>SKEO01001004.1_pt1 | contig 24307 bp, 32 predicted proteins | sample 4826801 | NCBI WGS metagenome assembly SKEO01 (sample SAMN11008807, study PRJNA524170) | human gut metagenome | biome: Human fecal sample; material: Feces; isolation source: fecal sample from pouch patient p3 | host: Homo sapiens | place: Israel: Tel-Aviv | collected 2016-02-25 | reverse complement strand
TAATAGTATTGTAAAAATTTAATAAAAAATATTTTTAACTTAAATATATTTTGACGTACGTTAATAAGTACGTTATAATATATTTGAGGTGATTATGATGATTACAGCTAATGCTTCAAATTTTAGAAAAAATCTTTATAATACTTTAGAGCAGGTTGCTAAATATAACCAAGTAGCAACAATTAATACTAAAGATGGTGATGTAGTATTAATTAGTGCTGATGACTATAAAAATCTTATGGAAACAATGTATTTGTCTTCTATACCGAATGTAAGAGAAGATTTATTAAAAGCTAAAACTGCACCTGATGAAGATTTTGTTTCAGAAGATGAGGTTGAATGGTAATTGTATAAGATAGAATATTATAAAAAAGCCTTGAAGGATATTCCGAAATTGAAGGCGTGCGGACTGGACAAAAAAGCGAAACTGCTGATTGATGTAATAAAGCAGGACCCGTTTAAAAATCCGCCGCCGTATGAAAAACTTGTCGGTGATTTAACGGGATATTATTCAAGACGCATCAATATTCAGCACAGATTGGTTTATGAGGTGCTGGAAGATAAAAAGACTGTACGGATAATCCGTATGTGGACACATTATGAATAAATCATGCCACTGTCAGTGATGATGGTGGCTTTTTTAGTACAAAAATCAGGTGGTGAGGGAGGAATGGCGTATGATGAAAAAATAAAGAAAATGATACGCAAAGCGTATCAAAATGGAACTAATTTTGAGGAGATTTCTAAGCAATATAAAATTGCTGTAAGTACTGTTAAACGTTGGGCTTATAGAGATAAATGGGTACAAAAAAATGATACGAAAAATAAAACTGAAACAAAACGAAATTTGAAAAAAATATGTGTTAGAAAATTGCAAAATACTAATGCAGTGAAACACGGATTATTTTCAAAATATCTGCCAGCGGAAACATTGGAGCTGGTAGGCAATATTGAAATGATGTCTCCATTAGATATTTTATGGGAGAATATATGCCTCAAATATGCAGCAATTATTCGCTCTCAGAAAATTATGTTTGTTAAAGATGCGAATGATGTTACTAAAAGAATGACGATGGATGGTGCAGAAGCTACTTCCTATCAATACACAGAAGCCTATGAAAAACAGGCTTCTTTTTTAATTGCCCAATCAAGAGCGATGGGCACGCTCATGAGCCTTATTAAACAATACGATGAACTTTGCCGCTCATCACTTGCCACCGATGAACAGCGACTTAGAATTGAAAAGCTGAAAACGGAAATCGCCAAAACACGTGAGAGCGACAATCCGGCGAAAGTTGAAATCGTGGACAATGTGCCGAATATGGAGGTGGAAACAAGTGCCAACAAATTTAAATGAATTGATAGCACCAGTATTCTATAAGTTACATCATCAGATAAAAAATCATGAATATACGCATTATTGGTTGCGTGGCGGTCGTGGTAGTACTAAATCATCAGTGATAAGTCTTGAAATTATTATTGGTATGATGAAAAATTCGGCTTATAATGCTATTGTATTTCGTAAAGTTGGTCATTATTTAAAAGAAAGTGTATTCGAGCAACTCATCTGGGCAATAGATAAATTAAATGTAATAGATTTTTGGCAGATTAATCTTTCACCATTAGGGCTTACTTATAAACCTACAGGACAACGCATTATCTTCCGTGGTTGCGATGACCCTAAGAAAACAAAATCAGTAAAATTACGTAAAGGTTATTTTGCTTATTGCTGGTTTAACTTTTCAGATCAGCTAAAACTCTTCTAATTCGGTAAAAATCTTAGCATTTGAGTTGAAGATAATACCGAGCAAAGCTTATTTTATATTGTATAAACATATCTTTCTATATATAGTATAAGTAAGAATGTGTAACGACTATCGAAAACACGTATAAAAACGAGCTGCAAGGCTCGCTTTTTTTATGGAAGTAAGTAGAGTAGGGTTCAAGTGAACTCGAAACGGAGAGATTAGTTTTTAACTAATAAGATATAGTCTGAACTATATAGAAATATATAGAGAAAATATGGAAACGATATTTTCGTAACAATAAAATGTGAGGAATTGGACGAGTTCACAGGTATGAATGAAATAGATACATTAAATCAATCTATTCTTCGTGGTGGTGATAAGTTTTGGGTATTTTATTCATTTAATCCACCTAAAAGTAAAAATGCTTGGGTGAATTATGAAGCTACTAACCCAAGACCAGATAAAATTGTTCATACTTCTTGTTATTTAGATGTCCCGCAAAATTGGTTAGGTCCACAATTTCTAATTGAAGCTGAAACTTGTAAAATACAAAATTATAAAAAATATCTACATGAATTCATTGGTAAAGCAATTGGTACAGGTGGAAATGTCTTTGAAAATGTAGAAGAAAAGACTATAACTGATGAAATGATTAATGACTTTAAAACTATAAGACATGGCATTGATTTTGGTTTTGCAGTGGATGCATTTGCTTATGTTCAAGGTGCATATGATGGTAAATATAATGATTTGTATTTATTTGATGAAGTTTATCGGATAAAACTTACTAATGAATTAGCAGCTAAGAAAATAAAGCCTAAGCTTATGAGATATGAGTATAGCGTAATTATGGCAGATAGTGCGGAGCCAAAGAGCATTGTAACGCTTAGAAATTTAGGTCTTAATGTTTATGGTGCTAAAAAAGGGCCTGATAGCGTTAATTATGGAATGAAGTGGCTTCAGAGCTTAAATCATATCTATATTGACCGGCGCAAATGCCCGAATACTTATAAGGAATTTGTAAATTATGAGTATGAACGCAATAAAGATGACGAATTTATATCTGCTTATCCAGATAAAAATAATCACACTATAGACGCTTGTAGATATGCTTTTATAAATGATATGCCGGTAAGAAATAAAAATAATTTTTGGTAAGGGTGGTGATATATTGGAATTAGATGTGGCTAAAAAATTAATATCAAATTGTATAACAGGACATAATGAGTTTTTATTAAAAGCTACTGTGGCGGAAAAATATTATAGAACCAAAAATGATATATTATTAAATAAAGATAGGCAATGCGATAATAAAAATCCTCTAAGAAGTGCAGATAATCGTGTGCCGTTTAGTTTTTATAATCTATTGGTAAATCAAAAAGCAAGTTATTTATTCACATATCCGCCAATATTCGATACAAAAGATAAAGACTTAAATACTTTTATAGTTGATGTTTTAGGTGACGGGTATGCTAAAAAATGTAAGGATTTATGTGTAAATGCAAGTAATTGCGGAATTGCTTGGCTTCATTACTGGATAAATGATAATAAATTTAATTATGCAGTGGTACAATCAGAACAAATTATACCTATTTGGTCAAAAAAATTGGACAGAAAAATTATGGCCCTACTTAGATATTATCAAGATATTGACGATGAAGGCATTAGCTGGACGATATACGAATATTGGACAGATACTAAGTGTCAGGCGTTCCGTAAGCGCAATGGTGAAGCGTATTCTATTGCTAACGATTTGCTTGATTATGCTATGTTTTACGATATGAATGCCGATGAAAGTAATGTATATTCACATGATTTAGGAAGTGTTCCATTTATCCCTTTCGGTAATAATAATTTGCAAACATCAGACTTGGATAATATAAAAAATTTAATAGATAGTTACGATAAAACTTATAGCGGGTTTGTTAATGATTTAGAAGATATACAGCAAGTTTTATTCGTACTTACCAACTATGGTGGCATACGTGAAGAAGGCAACAAAGGCATAGTTGAATTCTTGCGTAAATTAAAGCAATACAAAACAATAAATCTAGATAGTGCAGGTACAGGAGATACTAGTGGACTTTCTACAATTACTATTGAAATACCAGTTGAAGCAAGAAAAGAATTGCTAGAGACTACAAGAAAAGCTATTTTCTCAATGGGACAAGGTGTAGATCCGCAGCAGCAAGCTTTTGACAATACAAGTGGCGAAGCTATGAAATTTTTATATTCACTATTAGAACTGAAATCTGGTTTATTAGAAACAGAATTTCGACTAGGATTTGGTGAATTAATCCGTGCTATCTGTAAATACTACAATAAGCAAGTAAAAAATATAATTCAAACTTGGACAAGAAACGCAATTCGTTCAGATTCTGAATTAGTAGATATATGTAGTAAGTCCAAAGGAGTTATATCGAATCAAACAATAATTAAAAATCATCCGCTTGTTGATGACCCCGAGCAAGAAGAAAAACAGATTGCTAAGGAACGTTCGGAACAAGATATCTATAAGGAAGGAGATGAATAGTATGTATAAATGGATTATGGAATACCTAAATTTATTTAAAAAAGATTTTCCTTTTAGTGAGGTGAAAGATTTAAATGAATATGAGATTATTAGGATTATTCAAGACTGTGTAAAAAATAACCGCATTTATACAGCCGAAACGAAAGTTGCGGTTATTGGAACTGGAAAAATAGGACAATGTATAATAGGAAAGGAAGAATAATATTATGGCTTATAGTAAACATACATGGCAAGATGGCGAGTTAATCACCAAAGAACTAATGAATAACCTTGAAACAGGTTTAGAAACAGCAGCTAATGCTGTAGATGGTAAACTTGCGAAACCATCTAGTAATGGTACAAATGAACAAATTCTTGCGACTGACGGCAGTGGCGGTACGAAATGGGTGGATAAACCTGCCGGTGCAAAAGGAGAAAAAGGCGATAAAGGCGAAACAGGTCCTGCCGGTCCTGCTGGTGCAAAAGGAGAAAAAGGCGATAAAGGCGAAACAGGTCCTGCCGGTCCTGCTGGTGCAAAAGGAGATAAAGGCGATAAAGGAGACCCTGGTCAACAATTAGAGCATATTAATAATGCAACTGGTCAATCAGACGCTCATACAGTTTTAAATAGTTTACTTGCAGGTTTAATCGCTAAAGGGTACATGAAAGGTGCATAAAAATGACTATTGAAGAATATGTTACATCTTTAAATCTTGCAGATGAAACTAAAAAAAGTAAAGCAGTAGAAGATTTAAAGAAGATGATTAATGATAACTATGTAGAAAAAGCAAAATTTGATGAAGCTACTACAGCTAAAAATAATCTTGAAACGCAGATTAAAGAGCGTGATAAACAGCTTGAAACGTTGAAGAAAACGGCTGGAGATAAAGAAAAACTAGAAAGCACAATTAAACAGTTACAAGAAGAAAACAAAGCTTCTAAGACAAAATATGAACAAGATTTAAAAAAATTACGTATTGATAGTGCAGTAAAATTAAAGTTAACTAATACCGCACAAGATGTTGATATTGTGGCAACCCTGATTGATAAAACTAAATTAATTGTGTCCGATGACGGCACAGTTGCAGGCTTGGATGAACAGATTAACCCTCTGAAGCAATCTAAGCCTTTTTTATTTAAAGATGGAAAACCAAAAGGCAGTGGATATGAACCAGCTGGCGGAAACGGCGAAAATAAAGTAAATCCGTTTAAAAAAGAAACATTCAACATGACGGAACAGGGAAGATTGTTTAAGGAAAACCCTGCACTGGCTAAATCTTTGGCACAGGAAGCAGGCGTTAGTATTGGAGGTTTTAATTAATGGCAGGAACAACACTTGCAGACATCATCGTACCGGAGCTTTTTAATCCGTACGTAATTAATCGCACAATGGAAAAATCCGCTTTATTTCAAAGCGGGATAATCACGACAAGCCCGGAATTTTCCAGACTTGCAAGCGAAGCAGCACGAACTCACAATATGCCATTCTTTGAAGATTTGACAGGTGATGCGCAAAATATTATTGAAGGTACGAGTATCGAATTTCAAAAAGTCATTTCTAATAAAGACGTATCTACAACAATTATGCGTCAGCAAAAGTGGTCCGCAACAAATCTTGCAGCAGCACTTGCCGGTAGTGACCCGATGAAAGCTATTGCGGAACTCGTTTCTTCTTATTGGGCTAGAGAATATCAGAAGGAACTTATTAATCTGTTAAAAGGCGTATTCAGTGCAGACACTATGAAAGACCACGTACTTGATATCTCCGGAAAAGCCGGTAAAAATGCAAATATTTCCGCATCGGCATTCATTGACGCACTTCAGCTTTTGGGCGATGCACAGGACCAGCTTACTGGCGTGGTAATGCACTCTAAGACAAAATCCTACCTTAAACAGCAGAACCTTATTTCTACGGAACGCGACAGTAACTCTGTTGAATTTGAAACGTATCAGGACCGCAGAGTTATCGTAGATGACGGCTGTCCGTTTGAAGGTGATATTTATACGACGTACTTATTCGGACGCGGTGCTATTGCCTATGGCGAAGGTTCTCCTGTAGGATTTGTGCAGACGGAAACGGACCGCGACCCTAATCTTGGCGCGGGCGTCAATATGCTTTACAATCGCCGTTGCTTCATTATGCACCCGAGAGGCGTTGCATGGCAGAATGCAGTGCGTGAACATGTGGAAAGCCCTAGCCGTGAAGAATTGGCTAATCATCAAAATTGGAAACGTGTTTATGAACCAAAACAAATTCGTATGGTAGCATTTAAACATAAAGTTGTAGCAGCTTAAGGTTAAGGTAATCTTATGAATAATGAAGATTACTGGAAAAAGCGTGCTGAAGAACGAGAAGCGGAATGGATTAAAAAATCCAAAGATACGATTGAAAAAGAGCTTGCCGAGTATTACAGGCGGGCTCTTTCTCGTATTACTGATGATATTGCTGTTTTATACGGCAGATATGCCAAAGATAATAATCTGACCTATGCGGAAGCTAGTAAACTTTTAACAGGCAAAGAGTTTAAACAGTGGCGAATGTCTTTGGAAGAATATCTGGATGCCATAGATAAAACCGCTGACAATAAACTACTGCTAGAACTAAATACCCTTGCCATGCGCAAACGTATTTCACGTCTTGATAAATTATATGGCGATACATTAAAAAACCTCTACAGGCTCGGCACGGACAGCGAAAATGGCATGACAAAGTTTTTATCCGGTGCATATAAGGACAATTATTATAAAAATCTGTTCGACATCGGCAAAACAATCGGTATAAAATCGTCTGTATCAGAAGTTGATGATAAAAAAATTCGCAAAGTGCTGAATAATTCATGGTCAGGAAAAAATTACAGTCAGCGTATTTGGAAAAATACGGATAAACTGGCAAAACTCATCAAAAATGAAATTACGGACGGCTTTCATCGCGGTGTATCTATTAATAAAATGGCAAAGCTCGTACAGCAAAGAATGAATGTCGGCAAATATGAAGCTACCCGCCTTGTACGCACTGAAATGAATTACGTACAAAATCAGGCGGCACTGGACAGTATAAAAGACGCTGACATGAAATACTATATATTTCTGGCCACACTCGACAAAAAAACATCAACATTATGCAGAGCACATGACCGCAAGGTTTATCCGGTGGACGGTGCAACACCCGGCACTAATATGCCGCCGCTACATCCGCATTGCCGTTCAACGATTGCAGGTAATTTAACCGATTATGATACAGGTCACGGCAAACGAACGGCGAAAAATAAAGACGGCAAGCGAATTATCATTCCTGCCGCTATGAATTATGATGATTACTACAAAGTCTATATTGAAAAATCCATGTCATTCAGTCAGTGGGAAAAAGCACACAAAAAGCTGACAGTTAACGCTAATAAACCGACACTTAAAGAATTAATCAAAAATACGGATATAAAAAGTTGTACAAAAGATGATATTATCAATATCGGACGAAAGGTATGCGAACAATTTGATATTAAAAATAAAATTGGCGATAAAGAAGCCTTAAAAGAAGCATTTGGCAATTTTCGTGAGATGGGTGGCAAACTTTCACCAGAACAATGGGTAAAAGGAAGTAATAAAATCACTAAACAACAGCTTAGTGAAGCATTTTCATATTATCCAAAAGACTGGGTGAATTATTTAACTGATAGCGGAAAAAAACTGTATACCCTAATAACCAATAGAGGATTTTTTAACGAAGGAGCTGTTATGGCTAATGGTAAATATTATGCTACAAAGTTTCCAGATTATAAAACAGGCTATGTATCAATTCATATGAATGGAATGCGCAAAACAACACCTTATCATGAAATAGGTCATTATGTTGAATATTTCAATAAAAACGCTCTTAGAATATCTAAAGAGTTTTTAAAAGACCGTACCAAGGATGAAAAATCTGTACTGTTAAGAGAAATTCTTTTCAATTCAAGATATAAAAAGGATGAAACAACTAAGCCAGATGATTTTATAACTCCTTATATCGGTAAGGACTATCCAGATGCTTCCGAAGTATTAAGCGTGGGATTAGAATTAGTATTTGAACCAACGGAGCAACTGAAAAAAGTCGAACTTATCAATGGCGAATATAAGCCGATTTATGCTACAATAAAAGATGATATAGAATTTTTGTATTTAATTATAGGATTAATATTGAAAGCATAAAGAGGGATTATAATGTGGACAAAATATAAAGCCTTTGGTGAGGAATATGCAAAAGCATTGGCGCGATTTGATGAGGCACATGATAAATATTTAAAAAAATTTGGCGAAAATTCTCTTGACCGTGTACTTTTAAGCGAACCTTTAATACACCAACCAACAAAACTTGATGTCGATGAGACAAATAGGGATATTAGAATGCTTGAAGAAGCAATAGAAAATAATAAGCCGCTAGAACAGATACCGAAAGAAATGTGGGAAAAAATGATATTTTAAAAGATAATTTTGAGTACTTGCAGAAATGTGAGTGCTTTTATTATGCCCAATTTTAGAAAGAAGGAATATTATGACACCTGCTGAAGCAGTGGCGGATATTACCGCCAAAATAAAGACAATTCGCGGCGATACTGAAATTGATGAAGTGGTACTCAGTATTTACGTTGAAAAACTGGTAACTGATATACTTGATTACTGCCATAGACATGATTTCCCGCGAGCCTTGACTTTCACCTGCATGGATTTGATAAATAAGCGTATCGGCGACGAGCAAACAGCAGCGGAAGGGGCGGCGCAGCTTAAAAGCATTGAAGCCGGTGATACCAAATTTGAATTTAATGTGGCGGCGGCGATTTCTTCCGGTGTTTTAAATGACCTGGATTTTGACAGTATCAAGCCGAAATTGAATTTATATCGAAAGATTGCGGGGTTTGGTTCATGCCGACACCATCACAATTAAACAGTCTGCTTAGTAAATATATGTATCATGATAATGTTACTGTTTGTCGTCAAATTAATGCTGTTGATGACGAAGGAGCAGATGATTATACAGTGCAGGAAATCTATGTTAATATTCCCTGCAAGTTGTATCAAAGCGGTAAACCTTTTACAGCTAAAAATACAGACAGACAGGTAGATGTTATTACGGATTTAAAATTATTTCTTCCGCCGCAATACGATGTTCTGCCGAACGATATCTTGAAAATATCCCGCAACGAGCAGAATATTTTATTAAATGCCGTGAAATCGTTCAAGTATAAGTCACATCAGGAAGTAATGGTAAAACGGAAGGATGAGGCAAGATGAGCATTGAAATTGAAGGCATTGATGATTTTATTGCTAAACTTGATAATGCAGTAAAAAAGATACCGAAAAAACGTAATGAATTTGTGAAAAAGTCTGCGGAAAATCTCATCAGATATACCAAAGATTTAACGCCTGTTGATACTGGTAATTTGAAAAATAATTGGCAGCGTACCCGTCCTTATATGGGCAGTATAAAGGTTTATAATAACACGGAATACGCCGCGCACATGGAATACGGACACCGTGTAAAAAACCGTAGCGGCGAATGGGTAAAAGATGAAAACGGTAAAATAAAATTCGTTAAAGGTGCTTATATGCTTCATCAGGGCGTTGAGGAACTGCGGGATAATTTCGAGGAGGACGCCAAAATAATTATGGATGATATATTTAAATGATTAAATTACTTGATATAAAAAAAGGACTTACAACGCTTTTAAAATCTAAATTCAATTATAAGGTTCATTTCGATAATGTGGAAAAATCGAGTGAGCCTTATTTTTATGTGGAAATGATGCCACGGCATAAAACCGTTGATGAAATTTTAACGGATAAATCCATACAGATTGATATAATGCTGATTCTAATTCCGGATGAGTACGGCCGAATAAAAAGGTCTGTTCTGTATGATACGGCTGATACCTTAGACGGTTTAATTAGACCTGTATTTCATATCAAAGACAGATATATCACCATTCTTGAAAGTCATACGCGATTTGTCGATGAGATACTACATTATGTTTTTTATCTTGATTTTGCGGATTGTTTAACCGATAAAGAAAGTTCTGCTATTATGTATGATTTAATGCAAACGCTAGAACTTAATTTAAAATAGGAGATGATTTTAATGGCTAACGAAAAAGAAATATTCGGTATGCCGAAAATACTTATAACTTTTAAAACAAAATCTACAACAGCAATTGCCCGTTCTGCCCGCGGCATTGTGGCCATGATTTTGAAAAACGAAACAACGGACGTTATGAAATCTTATAAAATTTCCGATATCACAGATATTCCGGATAAAGGACTTACGGATAAAAATGTCGATTTAATTAAAAAATGTCTGCTCGGTACGCCGCTACGTATTTTAGTATATACAATTCCGGATGATACTGTAGCAGAGCCGACAGTAAATCAGTCTTACGTACTTAAACAGATTAGCAATATTAAATGGAATTATATTTGCGCACCGACAGCTTCCGGCAGTGAACATGAAGATTTGGCCAGCTGGATTAAAACACAGCGCAACAATAATAAGAAAACATTTAAAGCTGTACTTGCACATCAAGAAGCTGATGATAAAGGAATTATAAATTTTTGCACGGAAAATATTCGCGTACCTAATCCTGACTATGTGGAACCGGAAGACGGCGAAAGTGCGGTCGCAATTATCGGTGAAGGCATGGTCGGCGACAGTGTAGTTGCAAGCGATGATACGGTTCAGCCTTACACGATTTATACAGCAACAGAATATACGGCACGTATTGCCGGCATTTTGGCGGGGCTTAGTCTTGATAGAAGTGCAACATATTATCAATTGACTGAAGTTGAAAGCGTAGAAACGTATGAAGATATTGACAGCTTAATTGATAAAGGACAACTGTTACTCATTGATGAAGGTGAAGGCGACGGCGTAAAAATTGCCCGTGCCTGCAACAGTCTTACGACATTTACAACTGACGTAGGTCAGGATTTCCGTTTCATAAAAATTGTTGAATGCATCGACATGATAACGGATGATATTCGTGATACGTTCAAATCGGATTATGTCGGCAAAGTGATAAATGATTATAATCATAAAATGTTATTTATTTCTGCTATTCTTGTTTATTTCAGTGGATTGAAAGGCAATGTGCTTGATAGCAGTCCTACGGCACAGAATACAGTGGATATTGACGAAGAACAACAGAAAAACTATGCAATATTGAAAGGTGAAGATGTCGCGGAAATGACAGTACAGCAAATTCGCGAATATAATACGGGAACCAATGTTTATTTAACAGGCCGTATTACGCCGGTTAACGCTATGGAAGATTTGACGATTGATTTTACTATGTAAAGGAGAGTTATAAATGGGAAGAGAAGCAGAAGCTGTAAAATACAGAGGACGCCGCCGCTGGAACGGCAGCTGGGGAAAAGTATGGTGGGACAATGAGCTTTTGTTTGAAATTCAGAAGTTTGAAGCAAAGGTAACCGCCGACCGTGAAGATGTATTTATTTCTATCAGTAAAGATAGTAAAATCGTATCTTTAACCGGTGAACTTTCCTTTACGATTAAATCTGTTATTAATAGAAATATTAATAAGTATCTTGAAGCATGGAAGCAGGGGCTTGACCCGCGTGCTAATTTTGTGGGACTTATTGATGACCCGGATGCCGTGGACGGACAGAAAGAACGCTGTTCTATTGATAATGTCTGGTTTAATGACCTTATTTTGATGAGTTTTGAAAAAGGTAAAGTAGTGGAAAAAGAATTTACGGCAGGATTTACACCAGAAGACGCATCTTTCATTGAAACTATTGGTGCATAATTATTTTTAATAAGGAGATTATATAAATGGCTATTAGTGTAAAAGAACTTATTGAACAGAAAGAAAAAATTGAAGGCAATAAAAAAATTTTGTATGATATCGAAACATCTATAGGCACAATTACCGTAAAACAGCCGGACGCAAGTTTCGTCGCTGATATTTTAAAATTGGATAACGTAAATGAACTTATGATTTTAGATAATGTTGTTGAGCCCAATTTAAAAGATAAAGATTTACAAAAAGCGTATAACTGTATAGAGCCGACGGATATTATCGGTAAGTTGTTTAAAGCCGGTGAAATAGGTAATATTGCAACAGCTATTATGAAATGTGCTGGATATGAAAGTCTTGAAGCCAAGGTGCATGAAGAAATAAAAAACTGATAGATGAGAACTGGGAAGCGGCAACAGCCGCTTTTTTGCTTCTCAAAGGTCATACATTAGAATATTTTTTTAACATGAGTTATTTGGATAAACTTTTTGCTTATACGGCAATGCGCAAACAGCAGGAAATTGAAGCTCAGAAAATAGAATTTGAAGCACAGCTTGCCGGTGTCAAGCTAGTTAGGAGGTAGTTAAATGGCTGATGATGCAAGACTTACAGCACGGCTGGAAGCAAAAGACAACATGACAGCGACTATAGTTAAGTCGAAAAAAGCACTGAAAGATTTACAAAGTCAGGCACAGGCTACCTCTAAAACTACAGATGGTATTGTTAAATCTTCGGCAAGAGCCGGTGAAGGTTTAAAAGAATTAGCACAAAACGCCGACAAAGCTAAAACGGCACTTGGAGGAATAAAAAACAGCTCTGTATCCGTATCTGTCCGGGATATGGTAACATCACCCTTAAGTTCCATAAAATCAGGACTTAGCAGTATCGCAGGCAAGTCTTATTCTGTAGGCATTCACGCTAAAGACAGTGCTACAGACACCATTTTAAAGGTTAAATCGGAATTATCCGGTATTATGGGCAAAACATATACGGCCATACTGAATGTAAAAGCTAATACCAACCCGATGAATTCTATGGGTAATACTTTAAATGAGTTCACAAACGGAATGCTTATGCCGACAAGTATACAAATGGCAGGTGCCGCCGGTATCGGTTATGGTGTGTACGATACCATAAAAACAAGTATGGATTTTGATGCTCAGTTATCTGCTATTAAATCACTTACGCCAAAAGAAGGTTTAGACGGTATGAGCCGCGATGATGTTATGGCACAGGTAAGAGCACGTGCAAAAGAACTCGGGCAGGCTACGGCATTTGGCAATAAGGAAGTAGCACAGGGAATGACTGAGCTTATAAAAGCCGGTATTTCTTTAAAAGATGTATTGGGCGATGCTAGTGAGGCGGCTTTAAACTTGGCCACGGCCGGTGATTTGGCACTGCCGGAAGCGGCAGAAATTATGAGTACGGCAATGAATACCTTTGGTGTTAAGGACGCAACTCATGCTGCAAATATTTTAGCCGGTGCAGCAAATGCTTCTGCAACTTCGGTACATGAAATGAAATATTCACTTTCTGCGGTAGGAATTGTAGCTAAAAAAGCAGGGATGGATTTTGATGAAGTAAATACAGCTCTTGCTCTTATGGCATCTCGCGGGCTTAAAGGTTCCGACGCCGGTACAAGTTTAAAATCCATGTTACAGCAGATTGAACCTGCAACAAAACCGGCAGTAGCAGCATTTGAAAAGCTGGGTTTATTAAAAGACGGCAAAAATCAATTTTATAATGAAAAAGGTCAGCTTCGTTCTTTAGGTGAAATAGCAGATATTCTGCACGAAAGTACGCGGGGGCTTACAGAGCAGGAATTAAATTCACTTTATAAAGACGCTTTCGGTTCGGACGGTATTCGTGCCGCTCAGGTACTTGGTGAATTTACAAGTCAATCCGTTAGAGATATGTACGATGAAATGACGAAAGTTACAGTCCAAGAACAGGCTGAAACTATGCTGGATAACTTAAAAGGTGATATCGAACAACTCGGCGGCGCGTGGGAGAATTTTCAAGACACACTTATGGAAGGCTCGGCAACAGGCGGGCTTAGAAGTCTTGTTAAGGAAATCACTGAACTTGTTTTAGATGCTAACAAATTATTTGAAAACGGTTTTACATTCTGGGGAACATTCGACCTTGTAACAAAACCATTCAGAGACGCATTTTCAAAGATGATACAGATGGACGGCATGGGTTCAGTTGCCGCCGGTGCAGGTTTGTTTATCGGACTTATTGCCGGAGCAAAGAAATTTTATAATATCGTTGCTAAATCCGTACAAAGTGTTAAAAATCTGATTGATATTGCCAAAGGCATTCCTAAAGATTTGCCGGGTTCAGTACCTAATAATCTGCCGACAAATCTCCCTGGACAGACTGTAAAAGATGTTATTCTAAATGCCCAAAATGTTTACGTAAACGGCAAAAATCAACCGGGTGAAACGCCGCCGATAGTACCAAATGAGCCCAGTGCGCCGCCTACGGATAAACCGAAAACCCCGCCTGCAAAACCTACTATCTGGAGTAATACAAAAGATGCAATAAAAACAGGCTGGAATTATGGCGGTGGTATAAATAAAGCCAATATTGCCCTTACCGTTCCTTTTGCCGCGTATGATATATACAGTGCCGACGAGGGAGAAAAAGGCGCTGCCGTTGCACGAGCCGGCGGAGGTCTTGCAGGCGGCTGGGCAGGTGCAAAACTTGGCGGAGCAACAGGTGCTGCAATCGGTTCCGTTCTCCCTGGTATCGGTACGGGAGCCGGTGCAATTATCGGCGGTGCTATCGGTGGTATTGGCGGCAGTATTTTAGGCAGTCAATTTGCCGACAGTATTTCAAGACTTTTCGATTTTTCTGCGGATAACAATATTATAAAACGCATCAATGACAGTTCATGGGGACAAGCTCAAAACATGTCAGCTGCAACAAATATGAATATATCGCAAATGCAGTATGACGGAGTAAGTACTTCATTTAATAATATTGCAGAACAAAGCGGACAGGCTCAACTGCAATTCGCTCAGGCGCAAATGAACAGCCAGCAACAAATGTATTCAGGTTTTCGAGATTTTGTTTCCGGTATTTGGGGTGAAATCACTGACAATGTTAACATTGCCGGACAAATGCAACTTGAAAGTAATCAAATACAGGTTGAAGGGCAAAAACAGGCGTTTTCAGGGCTTAAAGACTTTGCAACGGAAATCTGGAACGGTATTACCGATACAACTAATACGGCAGGGCAGATGCAGGTACAAAATGCACAAATACAGACACAGGCAAATATAGAAATGTGGAACAGCATTTGGCAGTCTGCCGCAAGTGCATGGGAAAATATTCAAAGCAAGTGGAGTGAAGCCGTAAGCTGGTTCACCGGCAATATATATAATCCGCTACAGAGTTTGGCGCAAAGTGCAGGTGCAGGAATTGCCGCCGGCATAAATAGTGCAATTGCCACTATACAAAGTGCATGGGCAGGTGTAGTCAACTGGTTTGAAGCAAATGTTTTTGGACCGATTAGACAAAAATATATTGAACTTAAAAATTCTGCACCGTCTCCTGTTCAAAGCGTACTCAGTTTTGTTGATGGCGGTATCGGTCATAATGCTACAGGTACAATGAACTGGGAAGGCGGTCTTACTGAAATAAATGAACGTGGTGGAGAAATTGTTGATTTACCAACTGGCAGTAGAATTTATCCAGCACAAACAACCGAACGTATTATAAAAAATGAACTTACAAATAATTATTCTAAAATTAATGGTGGGAATATTACTATTACAGGAAATACTTTTATTGTACGCAACGAGCAAGATATTGATGAAATAGCATATAGATTAATGTCTCTTATGCGTCAAGTTGATGCTAATTACGGAGGTGTATATTAATGAGCCTTGATAGTTTCATGAATAGAGCAAATAATATTGTCAACATACTATCTTTAGCATTAGGTAAAGATAGTGCTAGTAAAAGACAGATAATATTAAGCGTTAATAATGAGAAAGCTATACTTCCAGTTACACCACCTCAAGGTTATGAAGTTAAAACAGCACAAAATAATGAAACAATAGATATTTTAGATTTTGGAGAAGCTATGTTTTTTGGTAACGCAAAACTAAAAAGACTTAGCTTCTCTAGTTTTTTTCCGCACCCTAAACATAGTTATCCATTTATCGTTGGTGATATAAAAACTCCAAATGAGTGGGTTGAACTTTTAATAAAATGGAAGGAAGCTAAAAAACCTATAAGAGTAATTATTACAGATAGTCCTGTAAACTTAATGATGGGATTAAAAGAATTTACTTATCGTGAGCAAGATGGTTCTAGAGATATTTATTACAAATTATCTTTTATTGAATATAAGGAACTTAATACGCCGTCTGCCAATAATGATAAACAGATTGACGAAACAACAGGATTGAAACAGCGTACTGACGAGCCGGAAAATCCTGAAAGCTGGGTTGATAAAGCAGATGATATTTTAGACGCTTCCAAAAAAGTATACGGTGATTACAGTCATTGGAGAAATATTGTGCAATCAAATGATTTAAAAAATCTGGCCATAAATAATGTAACAAAGCTAAATTTAAGGAAGAACTTGAAATGAAGATATTTCATAAAGGCAAAGATATATCCACTTTAGTAAAAAAAATAACATGGAGTGGCAGCCGTATGCAGGTGGCGAGAAAACTTGTATTTGACTACGTACAGGACGACCGCGACCCGAATGTTCCAGTGCTTGTCATAAATAATGGTGAAACCGTATTCGGCTATGATGAGGAAAATAATATCGTCTTTCGCGGTAATGTATTTGATGTAGAGAAAAATCGGCAGAATTCCAATGTGCGGATTACGGCTTTTGATAATCTTTTTATTTTAAGTAAATCTAAAACAACTAAAAAATTTGTAAATATAACTGCTGAAGATATTACAACAGCAATATGTAAGGAACTTGGTATAAAAGTTGGTAATTTAGTAAAAACAGGTATCCCTGTAAGTTTTATTGCGGATCGTAAAACAGGATATCAAATAATCATGATGGCTTATACGGAAGCAAGTAAAAAGACGGGCGAAAAATACCACCCGATTATGAATAACGACCAACTAGATATCATCCTAAAAGGTACGTTAATCGAAAATTATGTTGCCGACAGCCGTAGCAATATGACAGAGAGCACCTATAAGGAAAGCATTGAAAACATGATAAATCAGATAATGATTACCGACCAGCAGGGCAATATGACTGGGTATAAGCGTAATGATGAATGGATTAACAAATACTCTATGATACAGGACGTTTATAAAACTGACCCGAACAAAGATACCAACAAAGAGGTCGAAGCAATGCTAAAAGGACCTGACAGAAGCGGTTCTCTTACGCTCATCGGAGACTATCGAGTGAAATCTTCTTATTCTATAGAGATAAGAGACAGTCTAAACGCCGGTAAATTCTGGGTTAAATCTGACGTACACACATTCCAAAACGGTAATCACATGATGAAAATCGAGCTTGAATTTGAAAACATGATGAATGAGGAAAAAGCCCCACAAGAAAAAACGAAAAAGTAGGTGATATAAATGGCGCAAATTCCCAGCGCAGAAGCAAGTGTTGAAGAAATTGTAAATATTATGCACGGCGTTGCACAGTCTCACGTTCCACGCAGTGCTTTTATAGGTATTGTAAAAAAACCTCCACCTAATTTTGTTATTAAAGCAAATAATATTGAGTTAACACCTGAAAATGCGTATATTTCAAAACGGCTTCTTGTAGGCTATGAACGAACGGCACGAGGACATTTAGTTTCCGCAACACAGAATAAATCGGGCGGCAGCGGAGACAGTGCATATGAAAGCCACAATCACGATATCGATAATGATTACACTGAAAGTTTTATTTATACCGATACTCTGAAAGTCGGGGATTGGGTTAGTATCCTTCCGTGTGAAGGCGCAGAAGGTCAGCTCTATATTATAAATGAAGAGGTGGTAAAACTTGAGTGATGATTTTCCGTTTACAGGCACAAACACTGCTACTGCTGAAGAAGATTTGCCGCTATATAAAGAATACGCATGGGATTTCGACACGGACAAGTTCATCTATGATAATGCCGGTAATCACGTGTTAGTTGAAGGAAATGAAGCTATAAAAGTCTGGATTTATAAGGCACTTAAAACAGAGCGTTTCAGATATACGGCGTACAGCTGGCAGTACGGTATCGAGCTTAAAAAGTTTATTGGTAAAGTAATGACTGTCGGCGAGCGGATTTCAGAATTTAAACGCGCCATAATTGAATGTTTAATGGTAAATCCGTATATAAAATCCATAAATTCCATAATGATAAATCGGAAAAAAACAGAAATAAACTGTGAAATTGATTTAACTACGGTTTACGGGGAGCTGGTGATTAATGTATAAAGCAAGAGAACAAAAAGATATATTACAGGAAATGATAAACAGTTCCAAGGCAAAAACAGGACTGTTTGAAGGAACGTTCCAGTACGATGCACTTGCCAGCAACTCGATCGAGTTTGCCAAGGTTGAAGTTGAGCTTGAGGAACTAAATAAAGTTGCTTTTGCCGATACATCACACGGCGAATATCTGACCATGATAGCCAAACAGTACGGCGTTATCCGTAAAGAAGCCACCAAAGCTATAGGTGTTTTGACTGTAAAGGGCACCGGCACGATTTACGCAGGGGCTACTTTTGCAACGGAAAGCGGCATCCAATTTACTGCTACAGAAAATACGGATATAAAAGATACAGGGCAGATACAAATCGAAGCCATTACAGATGGAAACATCGGCAACGTGGACGCCGAGACAATAAAAGTTATTTCCGTATCCATTCCCGGCATAAATAACGTAATAAATGACGCACCGACAACAGGTGGTTATGATGAGGAAACAGACGCTGAACTACTCGACAGATATCTGTTTAAAGTCAGAAATCCAGCAACAAGCGGTAATAAAAATAACTACGAATTATGGGCACGTGAAATTGAAGGTGTAGGCGGCGCACGTTGTATTCCTCTCTGGAATGGTAATGGCACTGTAAAAGTTGTAATTATAGACGCAAATTTGAATGTTGCCGATGAAACGCTACTGAATAAAGTCCGTACCTATCTTGAAGAAGAAAAACCGATCGGTGCAGATTTAACCGTAGTATCAGCAACTGCCGTGAATGTAAAAGTAGCAGCCAATATTTATGGCAGTGTGAATGAAGACGAATTTAAAGAAAAAGTCGACACGTATTTTAAAGAAATTGGCTTCAACCGTGGCTATGTGTCCATTGCTCATATTGGAAAAACACTTCTTGAATGTAGCGGCGTTATTGACTATGATAGTCTGACTTTAAACGGTGAGGCAAAAAATATACCTCTCACCGAAGAACAGCTGCCGATTTTAGAAAATGAGGTGGATTTTAATGTTATATCTACTTAGACGTACACCTGTAAAAACATTAAAGCATCTGCCAAAATTCTTGCCAACCGATAACGATTTAAAAAATACAGCACTGATAAGCGATGATGAACATGAAAAACTGAGGCTTGATATTTTAGATGTAAAAAATCAGCTTTTTGTTGAAACAGCAACATGGGGACTATCCGACTGGGAACGTGTACTTGATTTATCCGTAAAAGAAAATGCAAGCATAGAAGATAGACGAATACAGATACTACTGAAACTGCAAGGATTAAATACCGTATCTGAAACATTTATGAATAACCTAATAAATATGTTTTGTGAAGATAAATCCGGCTATATAATCCAGCATAATCCTGAATACTGGTTTGAATTATGTATCAGCGGTGATGATGAAATAAAATGGAAAGAATTACTGGAAGCCGTTAATACATACAAACCGGCGCATTTGGGATTTGCTGTAGTAATCAGGATTATAAGCCAGATTTTAACAAGCCATAAAGCAAACATTACCCAATATGTAAACGCCAACCATAATTTCTGGAATTTGGGCACGGCAGAAAAAACTTATTGGGACGGTGTCTGGTGCTGGGACGGCAGTATCGACTGGAGTGGCTTAAAACCGAATGCAAAATACAAAGAAAGGCAGTCCCATGTTATAGATATTTTAACTAAAGTTAATTCTGCACAGACCTTTAAGACAGGACAAAGCGCAGATATAACGTATAAAATAACATCTAAGCACAGACTTTTAACAAGCCATAAAGCAGGCAGTATTTATTATGTAGATATAGACTTAAAACAAAACATTGAACACAGGGCATTAAATACAGGTAAAATTAATGCTATGCAGAGCCGAACCACAGGGAACGCAAAAAACCTATGGGACGGCTCTTTTTGTTGGGACGGCAGCCACGCATGGGAGGGTGATTATACCCTGCAAAATGCACAAATGGAAAACCTATGCACCTGTTACAGCACGGATAAAAACGGAAACATTAAGAAAGGAACGTTTGAAAGATTATGAGTGATACACAAAATATTAATCCTACACAAACACTTGAGATAAACGGTAAACCGGCACCGTTGGCAGAATTTAATCAGGATACTTTTTTACAATCTAATAAGAAAACTACAACCGATTACAGAGCGGCATTTGCACAGGCAATCGGGACGACAGGCACTATTGCCAAGATTGTAAAAATGGCATTCGGAACAAACGGAGAAATCGACAGTCAGGGTAATCCCGCCCCACCTTCCGATAACGGCAATTTAAACAATACAGTTCTTACAAAGAATATTAAAACTGTTACTTATCCTGTAAATACCAGTGTTTGCTTTGAAGCAGAAATTGAAGCCGGAGATTATACAGGAGATGTAAATGAAGTTGCTTTAATTGACAGCCAAAACAGAACAGCTGCTAAAATGCGTCTTTTAACATCAAAAGGTATAGACGCAGAAAGTGGAGCGATATTTCGCTGGACTGTTGAATTTTAAAAATGAAAGCAGGTGGTTTAATTGAATGCAGCTGATTTGCAAAAAGAGTTTGCAAAAGAATTCCCCGTAGAAGTAAAAGGGTATAAAAGACCTGCATATCCCCTTGATAGCGAAAATGATTTTTTTCTGGAAATACCGCCGTTAATACCGAAAGACCCGGTTTTATACAGTAAAATGAATTTGATTTTAAGCGTATTGCTGAGTAATGACAATACGTTACAAACAGCAGGTATAACCAATCCTGTCATTGATGAAATTCTGGGAAATAAAGGGGGTGATGGAGATGAGGGAACAACTCCGGTAATACCGGATGATTTAGAACAGATATCTTATGATGAAATTGATGATTTATTTAACTGAAAAGGAGTTTTGAAAAATGGCAAATAAATTTTTAACTTTAGACGGATTAACTTATTATGATAGCAAACTTAAATCTGTATTAGCTAGCAAAGATAAAGCTACATCTACTACTGACGGCTTAATGAGTAAAGAAGATAAAGCCAAACTTGATACGCTTAAAAATTATACGCTTCCTGCTGCGACATCTACAACTTTAGGAGGGGTAAAAGTAGGTAGTGGCATTAGTGTAAAAACTGATGGTACTATTTCTGTTGCACCGTTAACAAGCCTTGACGCTTCCCAAATTACTTCAGGTACAATTGATATTGCTCGCCTTCCAAAATCAGCACTCGAAAGATTAATTGTTGTAACAGATGATACAGCTAGATTTGCACTTACTACTACTACAGCTCAAATCGGTGATACTGTAAAAGTAACAAATACAGGAAAAATGTATCTAATTAAAGACGATACAAAATTAAGTACCGCAGATGGTTATGAAGAATATACAGCTGGAAGCGCAAGCAGTGTTCCATGGAGCGGAGTTACCGGAAAACCTGCTACATTCGCACCGTCTACACATAATCAGGCGTCTAATACCATTACAGCCATGACCGGATATGCTAAAGCAAGTGCAGTAGCAGCTATTGCAACTACGGATAGTTTAAATGTTGCGATTGGAAAATTAGAAAAATCTTTAGATAATAAACTTAACGCATCCGATGTAGTGGCTATTGCTAATACAGAAATAGATAAATTATTTGCTTAAAACAAGCAACTTATATTAAAGAGCAAGGAAAAATCCTTGCTCTTCATTTATAAACAGGAGGTAAATAGATGACAAAAAGTTTTTTAGATACAACAGGACTTAAATATCTTGTCGGCAAATTAGATGACCGTTATCTGGGAAAAAATGAAACTGCTTCAACTACTGAAACTGCTACCAAAGCAATTCAAGATAGTTCTGGACAGCAAATTAATACCACCTATGTAAAAGGAGTAACAGGTTCTAATGCTACACTAACAGTTACAAAAGGAAATGGAAGCACAAGCAGTATAACTGTAAATAACGTTTCTCATGCATCTAACGCCGATAAAGCCACTCAGGACAGTCGTGGACAACAGATAGATACAACTTATATAAAAGGAGTTACGGGAAGCAATGCCACGCTTACAGTAACCAAAGGTAACGGTTCTACAAGTACAGTAACAGTTAATAACGTTGCTAATGCTACAACTGCGAATAATTTAGTTTTGACTGGTGGAACATCTGCGCATATAAAATATGGTGGTGGAGACGTGGATGAAAATGCTGCTATAAGTCAAAATAAAGTTAATCTTCTAATTGGTAGTTGGTACAGCACTGGATTTAGAGATTTATGTTCTAGTGGTACACCTATTACTGTAGCTATTAATCATAGGAATGGTAATATAAAAACTAAAGGTAGTGTTACTGCTAGTGGTGGTTTTAAAGGCAATGCGGATACTGCAAGTAAATTAGGTACTGCAACAGTGGGTAGTGGCGTAAAACCTATTTATTTAAATGCAGGTTCACCGGCAGCGAGCGGAAGCACTGTCGGCAGTGCGAACAGACCGATTTACATGAACGGTGGCACATTGTCTCAGTGCAGTATAGACCTGTCTACATTAGCACCAAAAGCAAGCCCTGCATTAACGGGAAGCCCGACAGCACCAACGCAAGGCACTTCTGATAATAGTACAAAAATAGCTACAACTGAATTTGTTAGAAACCTCATCAATCAATTTAAAAATGATGGTACACTTGGTGGTATTGTTGGTGGTAGCTTAACACAAAATGGGTGGGTTAAATTTAGTAATGGTCTAATTCTACAATGGGGAAGTGGAACAGCAAATAAAAATGGGGCTTCTTATGGTAGAGTTAGTGCTACATTACCAATTAAAATAAATAATATGTTATTATGTGTTGGGAATATGAGTGGAAGTGCTGCTTGCTTAACGAGAGTAGGATTTAATGCAGAAAAAAATACAATAAGTGGTGGTTGGGATTCTTTTCAATATAATACACCTAATCCATCAACTTGGAGATATTTTGTAATTGGCAATTAAACAATGGGGAACTTATCCTAAAAATGGTGGCAATATAATATATCCTATCTCTTTTACAATTAAAGTTTTTGCTATAACAAGCACATCAGCATTAGAGCGTGATAGTACTGATTTAAATAATCTAACATATTGGCATACTACAGATACTAATGCTGGTACACCAACTAAAATAAATGGCTGGTATATTGCAATAGGAGTTTAATTACCTAACACAAAATAATATGCATGATTTTGAGTACCAGATAATAAATAAAAACCAGCATTAGTTAATTGCTTCGAATGTGGCACTCCTTGCCCACCAGAATTAGGTGTTACTAAACATATGAATACTTTTTTAGGAAATGAAATAGGAAAACGTATTGTATCGCCATTATAACCATATCCCCATTGTTTATTTTCCAATAACCATAAAGAAATGATTAGACGATAAGTCACCATGTGAAAATCCTTTTGTATTTAAGTTATATACAGCCCAATTTGTTGCGCTTAAATGGTCATTGCTTAAATTTATAGGCTGATGTAACGCACAAAAACAAGATTCTGTAAATTGTATAGGAAATACACAAGTTCTATTTGTAAATGTTCCCCATTGTACAATGGGGAACTTATCCTGGTAGTGGAGGAACTATCAGATATACAGTTTCTTTTACAAGCAAAGTGTTTGCTGTTATAAGTTCATCAAGTTTAAATTTTAATGCTACAGATATTAACAATTTAGCTTACTGGACAACCACTGACACAAATATAGGAAATAACTGGAAAACTAGCGGTTGGTATCTTGCGATGGGTAAGTAACAATGGGGAAATGACACAACTTCTGATTATGATATAAGCCCTTCATCATCTAAAAGTTTTAATTTTCCTATTTCTTTTTCTAAAAATTGCTTTATTGTATTACCTGTTTTATATGGA
>SKEO01000998.1_pt1 | contig 24381 bp, 37 predicted proteins | sample 4826801 | NCBI WGS metagenome assembly SKEO01 (sample SAMN11008807, study PRJNA524170) | human gut metagenome | biome: Human fecal sample; material: Feces; isolation source: fecal sample from pouch patient p3 | host: Homo sapiens | place: Israel: Tel-Aviv | collected 2016-02-25 | reverse complement strand
GTGCTCTGTCGTGTACCACCTCTTTTTCATGGTAACACGTAAAGCGTGGGAAAAGAATTTATTAATAAAGTATTTGTGTCCGCGCGACTTTAGGCGCGGGGAAATGGAGGAAAAAATGAAAGCTAAAGAAATGTTTGAAGCGCTAGGATATGAATATTATGAAGGCAAATACTCAATTCGTTATATAGCAAATTGTGATATGGATGATGATTATATTAGCATTGGCTTTGGGTTATTATCACACACATTCTACGCTCAGCACAACTGTAATACAAATGACATTACCATAGATGAATTCCAAGCAATTCAACAACAAATGAAGGAATTGGGGTGGCTAGACGAAGAAGAAACTTGTACTAATTTATCAGAATATAATTCAATGGATGTATTTAAATGTTCTAATTGTGGGATTGAATTAGGTGAGTATCGACAATTTGAAATTGATGAAGATTATGGAGATAGATATGGTCATCAATACAAACCAAAGTATTGTCCAAATTGTGGTAGAAAGATTGTAGAGGAAAATAAAAATGATTAGTAATGTAGTTTTAGATGAATTATTTCAAGGGAATTTAGTGACAAGTCAGGAGGATATGATCGCAATCAGTATTGCTAAACAATATGCGATTAACAGCTTAGACAAGTCTGATAAAGACTATGAAAAGTATGTATCTGAATTAGAAGTTTATGTTGTTTGGAAATGCAAAGCATTGCAGAACTGGAAGTATCTTATTAGTACCAATCTTCCTGATGGTATGTATTATGAACTGACATACAACGGAGGCAAAGACGAATGGTATTTTGATGCCTATAAGAAAATAGTCAATGAATGTATTTGTCAAAATAGAGCTATTGGAATGCTAAATGGAACGATTGCTGGTGTCAATGAATGGAAACCAAAGTAAAACTATTAAGCTTAACTGATGGATATGAGCATAAATTGGTAAGCAGCACAGGAAAGCTTAAAAAGGAATATATTGGTCAGATTGGTAAAGTGATTCATACGTGCATCATCAGCAAGGGTAATTACGTGAAGCCTACACTTTATGATGTCCAGTTCGATGACGGAGCTATATTTTGTTTAGATGAGGATCAGATAAAATTTGTAGCACTTGGTGCTCTAGAACCTGGGTCATCAATATCACTTAAAGAATCAATGTGTGAATTAAATCAAAAGATTACAGATGTTGAAGCAGCATTTTCTTCACTAGGTTTGCAGATGAAAAATGCATTATATCCAGGGGCAATATAAGCTTGAAAAACGCAAAAAGTTTTTAGTTCAAAAAAATGTACAGAGAGCCTTTAAACTAGGGCTCTCAGTGCAGAATTGATTTTGGAAAATAATTTAAGGTTATTTGACAAAGAAAAAAGGAGGAGAAAGAGTGATAAACAGAGTTATTTTAGTAGGAAGATTGACCAAGAATCCTGAGATTAGGAAAACACCAAATGGAGCAAGCGTCTGTAAGTTTACTTTGGCCGTTAGTAGAAAAGTGAAGGCACAGGGACAACCGGATGCAGATTTTATTAGTTGTGTTGCCTGGAACAAAACAGCAGATTTAATGTACCAGTATTTGAAGAAAGGCTCTTTGATTGGAATTGATGGAAGATTGCAGACAGGAAAATTCACAAATAACAATGGTGAAACAATTTATACATGCGATGTGATGGTTGAAAGTTTACAATTCTTGGATAAGAAAGAAGAAACACAAAATAATGATGTTAACCAGGAAAGAGAAATGTCGTACACTGAAGGAGGATACCCACAATGGTAAAAGAAAAAGACGTAGTCAATCATCCAGAACATTATGAGAGTGGATCATATGAATGCATCGATGAAATGATTGCAGTATTTGGAATGTCAGTAGTCGCAAATTTTTGTTTGCGCAATGTTTGGAAGTACAGATACAGAGCGCTTCTTAAAGGCGGTAAAGAAGATATGGAAAAATATGATTGGTATATGTGTAAATACATGGAGCTTAAAAAAGCGATGAGTGCAGCATATGAAGATTAATTGGAGATTAGTATTTATTATTCTGTTTGGGATTTTATACATATGGATGTTTACGGCCATTGTAGGCGGAACTGTATGGATTATCTCAAATATCGTTAAATTTGTTTGTTTTTTGTTTTCATTGTATTAAGGGGAAAAGAATGGAAAAAGTTGTATTGCATAATCACACTGCAGAGGATGCATTTGATTGTTTAGCTGAATTAATTAAGATCATGACGTATGATGTTGAAAATGGTGGAATGCGTGAAGCAGGATTAAAACAGCTTGAATATATCAGACAAGAATATTCAAAGTTGGAAAGAGAAAACTGTGGTTTAAATCAGACGGTTCTAAATTTAAGAAAGCGTGTAGAAAGTAAATATTCGTCTGGAACACCATGGGCACGTTGTTCGGGTATTGAAAAGGTTTCGCATGATTGAGGTTTCAAAAACAGTGGCACAGTTCATTGGAGATTTCAAAGCTCTAGATTACTGTTGTCATAGAATCATAGAATTAAATCAGGAATTGGAAGTGTTAAATCATAAGAAGTTAGGATTGAGTCATGATCATGAAGAATTATCGAAAGAACAAATGAAGTCTAACTATCCAATGCCGACATACCAAAGAGCATTTACATCTAAGCTTGCATTATTGGAAACGATTGAAGAGCGTGAGCGTGAAATCGCTTATTATAAAAAGAGAATCAACGAATGCAAAGCGTTTGAGCTACTTGGCTACACAGATATGAATATCATGTATGATTTATATTTTTTCCGTATGTCACAATATGATGTGGCAGACAAATATGGATTCAGTCGCAGCGGTTTGATGAAGCACATTCACGCAGTTATCAAGAGCATTATTTAAAAGAGTCTACATTGTCTACCGGTTTTCCGTGATATATTAGTAGCGTAAAAATTTGACAAAGCCAAGTGTTGAATCTTTTACACATGAAAGCACGCACATGTGCTTTTTTTATTTGGTGCAGACAGTTTCCTTGCTAGACTGTCTTCACGAGGTAAAAAGCATGGATTATAAGACTAAGAGATGGAAAAAGAAAAGAGAATCAATTCTTAGAAAAGATGGATATCTTTGTCAGATCTCAAAGCGATATGGCAGAAGGGTAGAAGCGGAAGTTGTGCATCATATCTATCCAGCAGATGAATATCCGGAATATCGGTTCTGCGACTGGAATCTAATTAGTGTAAGCGTAGGCGAGCACAATAAGTTGGAGAACAGAAGTACTGGTGCATTGACTGAGCTTGGTGAAGAATTGAAAAGACATACGATTCCAGGAGTTGATTGGAGAAAGAAGAAAAAAGATTATGCAATCTAATGATGAACTATGTAGGCTGATACGAATCTATTTGCTCTATTTGATTGGAGCTTATGATAAACGTGATGTTGCCAAAGAATTGGACGTGGATTTGGATGAGATAGCCTCAAAAAGATTGCTCTGAAAGAGATCCCCCCACCTAATTTTTTTTGACATGAAAATTGGTTCCCTGGGGGAGTATCCATCTTTCCAACTCTGAGCAATTTTTGAAAAAAGGGGGTGATGGCCATAATGAACAGAGCAACTGTCAGCAGAAAAACGAATCGAATTTTTAAAGAAACAGTTTTATATATGCAAGAAATCGGAACTTACAAGAAAGAGTTCGATGTAACAATTCATAGGTATGCGGAGATGCGATTTCAGTACGATTTGTTGTATCAAAAGTGGTTCGAAGAGGGGTGCAAAGTGACAGAGACTTTTAAAAATAAATCCGGAAATGAGAATATTCGTAAGACTGCAGAATATTTGGCCATCGAAGCTCTTCAAAAGAATCTTCTTACAATCGAAACAACTTTAGGATTAACTCCAAAAGGATTAAAAGCGATTAAATCAAACGGACTTGAATCCGCAAAACAAAGTAGATTGGCGCAGGTGTTAAGTAGTGTATAATGGAAAGTATTTTTCAGAAGTACAGAAATATTGTGAAGATTGTAAGAGTGGAAAAATCAAAGCCAATATTTATCGTATAAAAGCAATTGATAGATTTTATAGAGATTTAGAAGATGAAAGATATGAATTCAATCCAAAGGATGCAGATTTCATTATCTCAATCATCCAGAAGACGATTTGTCATATGCAAGGCGAAACACAAGACGGAGAACCTTTACGAGGTACTCCTTTTATTTTGATGCCTTTTCATAAATTCATTATCTACAACCTGTTTGGAATCTATCGAAAAGGAACAAAGATAAAGAAATATCATGAGGCTTTAATATTCATTCCTCGAAAGAATGTTAAAACATCATTTTCCGCAGCATTAGCGTATGCGGTTGGATTACTTTATCGAAAGTCCGGATCCAAGATTTATGTTGTTGCCGCAGCACTAAAACAAACATTGGAAACATTCAATTTTCTTAAATATAACGTAAGAAACATGGGAGAATCCGATGAGGATGGCGGTTTGTTTCATATTATTGACAACAACAACGAGCATTCTATAAAAGCAGAAATGTCTGACGGAATGTTTGAATTAAATGCGTTGGCCACAAATCCAGATGCGCAAGATTCATTTAACTGTAACTTTGCGATTGCAGATGAGGTTCACGCATTTAAAAAGCCGAAACAATACAATTTATTCAAAGAAGCTATGAAAGCTTACGCAAACAAATTGATTATTGGTATTTCAACTGCTGGAGATGATCCAAACAGTTTTTTAGCACAAAGAGTTCGATATTGTAAAAAGATTTTAGATGGCGAAGTAGACGATGATCAATACTTCGTTTTTATTTGCGAAGCCGATCTAACGGAAAATGAGGAAGGCGCAAAGTTTTTGGATTACATGAATCCAGATGTTCAGGCGATGGCCAATCCTGGTATTGGTCAATCTGTTCGCGCCGAAGACTTAATGAACGATGCAATCCAGGCGCAGAACGACCCTCAACAAAGAAAAGATTTCTTTGCGAAATCATTGAATGTTTTTACAAATCAAATTGATACATATTTTGATATGAATGTCGTGAAGACATCCGATGCCAAGTATAATTGGACGATTGATGAGTTGGCTAAGCTTCCTATCAAATGGTATGGCGGTGCAGATTTATCCAAACTGCACGATTTAACCGGAGTTTGTATTTATGGCCGATATAAAGGAGTGGATATTTGCATTAGCCATGCGTTTATTCCACGAAGTACGGCATATCAGAAATCGGATGAAGATAACATCCCGGTATTCTGGTGGGAAGAAGAAGGATGGCTAACATGCTGTAACTCGAACGTCATTGAATATGAAGATGTAATTCAATGGTTCATAAAAGTTCGAGACAGAGGTTTTAGAATTCGATGGATTGGATACGACAGAAGATATTCACGTGAATTCATTTTAAAAATGAAAAAAGCTGGTTTTAAAATTCGTGATCAGAAACAGTTGTACGTCGAAAAAACGGAAGCTTTTCGAGAAATCGAGAAAAAGTTCAATCTTCAAGAATTTTATTACGTGCATAATCTTGCGTATGAGTATTGCGTTGGGAATGTAAAAGCTACAGAAGATAGCGATGATTTTGTGCGTTTCCAAAAAGTAATGCCCAATCAACGTATAGATTTATTTGATTGCTCAGTTATCGCTTGTAAACAATTATTGATTGCAGAAGAAAAGAATTCGTCTGCTTCGATGTTTTTAGATTAGGAGGCTTATTTTGTCAAGGAGAAACAAAAAGAAGAATATTAGACCGGATCCACAAAAAAGGTCGAATTATGCTGCAGTAATGCCAGTGAATTGGGAATCTTTATTGTCAGCCGGTTATACACCGTTATCACAGAATCCTGAAATTATTAGTGCAGTTAATAAGATTGCCAATCTAATTGGAAGTATGACAATCCATTTAATGGAGAATTCTAAGAATGGTGATCAAAGGATTAGTAATGCGTTATCCAACTTAGTAGATATTCATCCAAACAAATACATGACAAGAATGACATGGATGTCTTCCATTGTTCGTTCGTTGTTATTGGAAGGCGACGGGAACTGTGTTCTGTATCCAAGAACAGTATCCGGTTTGATTGAAGGTATTTATCCATTGAATCCCGGAAGTGTTTCGTTTGTTCCAAATGGCGATTTTGGATATTCCATTCTTTATAACGGAAAGGAATATTTTCCGGAAGATTTAATTCATATCGTAATTAATCCTGATCCAAACTATCCGTGGAAAGGTGTTGGATATCGTAAATCTTTGCGAAGTGTGGCCGAAACATTAGATCAAGCAAGTGCTACAAAGAAAGGTTTTATGGAATCAAAATGGCAACCATCATTGATTGTTAAAGTTGATGGAATGGTTGATGAGTTTTCTAATTCAGACGGAAGACAAAAGTTATTGGACAAATACATTAAATCAAATCAGACAGGAGAGCCTTGGCTAATTCCTGCAGATGGATTTGATGTGGTTACGGTGAAACCATTATCATTGAATGATTTGGCCATCAAAGATTCGGTAGAAATGGACAAAAAGACAGTAGCTTCCATTTTAGATGTTCCAGCATTCGTGCTAGGTGCCGGAGAATTCAACAAAGAGGAATGGAACAACTGGATCAATACAAGAATTAAAGGAATTTGTGAGTGCATCCAACAGGCACTTACGCGCAGTTTACTTATCAAGCCTGAATGGTATTTTAGGTTCAATTATAGGTCGCTTTATGCCTATGACATACAAACACTTTCGACGGTGGGATGTGATTTGTATACACGAGGAATCGTGACAGGTAATGAAGTCAGAGACTCACTAGGATATTCTCCGATGGATGGATTAGATGAGTTGATCATACTTGAAAACTATATTCCACAAGGAATGATAGGAGACCAAAAGAAATTGGAAAAAGGTGGTGAGAATAATGGATAAAAAATATCAGATGAGAAGTTCTTTATCTAAATTCAAAACTAGAGATGCAGATGGGAAAAAGTATATCAGTGGATACTTCGCGGTATTCAATTCCAATTACCAGTTATGGGATGGAGCTACTGAAAGTGTAGATCCGCATGCATTTGATGGAGCACTGGATAGTGATATCCGTTGTTTGATTGACCATGATACACGTTTGGTTTTAGGACGCACCAAATCAGGAACATTAACTTTAAAAGTTGATGACAAAGGCCTATGGGGCGAAGTTGAAATCAATGAATCAGACCAGGATGCGATGAATCTATATGCTCGTGTGCAACGTGGAGATGTGGATCAATGTAGTTTTGGCTTTGAGATTACTTCAGAAGAATATTCAGAAAGCGGAAATGGAGTTCATTGGACAATTAAATCCGTGAATCTGTATGAAGTATCTGTAGTTACTTTTCCCGCATATGAAGATACACAGGTATCTGCGCGTAAAAAGGAATTTAACACAATCCGTTCTAGAAAATTAGAACAAAGAAAAAAAGAAATGCTGAAGAGATTGAAGGGAGAATAATCATGTTGAAAGTTTTAATGTTGCGTAAAAAATTAGATACGCAGAAAAAGAATCTTGAAAAATTAAGAAAAAAAGAATCTGAATTTGAAAAACGTACAAATGAATTAGAAGTTGCGATTTCTGAATTACGTGATGATTCAACAGAAGAAGAACAACAAGCTGTTGAAGAAGAAGTAGCAAAATTAGAAGAAGAAAAACAAGAGTACGAAGATGAAAAGAAAGAGTTGGAAGAGACAATTGCTGAAACTGAAAAAGAGATTGAAGAAGCAGAGTCTCAACAGCCAACGGATGAACCTAAACAAGAAGAAAATAGAGGAGGACAACAGAAAATGACTGTAAGAAAAAATTTCTTCAATATGCCAATCGAAGAACGTGATCGTTTCTTTAAAGATGAGAATGTAGAAAAATTCTTATCAAACGTAAGAACATGCATTAAAGAGCATCGTGCAATTGAAAATGTTGGATTAACGATTCCACAAATCATGTTGCCATTGATTCGTCAAATGGTCGAAGAAAATTCTAAATTGATTTCAAAAGTTAATTTACGCAGTGTAAGTGGAACATCTCGTCAAAATATTATGGGAGACATTCCAGAAGGAATTTGGACTGAAATGTGCGGATCATTGAATGAATTGGATTTGAAATTCAACAACATTGAGATGGATGGATACGCAGTAGCAGGATTCTTTGTTGTATGCAATGCAGTGTTGGAAGACAGTGATGAGGATTTAGCTACAGAAATCATTTACGCAATTGGTAAGGCAATGGGTAAAGCGTTGGATAAAGCAGTTTTATTCGGTCATGGAGTTAAGATGCCACTTGGTATTGTTACTCGATTAGCCCAGGAAACACGTCCAAATGATTATTCTTCAACGGCTAGAGAATGGAAAGATTTACACACAACAAATATCTTAAAAGGAGGTGCTAACCTTACCGGAAAAGAATTGTTTAAGGATATTATCAAAAAATCAACATGTGTAATCAATGATTACTCATCTGCAGGATTAACATGGGTAATGAACGAAAAGACGCATAAATTATTAATGGCAGAGTCATTGGATGCAGATATGAATGGTGCTATTGTTGCCGGAATGAAGAATACAATGCCTATTGTGGGTGGTGAAATTGTTGAGCTTAACTTTATTGCAGACAACAATATTATCTTCGGACACTTTGATTTATACACTTTAGGTGAACGTGCCGGCGCTAAGATTGATCAGTCAGGAGATGTTAGATTCTTCGATAACCAGACAGTGTTCCGTGGAGTAGCTCGCTATGATGGAAAGCCTGTAATTGATGAAGGATTCGGTGTAATGACAATCGATGGTAAAGCACCAGTAACATCAGCAACATTCCGTGCAGATGATGCGAATGATGCAACATTATCATCATTGACTCTTGGATCAGAAACATTAGCATTCAATGCGAATACTTATGAATACGAAGTAAGCGCAACTGCAGCAAATGCCGTTGTTAATGCAGTTCCAACTCAGGATGGAGCATCAGTGACTATTATGTACGGTGGAAAGAAATACAATAATGGCCAGGGATTAACATTAGAAGGAACTAAGAATTTAGTTATTACTGTTAAGAACGGAATGTCAAAACTTGTTTATACTGTAAAAGTCACAAAAGGGTAATAAATAATGGATTTTGGAGAAGATACTGAACTAACTGTCCTGAAGCAGAATCTCCAAATGCCTCAAACAAATGCCAACGATGAATATTTAAAAGTGTTATTGAAGCAAGCTGCTTCCCTTATGACAAGAGAAGGAATCGTCGATGATGATTCCTTTGATTATTATATGGCGAAGATTGACTACGCAGCATTCTTATTCAGAAAAAGAGCTAATAAAGATAGCCCACTAGCTATGCCTAGATCTCTTAGATATGAATTGAACAATATCCTGTGGTCACAAAAAGGAAGATAATGACATTTGATGATGGAATCCTGAAGATTTATGAGCGTGTATTAGTACAGGATAAAGGTTTTATGCCTGTATCTAAATTGCACCTTAAATCTTCTTATTATTTTTCTTATGAAGTAATTGGTGTTACAAAGTTTTATGAAGCTAAAAAAGCACAGGATAGACTGGATGAATCTGTATCTATTTACAGAGATCGTTCAATTACATATAACGATATTGTTGTTTTGGAAGATGGTACACAGTATCAGATTTCACAGATTCAACATACATTTGATGATAATGGTATACAAATTACTAAGCTTACATTGATGCATTTAAATGAAAAATTTGAATTCGAAGCTTAAAGAGTTTGCAGAATTACTGCGGTATACAAGTACTAATGAAATTTACCATTATGATGCAACAGGAGATAAATGCGATAGATATATAGTTTGGCAAGAAGAAGGAGAATCTGATTCTTTATTTTTGGACAATCAGCATGATGAAATCGTTATAAAAGGTTCGTTGGATATTTATACAAAAGTCGAGTTTGATGATTTAGTGGATGAAGTTATTGATTTGTTTAATGCCAATGGAATTTCATTCAATATAATTAATATTGAATACGAAACAAATTCGAGTTACATTCATTATTCGTTCGATTGGGAGTATTGATGGCCAAAATTGAATTTAATGATTTTGATGAATATCTTGATAAACTGCAGAAACTTGAAAAAGGTGATGTGGTTCCAATTATGAAGATGTCATTGTATGAAGGCACTGGAGTGGTTGTAGATGGTATTCGCAGTGAAATACAATCATTACATACATCCAATCATGCAAGCCAAGGGCCTATGGACTATGAGAAAAAAGCTCTTGAGAAAGGTCTTGGAATATCAGACATGGAGAGCAAGGGCGATGATATCAACGTCAAAGTTGGTTTTGCAGGATATTCAAGTCATAAAACGAAGAAGTATTCAAGAGGTGTTCCAATACCATTGATTGCTAGATCAATCTTGAGAGGAACGTCTTTCAGACCTAAAAATGATTTTGTGGGTCGTGCAGTTCGAAAATACAGAAAAAAGAGTATTGAAGCAATGGACAGTAAAATGAATGAATTATTTAAAAAGGAGATGAACAAATAATGGCAAAAAAAGGTTTATCAAAATTAATTATTGCGAAATATAGTCATTCAGACGGTACTACTACTTATTCAGAAGGTAACATCCCTGAAAAGATGAGTGAGTATAGTCTTGATATTACGACTACTGACAATAATAATTTATATTTAGACAATGAAATTGCAGAATCAGAAGGTGGAGAATTCAAAGAAGGAACTTTGACTATTACCACAGGTGAATTGATGCCTGCTACATCTAAACTTTTATTGAGTATTAAAGAAAATAAAATTACAGTTAGCGAGGAATCTGTTACTGAATATGTATTTGATGACAATACGAAGTCAATTGAAGTTGGATGTGGGCTTATTGAGCTACATCAAAATAACAACGAAGAATTTTATCGCGCAATTTGGTTTAATCGTGTTAAATTTAATATTCCAGGTGGTTCTGCGAAGACAAAAGAAGATACAGTCGATTGGCAATTACCTGAAATCACGGGATCCGTGATGCGTGATGCAGCAGGTGATCATGCATGGCAATGCTACGCAGATTTACCAGATGAAGCAAAAGCCGTTGCGTACTTGAAGAAAAAGGCAAATATTGTTGAATAAGGTGACTTATGGACATGAATATTCAATTTATTGACATTGGAGAATATAGATATCCAATGTCTTTTTCTTTAGCTTGCGTATCTCAAATGGGAAATTTTACTCAAGCAGCTAAAAAGATTGAAGAAGGTCAGGATGTAGCCGAAGCTGCAAACATGATGATCAGCATGCTTTATCTAATGATTGATTCAGGATGTGCGTTTATGAATATCATGCGACAAAAGTATGATAGAGCACCAATTGGCGAAGATGGATTATTGGAGCCAATTCCAAAAGATACAATTGGGTACTTGATTCCTTCTGATCCAGAAGAATTGAAGGCAATTGTCGCAAAAATCAAGAAATGTATTTCCAAATCAAAAGAAAGAAAAATCCAGGCTAAGCCTTTAAAATCTTCAAAAAAAAAGAAGAAAAAAAGCTTCAAGGTGATTCAAGCAAATACTTAATGGTAAAAGCCTATAAGATTGGTATTCCATCCAATGAGTTTTTGGTAATGCCGTTAGGCTATTTAGCTGATCTAACGGATGCTTCGGTAATTCTTGATGGATATGCCGACGAATACATAGAGCCAGAATATATTAATGTAGATTTGAGGTGATGATATGGCTGGATATGATATTGGACCAAAGATTTCGATTAAAGGTGAATCTGAATTTAATCAATCCATTTCTAAAATTAATCAGAATTTAAAAGAGTATGGTTCTGAATTAAAAGCTGTATCAAGTGAATTCGATGCTCAAGCTGACAGCATGGAGTCGTTGACTGCAAAGAATAAAGTTTTGAAGAAACAATATGATGAGCAGTCAGATAAAATGAAGCTTTTATCGGATCAGATAAAAAAACAAACGGATTATCTTGAGGCACAGGCCAAAGAAATCCAACAATTGACGAATGAATATGGTGAGAATTCAAGCCAGGTTCAGAAAGCAGAAAAAGCTTATGCGAATACGGAATCAACGATTTCTAAATTGAAGACTGCATTTAATGAGACAACTGCTTATGCCAATAAATTATCGTCTGAAATATCAGATAATGATGCTAAATTGGACGAGTTATCAAAGGGTGCAGGTGAAGCATCAACTCAAATTGAAAAAATCGGAGACAGCTCGCAGAAAACTGGAGACAAACTGAATAAGACCAAGTCAGAAATAGAAGATTTTAAAGAAAGTTTCAATTTGCATGAGGCTGCTGAGCATGTATCTGAATTCGCATCTGGCATGGTCGAAAGTATTAAAGGTGCGGTCGAAGAATCAAAAGAATATTTAAAAATCATGGGTTCTTTAGAAGTTTCTTCTTCTCACTTAAATTACACTACTGGCGAAACAAAACAGACCTATAAGCAGCTTATCGGAGTGTTAGGTGATACTCAATCAGCAGCTACAACTACAGCTAACTTGCAGGCAATTGGTTTGGAGCAAAGCCAGTTAACGCAAATCACAAAAGGTGCAATTGGCGCCTGGGCCCGGTATGGTGATTCGATTCCAATTGATGGCTTGGCTGAGTCAATCAACGAGACAATCAAGACAGGTACAGTTACCGGTAATTTTGCGGATATGTTGAATTGGGCTGGCACATCTGAAGATGAATTCAATGAAAAATTAGAACAATGTTCAGATAATTCAGAACGTGCACAGTTAGTGTTGGATGAAATGGCCAATCAAGGTTTAATGAAATCAGCAGATGCATGGAATGAGAACAACAAGGCATTGGTTGAATCAAACAAGGCCCAAGATGATTACAATGAGGCGATGGCCGATTTTTCAAAGGCAGTAATGCCAGTGTTTACTGAATTTACAAAAGCATTGACTACAATTATTCAGATATTTAGTGAACTTCCTGAACCAGCTCAACAAATGATTGCAATCTTTATTGGGATTATTGCGGTTTTAACTACGCTTGCTCCTTTGATACTGGCGGTTGGCACAGCATGTGGATGGTCAGCAGGTGGAGTTGCAGCTTTAATGACCGCAGCAGCTCCGGTGATTGCGATAATTGTTGCGATTATTGCGGCTATCATGGCAATTATATTAGTTATTCAAAACTGGGATGAGGTACTTAATTTCTTGACGGAAACTTGGGAGTCCGTTTGCAATAAGGTTTCTGAGTTGTGGGAAGGATTTAAAAAATCATGGACGGATGGCTTCAATAATGTGAAGCAGAAAATCGATGATTTTTTTCAAAATCTTGGTGAGAATTTTGCGAATGGTTTAAACAACTTCCAAAACTGGATTAGCAATATGTTGTCTGCAATTGTCAATTGGGCAAAAGATTTTGCTTCAAAAGGGAAGAATGCAGCAGTTAATTTGGTTAAAAATATTGCGAATGAAATAAAATCGTTACCTGGTCAATTCCTACAATGGGGATTAGACATGATGTCAAACTTCGCAAGTGGTATCTGGAAAGGATTTACTGGATGGGTAAAAGGAAAGATTAGTGGAGTCACAAACTTCATTAAGAAAAATCTACATTTCTCTGTTCCAGATGAAGGTCCTTTGGCCGATGCGGATGAGTGGATGCCTGACTTCATGGATTTATTAGCTACAGGAATTGACAGAAACAAAAGCAGAGTAGAAAGCCAAATCAAAGATTTACAGGATATCATGGATATTGGAATGGATCCTTCGTTTACTGATAATACGAATTATCGGTATGATCCAACATTTGTTGTGTATAACACTACAACATTGGATGGTCGTAATATTGCTTCATCTATGGAAAGAGTTATTGGATCTAGAAGTGTATCTAATGCTTATATGAGAGGTGAGGCATAGAATGAGTTCATTTGATATTTATTTAGATAATGTATCTTGCGTTCGGGAAAAACTATATCCGGTCAGACGACCTGATATAGTAACTCCTAAGCGCAACTACAAAGAATATGATATTCCTGGAAGAGATGGTAAGTATTTCGAAGATTTAGGCACTTATGACGATATTACATTTAATATCAATTTTAATTTCAAAGAAAAAAGAGAATACCTGAATAAAACTTTTAGAGATTATAAAAGAAGGATTCGTAAATCTAAGACTCTTATGATGATGGATGATTCAGAAATTTTTTATAAAATTAAAAAAGTTGAATTTGGTGATATCTCAAGAGAAAGCACAAAAGAAATTAATGCTTTTGTGGCCACATTTACTTGTGATCCATACGGATATCTGTTTATTGGTCAAGATAGATATAGTTGTGGAATGGTGCAGACAAATCCTTATGCACTATCTCATCCTACTTATATTATTAGTGGCGAAGGGCAATGCGTTCTTAACGTTAATGGAAATAAAATGAAAGTTAATACATCAGGAACAATTTATATTGATACCGATAGATGCGTAGCCTATCAAGAAAATGGCGAATTGCAGAATGTCAAGGTCAGTGGGGATTTTGAATCTTTATATTTAGTTGAAGGGTCAAATTCAATTACAGTAAGTGACAATTTTAAGTGTGAAGTGATTCCAAACTGGAGGTGTGAACTATGATCCAATTGTATAAGCCTTTTAATAAAAGCTATGAAAAGAATGGTGATTATGTTTTACATCCATCTAGCTGCGTTATGCACGTTGTTTTGAACGGGGAATGGTATGTTAAATTAGTGCATCCTATTGATGATATTTCAGAAAATATCATTGATGGCGCAGTTTTAAAAGTTCCAGCATTATTTAATAAAGACCAATTGTTTATTATTCGTCATGTAGACAAAGCGGATTATGATGTTCAAGTAACAGCGTATCCGCTTTTTTACATGGTCAAGACAACACCACCTTTGTGGGATACTCGATGCGTGAATATGAATGGCCAGGATGCGTTAAATACAATTTTAAGCGGAACGTCTTTTAAAGGAATTTCGGATATCACAGATATTTCTACGTGTTATTTTAATAAAATGAATCGTCTACAGGCTATTAATGGGAATACAGACAATACATTTATGAGTCGATGGGGTGGAGAGATCGTTTATGACGATTACACAATCAAGATCAACAAAAGAATTGGTTTGGATAAAGGCGCTAGGTGTGAGTTCGGATACAATTTGAAAAGCGTTCAGGAAGTCGTAAACACAGAAAATTTAATCACAAGAATATATCCGCAAGCCTACAATGGATATGTATTGCCGAATGAGGAGTGTGTTGATTCTCCTTTTATTAATAATTATCCAGATGTATATTGGAGCTTTATCCAGTTTGATGATGTAAAGCTAAAAGAAGATGCACAGGAAGATGATGCATCGAATGGAATCACCGTCTGCGACACATTGGAAAATCTATATAAAGTGTTGCGAAAAAGAGCAGCTGATTATTTCACTGAGACCAATTGTGATGTTCCTAATATCACGTATAAGGTTGATATTGTAGATTTGGCAAGACTGGATGCTTACAAAGATATTAAGAATCTTGTTTCAATTGGCTTTGGTGATACAGTTCATATTAAACACAGAAAGTTGAATATCGAAACCAAGGCAAGATTAATTGAATGTGATTATGATTGTATCCTAAAAAAATACGATAGTATGACTTTAGGTGATTATGAAACGAAGTACTTTGAAAATGCGGATAGTGTTATCCAGGCAGCACAAAAGGTGATTGACAAGAAAACATCGAGTTTGATTGCAGAAAAGATAAAAGGAATTATTGATGCGACTCAAGCTTCGCTTTATGCTCAAAGAAACATTGCAAAGAAGATGGATTATAGAGCTATGAAGATGGAAGATTTAGATCCAGACAGTCCAACGTATGGAGCAACATGCTATGGAACTAGCGGATTAGAGTTCTCTAATACAAGAACCGAAGATGGAACGGATTGGAAATGGGGTAATGCATTTGGCCCAAAAGGGTTGATTGCGAATGCGATTATTACAGGCATTCTTTCCGATAAGAGTGGCAACTTCTACTTAAATATGGATACCGGTGAGTTAGTTATGAATGACGGTACATTTAAAGGAACATTGAACACCGTTGAAGATATTAATGTGGGTGCAGAAATTAATATGCAGCCACGTACTGATGGGGTTGCGCAAGGATCTGTTTGGGCAGATATAAAAGCGGTGGATGCAGACGGTAATGTTCTTCCTGAAAGAATTGCGTTCCGATCTGTAAAGTCTGACGGTAAATATTTATCGCATAGTATTAAATTAATTTGCGGAGATGCCAGCGTATCCGTTGATAATGACAGCTCAATAACTTTACTTAGTGGCACTAATAAAGTTAAGGTGTCTACAAATGGTGTCGATATCATTACCAAAAACAATGAGATTTCTTTAAGTGAAAATTCTTGCACGATAAAGATTGATGGTAAAACTGGATTAACAGGTACTTATACTGTTACAAAATCAGTAACTACTAGGTCAGGAATCGTGACAGGAGTTGAGTAATATGGCTCAGCCTTTTTCTGTGTTCGTTGATACTTATAATGGCACAAGTCACAATGTAGATGGTTCATTTGGAGCGCAATGTTGGGACGGTTACGCGTTCTACATGAAGTGGTTAGGATACTCATATGCGAACTGCACGGCCACAGGCGGTGCTCAAGATATTTGGACTCAACGCGCTTCTAACGGAATGTTGAATTCATGTGATGTCGTATCCACTCCACAAAATGGAGATATCGCAGTTTGGGGTTCCAACATGGGTGGTGGCAAAGGCCACGTAGCCATGTACTACAATGGTCAGTACTTCGGCCAAAACCAGGGTAGAAGTGGTGGTGCGAATGGCGGACCATTTAATTTATTAGCGATTGGAACTGTTCCATTAGGCTATTTTAGACCGAAGTGTTATGCGAATGGTTCAGATGGAGAAAAAAAGCTGCAGCTAACATTGATTAATGGAATTGTAATAGATGCAAAATATGTATAGGAAGGAGTTGATTTGATGGAATTATTAAGAAGTGGTTTACAACTTGTGGCAATTAAAGGTCTAGAAACATGCGAAGGGTCTGTTAATGTTCCTGTTATATTGAAAAGTGATGGAAGTAAATATGATGACTATACACCACAAATTCATATTCGATATTTAAATCAAGGAAAACTACATGAAGAAGTATTGCCATCTGACAAAGATGGTTTTTATATTCCTGGAAAACCGTTTGAGGAAAATGGGCTGATTGAACTAGCAGTCCATTTGATTCGTGGCAATAAGCAGCTAGTGACAAATGAATTAGCTTTTATCGTGAAGAGAGCGCCAAACGGAACAACTGAAGTAGACCCAAACGAATACGGTTGGCAACAATTAGTTGATGCTTATATCGAACAGAAATATGACACAATTATGCATAGATTGGATTTATTGACAATCACTAATGGCAATCAGACAAATCTGAACGAGTTAATTGATATTCGTGTAGGCGGTAATGGAATTACATATAGTAATGCAGGAAATGCAGTGCGTGGACAATATCTTGCTCTATTAAAAAAAGCGAATGAATTAACCACACGCATTGATGCAATTATATCTTCAACTGAAAGCTCATTGAATGCCAATGCGGAGATAGTTGATGCAAGAATTGATTTTGAAGGAAATGCGAAGAAAACATTAGGAGCTTCAATCCGTGAAGCTGATCAGAAGATAATGGAGATGATTCTGACCAATCATTTTAAAACCGAATTATTATCAGATTCAGAAAGCGGTCTTATTGATGAGAATAAAAATGCAATCTTAGCGGATTGGGCATATGTAGTTGACTCCGGAAATGTAGGCGAGGAATGGACGTACAAGGTGAAAGAATGAGACAAGGAACAACACCTACAATTCAAATCATGGTCAATAATATTGATTTAGCAGATATGGAACACATCTATGTGGTATTTGAGCAAAATGGATATTTATTGAAAAAAGGAATGACAGATTTAAAAATCGAAAACAATGTTATTTCAATTTTTTTAACGCAGGAAGAAACGCTAAGCTTTAAAAGTGGAAATTGCAATATCCAACTACGAATGATTACATATGACGGCATAGCGATGGCTTCGCCGATAAAAACAGTTAATGTGTATAGTGTGTTAAACAAGGAAGTGATCACATGATTCTGGTAAACAGTATAGAAATCGACGTTAAAGACGAATCAGATCATATTCAGTTCGGTTTAAATGAACAATATGTAGGAACAACGGATTATGAAAAACTTAGGAACAAGCCTAAATTAAATGGTAATGAAATCATTGGAGAAGTTGAAGAAATAGACCCAACAGTTCCAGCATGGGCGAAAACAGAGACAAGACCGGTATATACACCGGAAGATATTGGAGCTATGGCAGAAGGTTCTGTAACTTCGGTATCAACAAATGAATTAGATGAAATATGGAATAGTTTATAAGGAGGAAAAAGAATGACTATTGAATATTTAGATAAGAGTGGATTAACTCTATTAATCAGCAAAATTAAAACTGCATTAGGTGGAAAAGTTGATGTGGAAAGCGGCAAAGGCTTATCGACAAATGACTACACAAGCGCAGAAAAGCAAAAATTAAGTGGTATCGCAAGTGGTGCTCAAGCGAATGTGATTGAGTCTGTAAAGGTTAACGGTACAAAAGTTGAGCCAAGCTCAAAAGCCGTAGATATTTCAGTGCCAACAAAGGTATCACAATTAACAAATGACAGCGGCTTTCAAAATGCTACACAGGTTAATTCAACGATTGCAGGAAAAGGATATCAAACGCAATCACAAGTACAATCGTTAATTAATTCGGCAGTAGGAAACATCGCATCTATTAAGTATGAAAAGGTAAGTTCATTACCTGTTACAGGCTCAAATAGCGTTATCTATTTAGTTGCACATTCGCATGGAACGCAAGATATTTATGATGAGTATATTTGGATTGCAGACACTAAAACGTTTGAAAAGATTGGTAATACAGATATTGATTTATCAGGATATGTTAAGAGTTCAGGATTAACTGCAATTACTACAAATGATTTAAACACAATGTGGGGTTAGCGTATGTCTTTCGTATTCAAAGACAAAGCTTCTATTCAGTGGCTTGTCGATAGAATAAAGTCTGTAACCACATCACATAACGCATTGAATCAAATGGTGATGAACAATCACTTTACTACAAATTTGAGCGCAACAAGCGCTCAAGATTTAGTGGATGAAAAAGGAAATACAATCTTAGCCGATTGGTCTTATGAAGTAGCAAGTGGAGTAGTCGGCACGGATTGGACATATAAAGTCAAGGAGGAATAGAGAATGCCAGGGAAGCAAGTAACAGAATTAGACGCATTACCTAGTTTTACAGATAATAGTTTATTGCCTGTGCACAATGGCGCAGGATTAAAAAAGGGATTATTATCACAATTAGCGAATTATTTAGGAAACAAATTCAGTAATCCGAATTTATTGATTAATCCGGATTTTAAAATCAACCAAAGAGGTGCTACAAGCTACGAAAAGCAAGGATATTCAGTAGATAGATGGAAGATTTGGAATGTTACGGTTACACCAAGCGAAAGTGGAGGTATCACTGTAAAGAACGACAAATACGAAGATACCGGAACATTTATCCAAATTTTAGAAAATGCAACAGAAGGTGACTCTACATTATCGTGTTATGTTGAATCTGTAAGTGGAACCGTGACTATGGTCGCAGATGATGATTCACAAGTGATATTAAAACAAGGGTTAAATATTGTACATACAAGTATGAGCACGAAAAACTTTATAATCTTTTTGAATCGAGGAACTAACGTAACTCTTAAATGGGTCAAATTGGAGCAAGGCAAAGTAGCTACGGGATTTATTACTCCGAATATGGCAGAGGAATTAATTAAATGTTGCAGATTCTTTCAAAAACTTCAAGTAATGTATACGACATATGGTGTAGCAGACCAACATTATTATCATAAATTACCACTTGTAACAATTTTTAGAGCAAATCCTACAGTTTCTGTTACAGACCAATATAATTACAATGTGAAAACAAAAAAGATAGAATGGCGAGCGGATGGAACAGGGTGGCTTAATCTAGATGTAGTAGCTCAAAGTAACGCTCAAACAGTATGTCAACTTATTTGCGCATGCGACGCAGAAATCTATTAGGAGAAAATATGAACAACAAATATAAAGTATACGTATCATTACAAGATGGATACATCACATCTATTAATTCAGAAATCTTTTTATCACAAGAAAAAATCTCAACTATGACAGAGATTGACCGAGGACAAGGTGATAGATACGCACACGCACAAAGTCAATACCTAGAAAAAGGATTAGTAGACGAACAAGGAAGATACAATTATAAATTTGTAGAAAATAAAGTGGTTGAGGTTGCAGAAAAAGATAAGCCAACAATCAAAGAACCGGAGCAACAAGCAACAGCACAGGATAAAATTGAAGCGCAAGTCATGTATACAGCCCTAATGACAGATACGCTTCTAGAAGAGGCTTAATTTATGTTTGAAAAAATTAAAAGATTTTATGATCTAAAACTATATACAGATAAGCAGGTAAGAAAGTTTTGCGAAAAAGGAATCATTACTGCTGATCAGTATAAAAAAATCACTAGTGAAAACTACTAATAAGGCTAGAATGTCTAGCCTTTTTATATATGACATAGGAGGAACAAAAAATGGATTTTGTAGATTTAAGTAAATATTTTGTTTTGGTGGTTGTAGTAGCCTGTTTAATCGTAGGTTACATTTTGAAAACGTCATTCACAAGTTTCCCTAATAAATATATTCCATCAGTACTTGCATTCACTGGATTGGTGCTAAACCTAGCGGTTAGTGGTATGTCAATCGAAAATGCAGTTTATGGTGCATTGATGGGATTAGCTAGTACAGGTATGCACCAAGCTTTCACAAGGTTTGTTGAAGGCGCTACTGAAGAAAAATAAAGTAGGTGGTTTGTATGGATTTTACAATTACAAGCCAACAGATTGTATGGATTTGTGGCTTCATAGCATCCATTTGGGGTGTTGTGAAGATTATTAAAGAATTGAAAAAGCCGAGTGACGATTTAAAAGCTAAAGTTCAAAGACACGATGAATTACTTCACAAAGATAATGAGCGATTAAATTCATTGGAAAAGATTACGTTGAATCAAGAAGGAATCAATAAAAAGCTAGAAGAACATGCTCGCATTTTGTTTGACCATGATGGTAGATTGGATGAAGATAAAGAAAGAAGTAATTTGCTACTTAAGGCAAACATTGCAATCTTGAATGGTTTATTGTCAGATTCCGATAAGGAAAAGTTAGTCGAAACTAGAAATGAAATCCAAGATTTCTTGGTCGAAAAAAATTAGGAGGTATAATTCATGGAAGAAAAAGAAGTAAAATTTGAAGATTTATCAGAAGAAGCAAAAGAAGAATTAAGCAATGGCAAGGAAGAAGGTGTAGATGAAGAATGTCGTATTCCGGATTAGCAACATATTGTAACAGAACATCACAACATTATGATGGTCGTTTTGGATATAAGGTTTGTAAAATCACTCCACACTACATGGCTGCGGCATGGAGTGGTAAACAATGTGCAGATTATTTTGCACGAAATACTCGTCAAGCATCTTCCAATTATTGTATTGGAATTAATGGAGACATTGCATGCAGTGTTGATGAAGAAAATGCTGCATGGACAAGTTCAAATTGGTTGAATGATTCTCAATCAATTACAATTGAATGTGGAAACATTAATAACGCAACTGGAGAAATGACGCAAGCTACTTGGGATAGCTTGGTGAATCTATGTGTTGATATTTGTAAACGATATGGATTTAGATTGAACTATACAGGAAATTCTAGTGGATCATTGACTATGCACAAAATGTTTGCGGCTACATCATGCCCTGGAGCATGGTTGGAAGCACGTATGCCTCAATTAGCACAAGAAGTAAATGCTAGATTAGATGGTCAGACTGTAGCACCAAGCGCTCCTAGCACTCCAAGCGCTCCAAGTGGTGAAAAGTATTCAGTCGGTACACCTATCTGCACAAATACATTAAGCGTAAACTGTTACGGAACTTCTAAAATCTTAAAAGGGGATTGGAACGGTTCAATTGGTAGAGTAATCAAAGGTGCTAAATATCCATATCGTGTTGATCGTAATGGAGTAGCTATTGGATGGACAAATGATGCAGGTATCGATACAGACCCTCATACACCAGTAGGAACGACGCAATCAAGTAGTGAAGCTATCGACCAAATCTTGCATGAAGGAAGCTATGTTACATCTGTACATATGAAAATCGGCAATCAAGGCTTAAAGAAGATTGGTGATGATTTATGCTGCTACTTATCTCAATTAGGCGGTTGGTTTCCAATTCGTATGGTAGACAAAGTGCCAAATTCAGATGGATACAATGACAATGTGTTGCATACTACAAATGCAGTTGTCTATGTAACTAGAATCAGAGTTGATGCGGTTAATGTTCAAAAGAATATTGTTAAAATTGGCGGTATTTGGGTTGACCCAACACCATTAACAGAAATTGCGTAAAGTATAAAAATAACACATATAAGTGTCAAAATTGTACAAAATGTGCAAAAATTACAATTAAATATCAATAAAAGTGTCATAATTAAAAAACGGCACAAATCCTTCAACTATTTTTCGTATACTTAGCCTATGATTAAGTTCATAGGCTCTTTTTTTATGCTATTATTTTCATAGCTCGTCTACTAGTGTAGAAGGAGTACCCTAGGACGTATGATTTATACGTCCTTTGCTTTTTTGTGTTAAAATATAAGCACATAGATTAGTAGAGTGCACAATACGACCAATACCATAATATGGTATAATATCTATGCTTAGGGGAATACGATCATATTCTTTTTATCTCGTATACCATTTATTAGGTATAAGGAGAAACGAAACTGCTACGCATTTAATTGTGTGGCAGTTTTTGATATGTTATACTAACAAAGGCCAAAACATGAGAAATTCTAAGTGAACCATGTTAGCTTGATGTACAAATCCAAGTTAGGCATATGGATTTATTAGTATTGATCTATAGTCATACCAAGCGTGACTGATTGATATTATTTTTATGCAAGTCGACTACAAAGAAAATAACCCACTTTTTTCTACCACTGAATAGAGTACATTCTAGAAGTACTTGAAATGTGGTCTTTTTTTTGTTCAAAAGTATGCTCGTAGCATACATGCTACGCATAAGGCCCTAACCATCGGTGATAGATTCTGATAAAAGAAAAAGACCTATTCAATAGGCCTTAATCTAAATCGATACCGTAATATCCACCAAATGAGCAATTCATGTATGCTTCTTCATCTTCATCCCAGTCTTCGCAGAAGTACTCGCCATACATTTTAACGTGTTTTCCATATCCAACTTCGATGGCAATATATCCATTAATCTTATGATTGTCGTCAGAACCGAATTCATCATGAATTTCTTTATCATTACTTGTACATTCGTATGATCCATTAACTTCAGTATAAATTTCGCACGATGTATTTAATTCGCAGATTCTGTCTTCAACGTCTGAAGGTCTTCCAAAATATCCTTTGAATTTTCCAAAATCGTCATAGTCTTTTAATTCTTGAATAAATTGATTGAAATATGCTTCGTCTTGATACATTTTGTCAATACTAAACATTGTTGATTCCTCCATAGCTTTCGCTTTTTCAATTGTTTGATTCATAGCATCTCTGATTACATCTGCTTGAGATACTCCTAAAGCTTTGCAAGCTTGTTTAAATTCTTCGGCAAAATCATTTTTGAATCTAGCAGAAATAATTGTCATTTTTTCTTTATTGTACCTGTCTTGTGGTCTCATGTTATTCTCCTTTGTGTTTTAAATACATTGCATAAATGAATTTTGCAATTCCAATTGCGATAAAAAATATTCCTAATTTTACTAGCATAATATACGATGAATAAGTTATAATGAGTTAGGGGAGAAGCTATGTAAGCTTCTCGATAATCAATAAGATTAACCCAACTGCTAAGTCCAAGATTGATTGTATGATTAGAGACGTCCAATCAATTTTGGATTTTTTAAATTTCTTATTCATAACCTTTCCTCCTTACATATATATTATAGCATAATGCTAGCATATATGCAAGCATAAGCAATACTTTTCTTATGCCTTTTTTGGATCAAATACCGAAGGACTTAGCTTTGGGAAACTTTTCAAAAATTAAGATATCGTTTATATCTTGATTACATCTTAAAAGGAATGGATTCTATTAAATATCATTTATTCTCATGAATTCTGCACCTATATTTAAAGCACGAATTAATGTTATAAACGCATTATCTTTCTACGAAAAATTTACGAATTAGGTAAAATATACTTTATGTAAAGCGTAAATAGCACATTGAAAAGCGCTTATATCTTATTTATATCTCAAAAAAATAAA
>SKEO01000985.1_pt1 | contig 24543 bp, 20 predicted proteins | sample 4826801 | NCBI WGS metagenome assembly SKEO01 (sample SAMN11008807, study PRJNA524170) | human gut metagenome | biome: Human fecal sample; material: Feces; isolation source: fecal sample from pouch patient p3 | host: Homo sapiens | place: Israel: Tel-Aviv | collected 2016-02-25 | reverse complement strand
ACGGAAAGGTAATTTTTTTGTATAACAATCGACGCGCACCCGCATAGCGGGTGGATTATTGTTTCGCCCATCTCCATTTTTCGGATCAACGAAAAACTCCAATGGGCGAAACAGACTAAAGTCCACATAACAAAAAATAACAGACAATAGAGACTGCTCTCCACTGCCTGTTATTTTTCACTTTTGTGGTCTTTGATTCTATATAGTTCTTGGTCTATTTTGCGTAATCTGTCACTCTTGACTCACGGATTACATTTACTTTAATCTGACCAGGATATTCCAATTCAAACTCAATCTGCTTTGAAATATCTCTTGCCATCAATACCATATCGTCATCAGATACCTGTTCTGGAACTACCATAATACGAATCTCTCTACCTGCCTGAATTGCAAAAGATTTATCGACACCTTTAAACTGGTTCGCAATATCCTCTAACTGTTTTAATCTGTTTGTGTACGTCTCTAACGTTTCTCTTCTCGCACCCGGTCTTGCAGCCGATATTGTATCCGCTGCCTGCACAATACATGCAATCAGTGTTTCCGGTTCTACATCACCATGGTGAGATTCCACTGCATTGATAACTGTAGCAGATTCTTTGTATTTCCTACAAAGATCCACACCAATCTGGATATGAGACCCTTCTACATCATGATCAATCGATTTTCCGATATCATGTAACAGACCTGCTCGCTTAGCCAGTCTGACATCCAGACCGATCTCTCCTGCAAGCAGTCCTGAGAGCTGTGCAACTTCAATGGAGTGCTTCAATGCATTTTGTCCATAGCTTGTCCTAAACTTCATTCTTCCTAAAAGACGGAGTAACTCAGGATGAATACCATGTACGCCCACTTCGAGAGCTGCTGCTTCTCCTTCCTCACGGATCATTGCTTCTACATCTCTCTGCGCTTTCTCTACCATCTCTTCGATCCTTGCCGGATGGATACGTCCGTCAAGAATCAGTTTTTCCAGCGCAATTCTTGCCACTTCCCTGCGAATCGGATCAAAACCTGATAACACAACAGCCTCCGGTGTATCATCTATAATCAATTCTACCCCGGTCATTGTCTCAAGTGTACGGATATTACGACCTTCTCGTCCGATAATACGTCCCTTCATCTCATCACTTGGAAGTTGTACTACAGAAATCGTAGTTTCTGCAACATGATCTGCCGCGCATTTTTGAATTGCTGTCACAACATATTCTCTTGCTTTCTTTCCAGCCTCTTCTTTTGCCTGATTTTCAAGTTCCTTGATCATCTTCGCAGTGTCATGTTTTACATCATCTTCAACAGTTTTTAATAAATATTCTTTTGCCTGTTCAGAGGTAAGTCCTGAGATTCTTTCCAGTTCCTGTACTCGTTTACTGTTAAGCTCGTCTACTTTAATCTCACGCTGTTTGATCTGCTCTTCTCTTACTGTAATCTTCGATTCACGCTGTTCCAGTACATCGGCTCTCTTGTCAAGCGCTTCTTCTTTAGATAAGACACGTTTTTCATAGCGCTGTAACTCTGCTCTACGCTCTTTTGTCTCCTTCTCAAGTTCATTTTTTGTCTTAATGGACTCTTCCTTGATCTCCAGAAGCGTTTCCTTCTTCTTTGCCTCTGCATTCTTTAAAGCATCATCTATTATCTCTCTTGCTTTGTTCTCAGCATTCCCAATCTTTGAATCTGCATCTTTCTTCAGATTGTTCACCGTTACATAGTAAGTAATAACAACAGCTGCCACAACTGCAATCAGACCAGCAATTATTGATACTATCGGCACAGGAGCACCTCCTTATTTAATTTTCATTGTACACAAATACAACACTTAGATTTTATACCGTTTTCACAAATATGTCAAGTATGCTTACACCGTTTTGGTCATTTTTATGAACCTCTCAGCTATCTCTACCAATATACTTCTTCCGCCTCCAGAGCTCTTCGGATATTCTCATAAGAAAATCCCTTCCGCATAAAATAAGCCGTTTGTTTCTGCTGCTCTTCTCTTGTAGCATCGCGAAAATGATATTTTCTCTTTGCTGCCAACCGGCGGATCGCTTCTATCTCATCATCTTCTCCTGTATAGCATTCCTCCATGGCAAGCTCAATCAGTTCTCTTTCAATCCCTTTTCCTACAAGCTGTGCATACAATTCCCTTTTACTTTTCTGATTCTGTCTGTTCTGAATGTATCGCTTTGCATAGTCAAGGTCGTCTATATAACCAAATGACTTCACATATGCCAGTGCAGCTTCTACCACATCTTCAGTATAACAACTCTGTCTGAGTTTCGTGCGGAGCTGTGATTCTGTCCGATCCATGTCATTGAGAAGGTGCATTGCGCGAAGCTTAGCCCGCTTTATAATCACTTCTTTCTTAATCTGTTCAAAACTCTCCTCTGAGACTTCACATTCTTCTCTGATCTGATAGTGTGACAATTCTCTTCGATACAAAACAAAAGCGAACTCTCCGTCAACCTCTACTTTATACCTGTTTTTTGATACAAGCTCTACCTTCGTGACAATCATCTCTTATTCATCTGCCTTCTGTTCCGCTGCAAGTTCCTCTTCTCCTGCCGCTCCGTCAAGCTTATAATGTGCCCGTACTTTTGTCTCAATCTCTTCCATCACTTCTGGATGTGTAGAGAGATATGTCTTTGCATTCTCACGGCCCTGTCCAATCTTATCGCCATTGTATGCATACCATGCACCACTCTTATTGATAATATCAAGCCCTGCTGCCAGATCTAGAATGTCTCCTTCCTTCGAAATTCCTTTCCCGAACATAATGTCAAACTCAGCTTCCTTAAACGGCGGTGCAATCTTATTCTTCACTACTTTAATTCTGGTACGGTTACCGACCATCTCTCCACCTTGCTTTAACGTCTCTGTCCTTCTGACATCCATACGAATAGATGCATAGAACTTCAACGCACGTCCACCGGTTGTTGTCTCTGGATTTCCGAACATCACACCGACCTTCTCACGGAGCTGATTGATAAAGATCACAACACAATTAGACTTACTGATAACTGGTGTCAGCTTTCTGAGCGCCTGAGACATCAAACGTGCCTGAAGACCAACATGGCTATCTCCCATATCCCCTTCAATCTCCTGTCTCGGAACAAGTGCGGCAACAGAATCGACAACAATGATATCCATCGCTCCCGAGCGCACCATTGTCTCTGTAATCTCCAACGCCTGATCACCACTGTCCGGCTGTGAAATATACAGTTCATCAATATCTACCCCGATATTCTTCGCATAAACTGGATCCAGAGCATGCTCTGCATCAATAAAGCCTGCAATGCCTCCCCTTTTTTGCACTTCTGCAATCATATGGAGCGCTACTGTCGTCTTACCACTTGACTCCGGTCCGTAAATCTCGATGATACGTCCCTTTGGCACTCCACCAAGACCAAGTGCAATGTCTAGGCTTAAAGAACCAGTAGGTACTGTCTCAACACTGACATTTGCCGCCGCATCTCCAAGTTTCATCACTGCTCCCTTTCCAAAGTCCTTCTCCAACTTTGCAATTGCTGCATCTAATGCTTTTAATTTATCGTCTCCTGCCATAATATTCTCCTTTTCAAATACGAACTTATGTTCGTTTTTCTAATTAATATAGTATCTTACTTACTTGTGATTGTCAATTCTTTTTTCACTTTTCTCATAGCTCGTTGGGTTCTTCGGCAGACACGCCCGAATGATTCAGAATATTTCTTAACTATAAGCGTACTATAACACCTTTTCTTTACTCTGTAAAGAAAAAAGTACAGAATGTCCTAACGACCTCCTGCACTTTCTTCTATCTTGAAAATCTATTCAGGATTCCCTCTCGAATCCGAATCAACTGCTTTGGAAGTGCCTCCCGCTTCTCACGATAGAATGCATTTGCAAAATCAAGTGTAAACAGCACCGCCAAAAATCCTCCGAGCGCTTTTCCTGCCATCATCGGAATCCCGTTTACGAATCCCTCTACAAATTTATGCAGAAATACAAATAATCCAATCGTATAAAACCCCCATGCGATTGAACTTTCCAGACAGAGAATCCCTTTGTAATTGAATGGCTTGTCCGTATAATCCCACCAGATCTCTCCGAAAATTTTATTCATCAATACTGCTGTGAAATATTCCAAAGTCGTTGCAAGCAAAGATCCAAAGAAAAATAATTTCCAAAGATTATCACTGTATGGCTTCAATAAAAAAAATACTGTCAAAGCTCCCACCCCGTAAATCGGACAGATCGGTCCTCTTGCAAATCCCCTGTTTGTAAGCTTTCGGTTGCAGATCGACATATAAATGGACTCTACCAGCCAACCAAGCATACTATACGCAAGAAACCACAGCAACACATGATAAAAATCATAGCCAAAAATCACTCTGTTCCACATTCCTTGTTCCTCTTATCCTTTCTCTCTTATTTTCTCTGTATTCTACTATATCTGACTAAAAATTTCTATCTCTTTCAGAAAGCCTTAAGAAATTTATAACTTTTTCTATAAAATCTCCTCTGTTTTTACAGATACAACCACTTCCTCAAACACCGCTCCTGTCACTTTTTGAAAATCCTGCGGCGTTAATCTGATCTGCATTCCTATTTTGCCGCCACTTACAATCATTTCCTCCAAGGCCTCTGCACATTTTTCTACGACAACCGGAAACGGCTTTTTCATCCCAATCGCAGTGCATCCTCCCCTGATATACCCTGTCACGGCAGTCAGATCTTTCAGCGGAAGCATAAGGAGAGATTTTTCTCCGACAACCCGGGCCGCTTTCTTTAAATCCAGCTCCTCTTCAATCGGAATAACAAATACATAATGCTCTCTGCTCTTTGCGACTGTCACAAGTGTTTTATACACCAGCTCATGCGGTTGTCCGAGCTTATCTGCAATCTGTACCCCATCCACGAACTCCTCACACTCATAAGTGATATATGTAAATGGGATTTTCTTTTTTTCCAGTATCCTCATCGCATTGGTCTTCAGCTCTTTTTTTGCCATTTTTCTCCTCTTTTCTTATTATTTCCGCCTGTTTGCTTCTTTTGCAGAGACAACAACCTCTCTCAATGGCTTTCGAACCTTTTTTCGAGTCACTTCTACAAGCTGTAATCCCGTCATATCTACAAGAATTGTCTGGACAGGATCTTTCCGCAATTCTTTTTGAAACACTTCCAACAGATCTTTTGTACACTCTTTTGATTTCAAATTAATAAAATCAATCAGAATGATCCCTGAGAGATTGCGGAGCCGAATCTGCTTTGCCGCTTCTTTGGCTGCTTCGAGGTTGATTTTCATATAAACTTCGTCATCTTTCTTACCTGCAATACATTTTCCTGTATTGACATCGATCACCGTCAGCGCCTCTGTCGGCTGAATCACAAGATAAGCGCCTGATTTCATCCACACCCTCTCTGATAGCGCCCGTGAAATGACAGACTCCAGCGAATATAACTTATAAAGTGGTAGCTGCCTGTCAGCATAACATACAAGCTTTTCTAAATCCTCTGGCTGCTCTTTCGCCAAATATTGCTTTACATCTTCAAAAAGGCTCTCCTCTACAACAATATCTGTCAATCCTTCCTGATAAATATCACGGATATTTGACAGATATGTAAAAGGGGCCTCCAAAAGACAGCTAAATACCTTGCGTGATTGCGCAATCTCAACTAAATGCATGTAAGATTCTGCTAGCTGCCCCAACTCTTCTTTCACAAGATCTGCCGGAATATCTTTAGCATTTGTGCGGACAATAAATCCATATCTTTCCGATCGGAGAACTTCGACAGTCTCCTGAATCTGTGCCCGCTTTTCTCCTGTGATCTTGGAGGAAATTCCAATTTTTTTGATACCAGACGTTAAGACAACATACTTCCCTGTGAAACTTAAGTTGGAAGTCACTGTCGGCACCTTCGTTTTAACTGCCTCTTTCTGGATCTGAACAAGCAGCTCATCCCCGATACAGAGCGGCTTTTTCCCGACTTTCTGCGTGAAATGTGGGGAAGGATTCTGAGGGATAGAGTAATAGCACTCCACCCCGTTTGCAATTTCGATAAAGGCAGCCTGAATATTTGGGACAATGTTTTTTACTTTCCCCACGTAAATATTTCCAACACGGTACGCCTCTGTATCTTTATCGCTGACATGAATTTCCACCACTTCTTCATTTTCTAACACGGCTGTCACGACCTGCTCTGCTATTTTTGTGATCACTAACTTTCTTTTCATATTCCGAATCACCTATATCCCCAGCTGGTCTAATGGTACTAGATGACGTTGTCCCCCACTTCCCACATCCGCATACACTTCCAGACGATGATGGCGCATCGCAGTCTCTTCCAAATCTATTCCAAGGAATTTTCCAAATGCCTGCATAACAAGCTCTGGTTTCAAATTCTCCACGCTTCCAGTTGCCACAAGCATATAAACCTTTCCGTCTTGTTCTCTCATATCATAGATCATAGGCTTAATATTGACATCTTTTTCACTCTTTTTCGTTTTTTTCCATACGATGATCTCTGGCTGACTCCGAAAGGCATCAATCTTATCAGCAAGATTTTCCACTGGATGTTCCATTACAAACTCAGACAGATAATCTGCTGCAGCGACAATCGCCATTCCGGTTTTCTTCTTATCGTCTGAGATTTCAATCATATTGACGATTTCCATCCCTTCCACCATTACTTCATTTAATCTTCGAACTGCCTGCGCAAAATCAACAGACTCAGACAATTCAATATCGAAGTATTCTCCATCGCTTGTCAGACCCACTCCAAGCGGATTTGCAAACGACATCACCATGTGCGGACTATATCCGCCCGTAAATGCAATTGGAATTTCCGCCCTTCTCATTGCCTTTTGAAAATATCTCATAATATCCAGATGTCCGATGAATTTCATCACACCATATTTTCGAAATTTAATTCTTGCTTTCAACACAGACACCTCCTCCGTAAATCGCCGCTCCACATCCTGCACATTTCATTTTGCAGTTTGGTGTCACTTCGCCCTTCATAGCCCGTTCCCACTCGCGCTGTAAAAATTTCTTTGTCACACCGATATTAATGAAATCCCATGGGAAAATCTCATCCATATCTCTCTGCCGCAAATTATAAAATCCAATATCAACACCTGTCTTTTCAAATGCTTCCATCCATTTCTCATTGTCAAAAAACTCAGACCATGAATCATACAGACATCCCATTTTATAAGCTTCTAAGATTACCTTTGATACTTTTCTATCTCCGCGCGCAAAAACTCCTTCCAGCACAGTGACATCTGCCTCGTGCCAGTTATATTTCAAACTCTTTCTGTTTAACTGCGCTTTCATTTCATTATTTACAATATGTGCTTTCTGGATATAATCTTCCTTGTTGCACATCGTCGCCCACTGAAATGGTGTGAACGGCTTTGGAATAAAGAAAGAAGTACTTGCAACAATCTGACATTTTCCATTCCTCTGATCCTTTGGAATCTGATAGTAGCGCTCTGCCACTTTTTCAGCCAAATGTGCAATCTCTTTCATATCTTCTTCCGTCTCTGTCGGAAGGCCCAGCATAAAATATAATTTTACTCTCGTCCACCCTCCTTCAAACGCCTGACCTGCCCCCTCTAAAATAATCTCTTCTGTCAGACCTTTGTTGATAACGTCACGAAGTCTTTGAGAACCTGCCTCCGGAGCAAAGGTCAGACTGCTCTTTTTGATATCCTGCACTTTGCTCATGACATCCAGTGAGAACGCATCTATTCTGAGGGATGGCAGAGAAATGTTGATTCCTTTTCCTTTAAATTCTTCAATCAGAAAATTCACAAGCCCCTTCAATTGCGAATAATCACTGGAGCTCAATGAACTTAGTGAGATTTCCTCATGTCCGGTACTCTTCAACATTTTGTATGCATACTCTTTTAAGCGCTCTAACGCACGTTCCCTTGTTGGGCGATACAGCATTCCCGCCTGACAGAAACGACATCCACGGATGCATCCTCTCTGAATTTCCAACACAACTCTGTCTTGAGTCACTTTGATAAATGGCACAACTGGCTTCTCCGGGTAATAGGTGTCTGTAACATTTAGTACCATTTGCTTTTCAATAGTCGGCTTCGCGTGAACATTATTCGGTTCAAAAGAGGCAATCGTCCCATCGTCATGGTAAGTTACATCATAAAATGCCGGCACATAAAGTCCAGGAATCTCTGCTGCGCGCTCCAGAAACTCCCTCCTGCTGCTTCCTATCTTTTTATGCTCTTTGTACGCATCCAAAAGTTCATCGTAGACTGTCTCTCCTTCTCCGATATAAAAAATATCGAAAAAGTCTGCCAACGGTTCCGGATTGTAAGTACATGGACCTCCGCCGATCACAATCGGATCTTCCTCGTTTCTTTCACTGGCAAACAACGGAATTCCACTTAAGTCCAGCACCTGAAGGATGTTTGTGTAACACATTTCATACTGGATCGTAATTCCAAGAAAATCAAATTGTTTGATTGGATCCTGAGATTCAAGCGCAAACAGAGGAATCTTCTTTTCCCGCATAATTTTGTCTAAATCCATCCACGGCGAATACACCCGTTCGCACCAGACATCCTCCCTCCGATTAAACATATCGTAAAGAATCTGGATACCCAGATGAGACATCCCGATCTCATACACATCCGGAAAGCACATAGCGAAACGGATATCCACCTCGTTCTTATCTTTCATCACCGAGTTCACTTCGTTCCCGATATAGCGGGCCGGCTTCTCGATTTTTAGTAATATTTCATCACTTAAAGCTAGTTTTCTCATATTTCTCCTTTCGTTTTTGTCTAATATATACCAAAAAGTAATTTGCCCTTGCGTAACAAATTTACTTTTTTTCTACTGTGCAACACTATGCATAATTATACACCATTTTCATAGTCTTGCATAAAATACATAGCACTGCATAACATAATTCAATACTATAAATCACTTATTTTGAAATTAAATTCTTAAAAATTTTGTCCTGCTTTTTCTATCATTTAACACCCTATATGAGAATATGATATTATTTGATATAAAGCAGCAGATAACATTCTGAGACAGCATGCTAACCCATCATATTATATGCTTTTTGCAGAAGGAGTTCAAGCAAATTCTGGTTTATCTTCTCCAAGTTTTTCAAACAACTGCATATTTTCCTTTTTTCGAATTTCTAATTCTTGAAAAATTCTGAATATTGTAACCCTAAAATTTCACCCTTGCGTAAACCTACAAACAAAGCCAGTAAAATCTCTAAATAAACAGAATGGTATTCTTACGCCGCTTGAAGCAATGTCCGTATCTGCTTTTTAGAATAAAGTACCTATTTGGTAGGTGCTTATATGCTTTCTTTTGCCATAAAGCACCGTAACATAATTGATTTGTGTGTGTCAATACCTGCATCTATGTTTGTAAACATGGTTTAGTTTCCTTCATCTAACCAATGGGCGAAGAAAGACTTGGGAATACGATAAATATTTCCAATTTTTATAACTTTGAATGGTTAATCTGAATTGAATTTATTAAAACCGCCATTTTTGTATTTTTCAGACAAAACGGGAATATCCAGCAGACCGCACATATCATTGATTGCCAAATCAAAACATCGGATAACACCGCCACAGTCAAGACAGCGGTTTAAGAATGAATACCAATCTCTGTTCTGTGCCTGTAAAACATATTCCATGTTGCGTGAGCCTGACCCTTTTAATTCCAAGAATACGCCCATGTGTTCATCATCAGAAGCCATGACCTTGATTTCCCCGTAGGCGTAATACTCCTTATAGCCATAATACCCATAGTCATAATGGATAAAATAGTAATCTTTTCCTCTTGCATGGAAGATACAGAAAAGAAAAAGCTCAATCAAGAGTGCAAAGCACCACCAATGGTGGCAAGCTCTTGACAGGGCTTTTTCTTTTCTGTGTTGGATAATCAAGAGGAAGAAAATGCAAATATCATTTATACTCTGATATTTTTATCTACGGTATCCTTCAAAAATCTTTTCACGCTTAATACACATTGACACCCTTTTTCAATAGATATATCATTTGAAGTATATTGTTACAAAGGAGTTGAAACACAATGAATATCTTGTTAGTTGAAGACGATAAAAATATTTGTGAAATGGTTTGCGATTTTTTGAAGAGTGAAAATTATAATGTCACAACAGCCATTGATGGAAAAATGGCGATTGACATATTTAAAGAACATACATTTGATATTGTGCTATTAGATTTGATGTTACCAAAATCAAGCGGATTGGAAGTTTTAAAATATATAAGAAGTGTAAGTGTAATTCCCGTTATTATCGCTACTGCTAAAGATAGTGATACAGATAAAATGTTGGGGTTAAATTTAGGTGCTGATGATTATATTACAAAACCTTTTTCTCTTGTTGAATTATTGGCAAGAATTAAAGCAAACATACGACGTGCCACAGTATATAGTCATTCAGACAGTTCCCACGATAAGATAATTCAATATAAAGATTTAGTTATCAATGTTTCCAAATATACAATTTCTAAAAATGGTACTGATTTGAATTTAACACATACAGAGTTTGAAATCATCAGACTTCTTGCAACCAATCAAGGTCGAGCTTTTTCAAAAGAACAGCTTTACAATATTATTTGGAAAGAAGCATATTACGGGAATGAAAATGTACTAAATACACATATTAACCGATTAAGAAACAAATTATCTGACGAGAGAGAAAAAAATACATATATCAAAACCCTTTGGGGAATTGGCTATAAAATGGAGGAAGAATAATGGCATTACTATTTTTCATAATTTCAATGATATTATTAGTTCTCTACTTCAAGGAACATAACAAAAATAAAAAAATAGAAAGAGATTATAAATACATCAATGCAAGACTTCTTGATATAATCAATGACTCTGAGAATAATTATATTCTCATACCGTCAGATATTAAAGTCGTAAAAGAAACTGCAAAGGGTATCAACAATCTGCTAGAAAAATTTTATGGCAGGCAGATTGATTACAATAGAAATCAAAAAGTGATTTTACAGATATTTACTAACATCTCACATGACCTTAGAACGCCTATTACTGTTTTGAAAGGGTATATTGAAATGCTTTATCTTCAAAGCCAAAAAGAAGATTTACCCCCTGTAATACATACAACTATTGAAAAAATGCAGCGCAATTCACAAGAGTTAGTTCATTCTGTAAATAGCTTATTCAATCTGGCGAAAATTCAATCTGGCGATATGGTTTTTCATATCCAAAAAGTAAACTTAACACAGGTTTGTCACGAAATCATTTTAGAGTTTTACACAATATTAGAAGAAGAAAAATTTCATGTAGAAGTCAATATTGAGGATAAACCATTGTATGCGAATGTTGATATAGAAGCCGTTGGACGTATCCTTAAAAATTTGATTGATAATGCAATTCAATATGGTAATGCAGGTAAATTTTTAGGAATTTCCCTCTATAAAAAAGATAGCCATATTTATATTGAAGTTGAAGATCACGGAGCTGGTATTTCTGAAAAAGACAAGATACATATTTTTACAAGAGCATATACAGCAGACAGGAAGAAAGGCAATGGATTAGGATTAGCTATTTCACAAGAACTTGCAAATTCTATGGGCGGTTCCATTTCAGTAGTCAGCATACCTCAGAAAAAAACTGTATTTACAATCCGATTATAAAGTTAGAAAAAAGTTAGAATTAAAAGAGAAAAAAGATAACTTTCTTCTATATACTGTTTTTTAGGAAGGAGGTCACATGATGAATTATGCAATAGAAACACATCATCTAAAGAAAGTATATAAAGATAAAATAGTAGTCAATGATGTGAATATCCATGTGAAAAAAGGAGAAATCTATGGCTTTGTCGGTCCTAACGGAGCTGGAAAAAGTACCTTGATGAAAATGTTACTTAACTTAATTCAAGCTAATTCCGGAGAAATCATTATATTCGGCAATAAAGTCGTTGAGAGTGATTTTGAAATATTAAAAAGGATTGGGTCGATTATTGAAAGCCCTTATTTTTACGAAAAATTAACTGCAAGAGAAAATCTTGACTTACATTGTGAATATATGGGCTATCATAACAAGAACCATATCAAGGAAGTATTAGAATGTGTGGGACTGTTAAAAGACGCTGATAAAAAAGTATCTCAATATTCTTTGGGAATGAAACAACGTCTTGCAATCGCTAGAGCCATTTTGACAAAACCCGAACTATTGATACTTGATGAACCAATCAATGCTCTTGACCCTGAGGGGATACGAGAAATGAGAGAATTATTCCGAAAACTAAATACAGATTATGGAATAACCATTTTCATTTCCAGTCATATTCTTTCCGAAGTAGAACAGATTGCAGATACGATTGGCGTTATCCAAAGTGGAAAACTAATGAAAGAAATATCTATGTCTGATGTGCATAAATTTCAAACAGATTATGTAGAAGTAGAGGTCGATAATATAGAATTGGCTGGTTACGTTCTTGAACATGAATGTGGAATACGGAATTTCAAAATTGTTTCAGAAAATCGTATTGAAATTTATGATTTAGGAAAAGCTGTAAAAGAGATTTCTGCTTTATTGGTTCAAAATGGTGTTGGTATTAACAGCATTGGTCGCAAACAAAATTCCTTAGAAGATTATTTCTTCCAAATTACAGGAACAGAGGTGGTGGAAAATTTATGACACACTTAATGAAGCTTGAATTAAAAAAAGTGGGATTAAAAAAATATGTCATATTCTCAATGATTGGAATTTTCATTAGTATGTATTTTCTATTTGTAGGACTAAATGACAGTTCAACAATAAAATCTAATTATGGAACAGCCTTTTCAACAGTAGGAATGATATTCTGCGTTTATTACATTACCTTGTTTTCAGTTATGGTTGCTACATATATTATAAATGAATACAATCATAAAACAATTTTGGTTATGTTCGCCTATCCAATAGACCGTAAAAAATTTATGATTGCAAAATTGCTTCTTATAACATTACTTGTGATGTTTTCTATGATTGTTGGATATATTTGTTGTGGAATATTTATTGTGATTGCAGATAAATGCTGGGAACTCATAGAGGGAGAATTTAGAATTTCAGTCTTGTCCTATTGGATACCAACAGCACTGAAAGCGATTATTACATTTTGCACATTAGGTATCGGGACATTTGTCATTGGCATGATTAAAAAATCAGTTCCAATGACAATCATAAGTGCAATCGTTTTCTTTTATATTAGACAATTTTATATAGCTGGCATGGATTTATACGAAGAAAACTGGTTCTTTGTTATCGGGGTGGTAGTTATTACAATTATAGGGGTATGGTATGTACTTACCTATAAAATCAATCAAACTGATTAAACAGTAGGAATTACAACTGAGTATTTTATTATCTTAGCTCATGCAAATATTTTATTTTGCGTGAGCTTTTTTCTTACTCTTTTTCCATATTTTCACAGGGTATAAACGGTATTTACGTTTATATATTTCGGCGTATGCAGAAAGGGGGTGAGATTATGCACACATCTTCTTTCGAGCATATTGTTAGAATACAGTTTAATGCTTTGATGATGACTGTTATTAAATGCACAGTAAAAAGCAGGAACAGGCAGTTTGCACGACATTCTAAACGTGAAACTTTATTCTGTGAATTATCAGATATGAAAAATCTTGAATGTGTAACTAAGGATAAATATTCTTGTGATTACATTTCTTTTGAAGTCTTGAACTTCACAATTCAAATATCAAATGAGAAACTTGCTGTTGCTTTATGTAAGTTATCATGTAAAGAGCGTGATGTAATACTATTACGCTATTTTCAAAGCATGAGCGACCAAGAAATAGCAGAATTGTATCATGTATCACGTTCTGCTATTTATCGCAGAAGAAGTAACGGATTGAAAAAACTAAAAACAGTATTGAAAGAAAGGAATAGAACTAATGAAAAAAGAATACGGCTACCCTACATTAAAAATAATATGTCAAGCGTTGGAAATGAAACTGCCATAAGAGAGATTTTGAAGTTTTATGACGCTTATATCTGTAAGTTATGCTTGCGTCCGTTTTACCACTCTGAAAGTGGTAAAATCACTATGCAGGTTGATGAAGAATTAAAAGGTCAAATTCATACAGAAATGATGAAAGCAATCTTGAAGTTTGAAATCAGAGTGAAGTAATCATATTACATGAATGAAAAACGGGAGATACACAGATATTTGTGCTATCCCCCATGTTGTTTTTGTGTCATATCAAGGCTCATTCAATCGTGGTAAATTCGTGGTAAAATGAATGGTTTTCTATATTTCAAAATGCTTAAAAGTATAGTGTTTATGCGGATAATCGAAAATTAGATATAAAATTTGATGGAAATATAATACTTCTCTTTGAATATATCCTTTAAATTTACTTGTCGATATGTTTCTTTTCTATAAGTAATAATGAGACATGTTCTATTTTTCCCACCATGTTTTTCGATATTCACTAGGCGTCCGCCCATACTTTTGTCGAAAAACTCTATTAAATGTCCTCTGGCTTTCAAATCCAGCTTCCAGATAAATATCTGTAATCCTTCTATCCGTATTTTCCAACAAAGAGGTCGCATAATTTAAACGAATTTCATTTAAGTATTGGTTGAAATTTGTATGAAAAATACCTGAAAAAATTTTTGATAGGGCAAACTTATTAGTTCCCAGAGCTGATGCCACTTTCCCAAGTGTAAGTTCCTCTTGAAAATGTGACAACAGATAGGTCATCGCTGCATATATCAGATCATTACTCCCCACACTGTCTTTTTCTATGAATCGGAATGTTTCCCTGCACCGGTATAATATAATCTGCAAATAAGCCTGCCCCACAACCTCACTGACTTTCTGATCTTTTATCAGACAACTCAGGGCGTTTTTAACTTCTCTATGTAAATCTGCGCTGGCAATCACCGGGTTTTCCGGACATTTCTTCTGAAGAAGCGCCATAAACGGACCACTTAGTTCCAAAGAAGCATGAAACTGGTACACCTCATTTTCCCCCTTTGAAAACACCTGATAATGATGAATCAAATCTGGAAAAACAATAGCAAAATCCCCCTTTTCCATATGATACAACTCATATCCAATGCCAAGCTCCACCTCTCCTTTTGTTACATATACCAGTTCTATGGCATTGTGAAGGTGAGGGGGAACATGATGTGGTTTTTTCCTTATCATACTGAACTTTTCTTTTTTCTCTTCATAAGACGGCTGCATGATATTTCTTTCCCCTCTCAAGAATTGGCTACATTTCTTTTTGATATGGCACGCAGGTTTTCTGCCCATCCGATATAATAAACTCAGTAATCAGGAAAGGAGGAAAACCAGAATGAAAAAACTGATGAATTACTTACAGAAAGTCATGAATTTTTATGCGGTTTACTTCAATCATGCATACCGTCTTTCATAGACTTTTCCTGTAAAAGTTTCTCATTTGCCTTCTCTACATTCATCTTTGCCATAATAACGGTAATGATAAGCGTGATTACTACTGGAATCCATAAATACATGATCTGCAGCATCTGGATACAGGAATCAGACTGTACAGCCAGTGTGCCGTCAAAGCCACTGAAATCCAGAAGCCAGCCGGTAATGGCAATTCCAATTCCACCGCCCAGCTTAATACCAAGAGAAGTACAGGAATACATGGTTCCGTCTACTCTTTTATGCTTTGTGAGATATGTATATTCTGAGCAGGAGGCAATCACAGCATTCATATCCCCCTGCCATGGTCCCATACCAAAAGCTGCAATGCCAGTAAATAAAAGCATCAGTGGCACACTTCCCAGATAACCGGCTACTACGACCAGGGCTCTTCCAATCGTTCCAATCACGTATCCTGTAAGGTTCAGTTTATACATTCCTCTCCACTTTTCCACCAGCATCGGTGTAATGAGCAATGCAATAATCAGTGGAATATTAATGGCCCAGGAAAATACACCATACAGATTTTCATTGAACAGGATATACGTCATATAGTAAATACCCATATTCAGCATAGCAGTATAAATCTGCTGAAGGATATAGGTAGCACAGATCATAACATAGTATTTATTGGTAAACAACAGTTTTGCAGCATCCAGAAGGGAATATTTTTCATCATTTCCGGATTGTTTCCCATCATTTAATTCTTCTTCCGCTAATTCCTTTACAGAAAGTACAGAAATCGTATTGACAATCAATCCAATTACTGCATAGATAATCGCAACCGTTCTCCAGCCGGCAGCTCCGCCACCCATCCATTCTACAAAGCCAATGGTCAGAGACTGAATCAACAGACTTGTGGAAAAAGCAAAAATGAAGCGATAAGAACCCATCTGTACACGTTCTTTACTATTCTTTGTTACCAGGGCTGTCAGAGCAGAATACGCAATATTATTCGCTGTATAAAATACTGCATTTAACAGTGTATACGCAATAAAAAACCAGGCATACTGTGCAAATTCTCCCATATTTGCAGGTATTGCAAAAATAGCGACTAAGGTTACGGCACAGCCAATATAGCCATAGAGCATCCAAGGTCTTGCTTTTCCCATTTTACTCTTTGTTTTATCAATCAGGGTTCCAAAAAAAACATCCGTAATTCCATCGAATAACTTAGATACGGCAATCAAGGTTCCAATAATTCCCGGATTTAATCCTACTGTATTGGTAAGATAAATCATGACAAAAGAGGACAGGAGCGCATACACGACATTTCCTGCAATATCCCCAAAGCCATACCCGACTTTGTTATACCATTTTAAATACGTTTTCTCTTTCATGTGTTCCTACCATTCCTTCCCAAATAAAAACTTCATATCAAACGTAAAGGTTTCTTCTGTAAACTGGTACTCTTTCCGTAGTTCCGGACCACAGCTGTTGGAACCAATGCCGTTCTGTGCATAATCCAGACAGACAATGGTACTTCCCGATTTTTCCAATTCAAAATTGTGTGCCTTTCTCGTCAGTTCTTCCTGTGAGTAATAAGACACATTGAAGGAAAACGGCCTGGAAGATACTGCTGTAACGGTCTGATTCTCCTTTTCCAACATCAGATAATCACAATCTGTATGGCTTCCATTCTCCTGCGGGCAGATATAATCTTCATGCTGTTCCTCTACCGTTGTATCATACAATCCATGGCTGCAGGAACGGCATTTATCCCGATAACTTTCGTGCGGTCCCAATCCATAAAATTTCAGATTTTCATATTCTCCCCTCAAAAACAGGCGGATGCCAAATCTAGGAAGCTGCGGAAATTCCCTATCCTTTTTGACGTGCATTTTGACAGATATTTCTCCTGTCCTGTAAATCTTCCATACGGCCTCTATATCCAAAACCTTCTGAATTGCTACTGCAGCCACGGACACCGTACTGTAAATCCGAATTCCTTCCCCATTCATTTCCCAATGAGTATCATAAGCCCTGGCTTTGCTCCGGTCATATCCGGCATCTATCCATTCTTGTTTGATCTTCCGGTCATTATCCGTAGGTGCTCTCCAGATATTCAGTTCCATAGGGGTTTCCAGAAGTTCCTCTCCATCTACACTTAATTGTTCAAATAAACCCGAAAGTTTATTGTAAACATAGAAGAATGTATCTGACCGGATGGAAAGAAAACGATCTGTTTCAGAAACCTGTACCTCTGCTTCTTTCTGTTCCTGAGTTTCCAACAAAGCTGTTGCCTGCTGGTTTCTTCCATCCTGATTTTTCAAAAGGATTTCATCAAATCCCATCCTACTGCCCTGCGCCATAACACTGGTACCGTGCTTTAAATGATAAGATACTTTCAAATAACATTTTCCGCTGTCTGGAACGGTAATATCCAACAAAATAGTTCCTTTCTTGTGAGGCGGTACAGACTCCTGCAAAATGAACTGTTTTTTCTCCAGCAACTTTCCGTCACAGTTTACTTCGTATACCAAATAGATATAATCCTTTAAATCCACATAGTTCATATAGTTTTCCAGACACAGCTCCCCTGTTTTCTGACAGAAAGACACCACTCTTGCCGGACGGTACACATTCTGGTATTCCAAAAGCCCTGTATGGGGTGTTCTGTCCGGATATACCAAGCCGTCCATACAGAAATTCCCATCATGGACTTCTTCTCCAAAGTCACCTCCATAAAGGTACTTTTCTTTTCCATTAGCAGCCTGTCCCTGATAAATGGCATGGTCGCACCATTCCCACACAAAGCCGCCGCAGAGGACATCATACTCATAAATTATTTGAAAATAGTCTTCTAAATCTCCCGGTCCATTTCCCATGGCATGACAGTATTCAATCAACAGGAGAGGTTTGTCCGGTTTTTTGTCCATATATTCCTGAATTTCTTCCAGGGAAGGATACATCCGGCTGAAAATATCAATGTTACTGTAATCATATTTCCTTCTGTCGCTGCGATAAAAAGAACTTTCATAACAGGTGAGCCTTGTAGAATCAAACCCTTTTGTCCATTTTAAAGCTTCCTCAAAAGTACAGCCATAACCACATTCATTTCCCATAGACCAGATAATAATACAAGGGCGGTTCTTTTCCCTGTGTACGCAAAGTTTTGTACGATCCAGAGTTGCCGGGATAAATTCCGGGTTGTCCGAGATCCGTTCATTCCATTTCCTGCTTACATTTTCCCAATTGGAATCTTTTAAATACTGGGACTGGGTTCCATGACTTTCATTGTCTGCTTCTGCAATCACAAATAATCCATATTCATCACAGAGCTGGTAAAAATAAGGCACATTCGGATAATGGCTGCTGCGGACTGCATTGAAGTTGCTTTCTTTCATCATCTGCAGATCCTTCTTCATCTGCTCCAGTCCAATCACAAACCCTGTTACTGGATCGGAGTCATGACGGTTCACCCCTTTGAATTTGATGGCGGTTCCATTTACATAAAGAACTGCATCTTTGACACAGATTTCCCGGAGGCCAATCCGGTCTGTAATCACTTCCCCTTCCGTTTCCAGAACCAGAGTATATAAATACGGCTGTTCCGGATTCCACAGATTTGGCTCTTTTACAAGAATTACTGCTTTATGTGTATAAACAGTACCTGTATTTTCCTGAAATACCTGAGAAGCAATCTCCTTATGTTCTGCATCATACAAAGTAAGTTTTGTTGGCACTGCCTTTCCCTGATAACTAGCCTGTACTGTAATTACTGCCTGTTCCTCCTGGATTTCGGCAGTTGTAAAGTAGTCATAGACCACATTTTCCGGGCGGTTCACAAAATACACATCCCGGAAGATTCCACTCATTCGAAATTTATCCTGATCTTCCAGATAAGTTCCATCACACCATTTCAGAACCAGTACCGCCAGCGTATTCTCCCCATTTTTCAGAACTTCCGTCACATCAAATTCACTTGTGGCATGGGAAACCTGACTGTAACCTACATACTTTCCATTTACCCAGACATAAAAGCAGGAATCCACCCCTTCAAAATTCAGATATGCTCTGGGCGCCTCCTCTGGTATTTCATAGTAAAATTTCCTGACATAGGCTCCGCATGGATTCTCCTGTGGAACATAAGGCGGATCCAGTGGAATCGGATACCTCACGTTAGTATACTGGTGGCTGTCATACCCGTAATTCTGCCACACCCCCGGCACCTCTACCTGTGTAAATCTGCTGCAGTCATATCCTTGTTCGTAAAATTTTTCCTGCAAATCGTAGATACTGTTAAAATACTGAAACTCCCATGTTCCATTCAGACAGATAACCCGATCTGAAGAAAAACGATCCTCTACCAGTGGTCCCATATCATGGGAAGCTGGCATATAATATGCTCTGCTGGGCATGGTGTTTTCATGCATTATTTTTAAGTCCTCGTAATGTCTTGGCACGATCATAATATTTTCCCCCTTTATTTTTATGATTTTTCCTTTGGTTTATCATTATTTTACGCTATTTTTACACTATTCGTCCATAAACTCTATTGGACAAAACATGCACGAAATGATACACTATCTTTAACAGAAGCCTACTTGCTTAAAGGAGGTGCGAGACGCATCATGTATATCAACTCTGGTTATCTGCATAATTCATTATTGGATTTTAAAGATAAGAGCAAATCACTAGTAGTGGGAAGCTGTGGGACATACCGGCTGATCCACCAGCCCAAGCTTCCCACGTATCGCCCCCGGGGAAGGATTGACTATCAATTGCTTTATATTGCTGCAGGGAAAGGTCATTTCTTTTTGAATGGCAAGGAAGAGATTATAGAGGCCGGACATATGATTTTATACAAGCCACGGGAAATGCAAAGATATGTTTATTATGGGACAGACCAGACAGAAGTTTACTGGGTTCATTTTACCGGTAATAATGTAAAAAATATTTTAAGAGAATACCATTTGTTTGAATCCGGACAGATTATCCAGACTGGAAACTCTACGGAATATCATCAGATTTTCCGAAAAATGATTCAGGAACTCCAGCTTACCCGTCCTCATTATGAAGAATACTTATCTCTCCTGCTCAGGGAACTGTTCCTTCTGATTAGCCGCCAGGCTCCTATGGGCATCTCTTCCCAGAACCGGATGTTGCAAAAAGAAATGGAAGAAGCTACACAGTATTTTAATGAACATTTTGCAGAAGAAATATCGATTGAGCAGTACGCCATGGACAAACACCTCAGTATCAGCTGGTTTATCCGAAGCTTTAAACGTTACAATAGCGTAACTCCCATGCAGTATATACTAAATCTCCGGATCACAAATGCAAAGACACTGCTCCGGACTACTACATATTCTGTATCCGAGGTGGCATCCATCGTTGGGTATAATAATCCGCTGTATTTCAGCAGACTGTTCAAAAAACAGACGGGACTTCCTCCATCGGAATTTCGGAATAATAAGATTTAGGAAAGCGCATAGTTTCAAATCAATTTTATATTATAGACGTAAAACTTCTTTATATCCAATCTGCTCTTCCAAAAATGTATTTCCCGTTTTTTGTTTTGCCATAATGCTTCCCCTAAAAAAATTTTATTCTGCCATACTTTACCTGTTCTGAAAAGGGCGTAGCGTTTAAAATATATCCCTCCAACGAATCGCAAGAAAAAAGCAAGAATATAAATCTGTCATTTTCACAACTCTATGTTAAAATATTCTTACTTATACTACGAAGGGAGAAATCTATTTTTGTCGAAAGCAACACTATTTGACAACCGTATCAAAAAGTACGCTTACTGTAAGCCGCCAGAAATCTACCGGGATCTTGGTACATCTGTCCTTGGGCTATCCAAAGAACAGGTGGATGCAATGCGGGAAAGATATGGCAAAAACAGTTTTCAAGAACGTAAAACAGATACCACCATCCAGCGATTGCGGCGAGCGTTTATTAATCCATTTCATGTGATTCTATTTATTTTAGGTATTGTTTCTCTTGTTACCGATGTTTTTATGGCCTCTAATTTTACACGGAATGCTACTACTGCCCTTATCATTTTTTCCATGATTGTAATCAGCGGTATCATCCGTTTAATTCAGGAGCTGCGAGCGAAAAGCACAGCCGAACAGCTTGACCGTTTGATTCACGAAAAGGTTACCGTAAGACGGAATGGGGAACTACGGGAAATTCCCGGTGAAGAATTAGTAGTAGGCGATCTGATTCTGTTTTCTGCTGGTGATCGTGTTCCAGCGGACATCCGGCTGACAAAGGTAACCGATCTATTTATTTCCCAGGCCGCTATCACTGGAGAAAGCGCCATTTTGGAAAAAAGCTGCCGTACACTTTGTTACAAAGAGCAGGAACCCATAACACAATTGGAAAATCTTGCGTTTATGGCGACCACAGTTATCAGCGGAAAAGGGGAAGGCATTGTACTGGCTGTAGGAACGGATACGCTGTACGGAGGATTTACCAAACCGGATTCCGAAGATAAAAATGCTTTTCAAAAAGGAGCCAATTCCATTGCCTGGGTCATGATCCGGTTTATGGCAGTTCTGGTTCCCATTGTATTTCTTATATTGGGAATCACAGGTGGAAAATGGCTGGAATCCTTTGCATTCGCACTGTCTGTAGCGGTAGGGCTGATGCCGGAAATGCTCCCCATGGTCATCACCGCCTGCCTTGCAAAAGGAAGCCTTGCCATGGGTAAAAAACAGACCATCATCAAAGATCTGAACGCCATGCAGAGCTTTGGAAGCATGGATGTGCTTTGTATGGATAAAACAGGAACACTGACCAATGAAAGTATCCTGCTGGAATATTATATGGATATCCTGGGCAATGAAAATAGAGAAGTCCTGGATCTGGCTTATCTGAACAGTTCCTATCATTCCGGCGTCCGTAATCCCATTGACAATGCCATTCTTGCCTGTAAATCCATGCCAGGCAGGGAAATCCATTATGCCAAGCTTCTGACAGAATATCAGAAGGCAGATGAAATCCCCTTTGACTATACCCGTAAGTTTGTCAGTAACCTTGTGCAGGACAATACCGGAAACAGCCATCTGATTATGAAAGGGGATATTGCACACATCCTTTCCCGATGCAGTCATGTAGAATACCAGGGAACACGACTTCCCATGGAGAAAGATGCCAGACAAAGCGTATTTTCTGTGGTAGGGGAAATGCTGCAGGATGGGATGAAGGTTATTGCTGTGGCTCGGAAACGAGTGGGAAGACGAAAGGAAATCACACCTGACGATGAAAGGGATATGACTTTGGTTGGTTATCTGTCTTTCTTCGATGCCCCAAAACAGACGGCAGGCGAATCCGTAACAGCACTGAAGAGATTAAAAGTAATCCCGAAGATCCTGACCGGAGATCAGGCAGACATTGCACTATCCGTCTGCCGCCGGGTTGGAATCTCTGCCGAACATATCCTGACCGGCACCCAACTGGATGAAATGACAGACTGTGAACTGAAAAAGGTGGTAGAAGAAACCCATGTTTTTGCAGAGCTTACTCCTGGTCAGAAAGTGCGTCTGGTTTCTGCACTCAAAGAGAATGGTCATACCGTTGGATTTCTTGGGGATGGGGTCAACGACATTCCTGCACTAAATGAGGCAAATGTAGGGATTTCTGTAGATACAGCAGTGGACGCCGCCAAAGATGCTGCTGATGTTGTATTGCTACAAAAAGACTTAAATGTATTGGAACAGGGTGTCCTGGAAGGGCGAAAGACTTTTATCAATATGTTGAAGTATATTAAAATCACTGCAAGTTCCAACTTTGGAAATATTTTTTTCATCATTTGTGCCAGTGCATTTTTACCGTTTCTTCCGATGACCTCCATTCAGATCCTGCTTCTGAACCTGTTATATGATACGCTGTGTATCGTACTTCCCTGGGACAATGTAGATGAGGAAGAAATACTGTCCCCAAGAGACTGGTCCGGCAAGACACTGAAGCAGTTTATGCTTTCTTTCGGACCAATCAGTTCCCTGTTTGATATTGTGACTTTCCTGTTTTTGTATTATTTCCTATGTCCTGCACTGTGCGGAGGGGCAACTTACCTGCAGCTTACCGATCCTTCCCTGAAACTTCAGTACGCTGCTTTATTCCAGACAGGCTGGTTTTTGGAGTCCATGTGGACACAGGTTTTGATCCTGCATTTCCTTCGTACTGCCAAAATTCCGTTTCTCCAAAGCAGGGCATCTGCACCGGTCATCTCTATCACTTTGGTGGGGATTCTTGCTTTTACAGCCCTTACGTTTACCAGCGGGGCATCACTGTTTGGACTGACAAAATTACCGCTTTGGTATTTTGCCTTTTTGCTGCTTGTGGCATTTTTCTATATGCTGCTAAGTTCCGTAACCAAATATTTTTATAAGAACAAATATTAAGAGTTGATTTAAAGGAGGCGTTCATGATGAAAAAGAATATCCGTTATATTCCCATGGATCATACCCTTGAAATCTGGCTCTTGGAAAAATTATTAAGGGAACCGCCGGAAAGTGCTTATACAAAAGAGCTTCTTTCCGGTATTCAGGACATGATAAGCGGAGAAGTATCCTCGCTGTTATTAGGAGCCTTAGAAGATAAAGAGGTGGCCATTGGTGTACACTCGGATGAACTTCTGATCGGTGATCTGGAAATCCATCCAAGAAGCCGGAAAGTCCTGATAAAAGGTTCTGAAATCAGCCTGACACCAAAGGAATTCGACATCTTATATTTTCTTGCTAAGAATCGTGGAGAAGTATTTACAAAAGAACAGATTTACCGTGCAGTATGGGAGGAGGATTATCTTCTGGATAACAGTAACATCATGGCTTTTATCCGGAAACTGCGGAAAAGATTGAACCTGCCCCGGATTCTCCCACATACATTTTAACAATCTGGGGGATTGGTTACAAATTTAATGATGAGTTATGAGAAAGGCGGACTGAGACCATTTTAGCTTCAGCCCGTCTATTTTCTTGCCAAATCGCAAGAAAATCGCAAGACTTTAGCCATAGGATTTGGTGTGCTACCCGTCAAGAGGACAATGAAAAATAATAAATTTTTCTCCGTCAGCCTATTAACCGGCTGGCGGTATTTTTATGCTGCTTTCAACGTAAGTTCATGAAAGGCCATCGGTGTCATTATATGTAACTT
>SKEO01000975.1_pt1 | contig 24725 bp, 27 predicted proteins | sample 4826801 | NCBI WGS metagenome assembly SKEO01 (sample SAMN11008807, study PRJNA524170) | human gut metagenome | biome: Human fecal sample; material: Feces; isolation source: fecal sample from pouch patient p3 | host: Homo sapiens | place: Israel: Tel-Aviv | collected 2016-02-25 | reverse complement strand
AAGCGCACCCTATATAGCCGTTTCCCCCTCGGAGAGCCCACTACACTTTGCAGACCACAGGGATGAAAGTGTCATAGTGGGTTATTACACTTCCGCAGAAGTGCCTTCTCCTCGCCGCAGACAGCCGGGTGTGCCTTTTGTGAGAGCTTTCTGTGCGGCGAATCTACATCGCCCACAGGCGATGTAAGCAGGGATTCCAAAGGGGCGCAGCACCCTTGGCACACGACTTTGGTACAAAGTCTAGTGTGTTACACCTTTCCAGAGATGTACACGTTCCTGAAATGCAAAAAGCCCCATACCCAACACCTTGACGGTGCGGACATGGGACTTGATGATTCCTCGGCCTAGCCGGGTACTCGTAACCAATCCTGACAGGCAGTTGCCGTGTCATTTCTCGAAAACTGTTTTACGAATACCCAGCGAGTCCATAAACCCTGCCTTTTGCAGGGCCGTGAGGATCAGGGGGATCAGCACCAGCTGGGCCAGGATGCCCGGCACGGCGGTGAGCAAGGCACCGGACAGAAACGCGCTGAACGGGAAGCTGCTGCCGGTCAGGCCTGCCAGCACGAAGCGCACAGCACCCCACACCAGACGCCCCGCCACCATGGCGGTGACGAGAGCGGCATACATCATGGGCAGGGTGTGCTTCACTCTGCGCCAGACAAGGCCGGACACAAGGCCGTAGGCGGCCAGCTCAAAGGCCATGGAGACGGCGATGGGAAACATCGGCGGCATGCCGAACAGCACCGAGCGCAGCAGCGGAGCCACAAAGCCCACGGCCAGCCCCCAGGGGCCGCCCAGCACAAAGCCGCACAGCAGAATGGGAAAATGCATGGGGCACAGCATGTTGCCCACCTGCGGCACATGGCCGGTGACCATGGGCAGCAGGAAGGCCAGCGCAAGGAACAATGCCGCCAGCACGATGCGGCGGGCGGGCGAAACAGTCTTGGCGTTCATGAAAAAAGTCCTCCTTTGCACAAAAAAGGGGCCTGCTCCCGGCCTTCCGGCCGGAAACAGACCCCTTCGTGGCGTCTTTTGAAAAAATGCTCTGGATAAAAAGCTCTCCTGTATGGAGAAAACGGGCTTCTGCCCGCACACCCGGCTCCGTGCCGGATTTTGACAAAATTATAGCAAATGCCCCGGCGGCTGTCAAGATGCGGCAAACGACCCGCAAATTGACCAAAAAGCGGAACTTTTCGGGAAGGATTTCCCCGTGTATGTACATTTTGCATGAAGGAACTTGACCTTTTTGCGTAGAATAGCTAATATAAACTTGAAAAAGAGTGCGCTGCTGGGACACACCTGCCCGGCAGGGCGTAAAACGGCTTTTTTGGAACGCTTGCAAATCTGAGGTTCATACGGGAGGACCATCATGACAAATGCAGAAAAACTTACCCTGGCAAAGCACGCCTGTCACATCCGCATGGGCGTGATCGAGGGCACGCACAGCGCAAAGTGCGGCCATCCGGGCGGCAGTCTGGACATCGCCGAGCTGCTGAGCTACCTCTATTTCGTGGAAATGAACATCGACCCGAAGGATCCGATGAAGGCCGACCGCGACCGTCTGGTGCTGTCCAAGGGCCATGCCGCTCCGGCACTGTACGCTGCTCTGGCAGAGCGCGGCTACTTCCCGGTGGAGGACCTCAAGACCCTGCGCAAGATCGGCAGCTACCTGCAGGGCCACCCCAACATGAACGAGACGCCGGGTGTGGACATGTCCACCGGCAGTCTGGGCCAGGGCATCTCTGCAGCCTGCGGCATGGCACTGGGTGCCAAGCACGCAGGCAAGCCCATCAACGTGTTTGCCATCGTGGGTGACGGCGAGGTGGAAGAGGGTGAGTGCTGGGAGGCCTTTATGTTTGCCGCCCACTACGGCCTGAGCAACCTGTGCGTGTTCTTGGACCGCAACCGCCTGCAGATCGACGGCTCCACCGAGACGGTCATGAGCAGCGAGCCGCTGGAAGAGAAGATGAAGGCCTTCAACTTCAACGTGCTGACCATCAATGGTCACGACTATGACCAGATCGAGGCCGCCATCCAGGCTTTCCATGCCGAGAACGACAAGCCCACCTGCATCATCATGGACACCACCAAGGGCAAGGGCGTTTCCTTTATGACCAACTCCGTGGACTGGCACGGCAAGGGCCCCAACGACGACGAATACAAGGTCGCTATGGAAGAACTGAACGCCGCCTACGCCGCGCTGGAACAGGAGGAGAAGTAAGATGGCAGACGTGAAAAAGATCGCTACCCGTGAAAGCTACGGCAACACCCTGAAGGAGCTGGCCGCTGAGGGCCACGACGACCTGGTGGTGCTGGACGCTGACCTGGCTGCCGCCACCAAGACCGGCATGTTCCGTAAGGCTTACCCGGACCGCCACTTTGACTGCGGCATTGCCGAGGGAAACATGATGGGCGTGGCCGCCGGCCTGTCCACCATGGGCTATGTGCCCTTTGTTTCCAGCTTTGCCATGTTTGCCGCCGGCCGTGCCTTTGAGCAGGTGCGCAACTCCATCGGCTACCCCCACCTGAACGTGAAGATCGGTGCCACCCACGGCGGCATCTCGGTGGGTGAGGACGGTGCATCCCATCAGTGCTGCGAGGACTTTGCCCTCATGCGCAGCATCCCCGGCATGACCGTCATCTGCCCCGCCGATGACGTGGAGGCCCGCGCCGCTGTGCGTGCCGCCTACGCCATGGAAGGCCCGGTCTACCTGCGCTTCGGCCGTCTGGCGGTGCCCGTGTTCCACGATGCCGACAACTACCACTTTGAGATCGGCAAGGGCGAGCAGATCACCGAGGGCAATGACATTGCCATCATCGCCACCGGCCTGATGGTCAACGAGGCCCGCATCGCTGCCGAGCAGCTGGCCGCCGAGGGCATCCATGCCCGCGTGATCAACATCCACACCATCAAGCCGCTGGACGAGGAGATCGTCCTGAAGGCGGCCAAAGAGTGCGGCAAGGTGATCACCGCCGAGGAGCACAACGTCATCGGCGGTCTGGGCGAAGCCGTGTGCGCCGTCCTGTCCGAGAAGCTGCCCACCCCCGTGCGCCGCGTGGGCGTGCAGGATGTGTTCGGCTGCTCCGGCCCCGCATGGGACCTGCTGGCAAAGTACGGCCTGGATGCTGCCACCATCTGCAAGACCGCACATGAGATGCTGAACAAGTAAAACCGATTTTGCAGCGCGCTGCCGTGCCTGAGTGCCCGGCGGCGCGTTTTTTATGTGACCCGGTCACGGAAAAACATGCGGCATCTGGGGTATACTGATGCTGTCAGAAAAAACAAACACCTTTTACGGAGGGATAAAATATGGCAGTTGTGACCATTACGACCGAAAACTTTGCGCAGGAAGTGCTGCACAGCGACAAGCCGGTGCTGCTGGACTTCTGGGCCAGCTGGTGCGGCCCCTGCCGCATGCTCAGCCCCATCGTGGATGAGGTGGCCGAAGAGCGCACCGACGTCAAGGTGGGCAAGGTGAATGTGGACGAGCAGCCGGACCTGGCGGCACAGTTCGGGGTGATGAGCATCCCCACCCTGCTGGTGTTCGAGCAGGGCAAGCTGGTGCGTCAGGCCGTGGGTGCCCGTCCCAAGGCCGGTGTGCTGGAGCTGCTGGGTTAAGATGTGCTGACTGAGCCATCCGCAGGAGACTGCGGGTGGCTTTTTTGTGTTCGCCCGCCGTCAACTCTTGCGGCCCGGCGGTGAAACATTTTCGCCTTTCTGTACAAACGCACCGAAAAAATGTAAGATGGAACTGCAAACACTGTCACTTTCCTGCTTTACAACTTTACCAAGGTAAAGTAAAATAAAGACAGAACACACCCGGGTGTGCCCATTGTGTGCGGAAGGTGCCGCACCCACCGGCCGGGAGGACCGGTGCAGGATGGTGTAAGAAGAACAGGGGGGAACCGACATGGAATTTGATCTTTCGACGCTGCAGCCCAAGGAGCGTGCCTCCTTTGCCCTGCGGGCGCTGTACGAGGCCGCAGGGTGCCGCAAGTACCACATGGGCCGGTTTGAGGAGTACAGCCTGTATCAGGCCAACCGCAGCTTTCTTTCGTCGGAACAGGTCATCACCTTCACCGACCTGGACGGCCGTCTGCTGGCTCTCAAGCCGGACGTGACCCTCTCCATTGCCAAAACGGCGCAGCCCGCCCCCGGCGAGACGCTGCGCTATTACTACCACGAAAACGTCTACCGCCCCTCGGCAGAGAGCCACACCTTCCAGGAGATCGGCCAGATGGGTCTGGAATTTCTGGGCGGTGTGGGCGAAGCGGAAGTGCAGCAGGCTGTGTGTCTTGCGGCGCAGTCGCTGGGGCAGCTGGGCACCGATTGGGTGCTGGAAGTGAGCCACATGGGCTATCTGTTCGGCCTGCTTGATGCTTTGCAGGTGCCGGAGGACGCCCGCGCGGGCCTGCTGCGCAAGCTGGGCCAGAAAAACGCCCACGAGCTGCGGGCCGCTGCCCTCGCCGCCGGGCTGGACGAGGACGCCGCCGACACCCTGTGCCGGGTGCTGACCCTCTGCGGCGGCTACGCCGACACCCTGCCCCGTGCCGAAGCCCTGTGCCGCAACGACGCCATGCGGGCCGCGGTGGCAGAGCTGCAGGGGCTGGCCGGGCCGCTGGAACAGGCGGGTGGTGCCATCCGGCTGGATCTGACCCTGGCCGGTGAGATGGAATACTACAACGGCCTTGTTTTTCAAGGCTACCTCAAAGCCCTGCCCCGCCCCCTGCTCAAGGGCGGCCGGTACGACCTGCTGATGCAGCAGTTCACCCCCGGGGCCGGTGCCATTGGCTTTGCGGTCTATCTGGACGAGCTGGACCGCCTGAGCGCTCCCCTGCCGCCGGTGCAGAAGGATAGCACCGACAAGGTGATGCTGAACGTGGCCCTGCCCAAGGGCCGTCTGGGCGACAAGGTCTACAATCTGCTGGCCGGCATCGGCTACGGCTGCCCGGAGGACTACAACGCCACCCGCAAGCTGGTGGTGGAGAACCCGGCGGCCGGCATCCGCTACTTCCTCGTCAAGCCCAGCGATGTGGCCATCTATGTGGAACACGGCGCGGCGGATGTAGGCATCGTGGGCAAGGACATCCTCACCGAGGCGGAAGCCGACGTGTACGAGCTGCTGGACACCGGCCTTGGCAAATGCCGCATGTGCGTGGCGGCCCCGGCCGATTATCAGGACGACCCCAGCCGCCCGGTGCGGGTGGCCACCAAATTCGTCAACATTGCAAAAGCCTACTACGCCTCGCAGGGGCGGGACATCGACATCATCAAGCTGAACGGCTCCATCGAGCTGGCCCCGATCTTGGGCCTGTCGGATGTCATTGTGGATATCGTGGAGACCGGCACCACCCTGCGGGAGAACGGCCTGAAGGTGGTCACCGAATTTTTGCCCATCTCGGCCCGGTTCATTGCCAACAAGGCGAGCTACCAGTTCAAGCACGCTGAAATGGACACCATGCTGGAAAAGCTGCGGGCGCAGCTGCAGAACAAGGAGGAAGCAAAATGATCAAGCTGTACAACTTCGACGAGCTGAAGCCCGAAGAGATCCTGAACCGCGACATCCGCGCCGAGAAGAACGTGGAGGACGTGGTGGACGGCATCGTTGCCGATGTGCGTGCCCGGGGCGACGAGGCTCTGAAGGACTACGCCCTGAAATTTGACGGGGCGAAGATCGAAAACCTGCAGGTGACGCAGGCAGAGATCGACGAGGCCTTTGCGGGCATGGACCCCTATTTCCTCGAGACTCTGCGGCAGGCGGCGGCCAACATCGAGAACTTCCACCGCCAGCAGGTGCACAAGAACTTTGTGGTGAACGATAAGCCCGGCATCGTGCTGGGGCAGAAGTACACCCCCATTGAAAAGGCGGGCGTGTATGTGCCCGGCGGCACGGCGGCTTACCCCTCCACCGTGCTTATGGATGTCATCCCCGCCAAGGTGGCGGGCGTGGCCGAGATCGTCATGACCACCCCCGCCGGGAAGGACGGCAAGGTGAACCCGGTCATTCTGGCCGCCGCCGCCACGGCAGGCGTGACCAAAATTTTCAAGACCGGCGGCGCACAGGCTGTGGCGGCGCTGGCCTACGGCACCCAGAGCATCCCTGCCGTGGACAAGATCGTGGGCCCCGGCAACATCTATGTGGCTACCGCCAAGCGCAAGGTGTTCGGCAAGGTGGGCATTGATATGATCGCAGGCCCCAGCGAGATCCTGGTGCTGGCCGACGGCGGCTGCAACCCCGCCTGGGTGGCCGCCGACCTGCTGAGCCAGGCCGAGCACGACAAGCTGGCCAGCCCCGTGCTGGTCACCGACAGCGCCGACCTCGCCAAGGCCGTGCAGGCCGAGCTGGAAGTGCAGATCCCTCAGCTGCCCCGCGCCGCCATCGCCCGCGCCAGCGTGGACGACAACGGCAAGATCATCGTCTGCACCGACCTGCACAAGGCCATCGAAGCCTGCAACATCATCGCCCCGGAGCATCTGGAAGTGTGCGTGGAGGACCCCTTCGGCGTGCTGAACGAGATCAAAAACGCGGGCAGCATCTTCCTGGGCCGCAACGTGCCGGAGGCACTGGGCGATTACTTCGCCGGCCCCAACCACACCCTGCCCACCAGCGGAACGGCCCGCTTCTCCAGCCCGCTGGGCGTGGACGACTTCGTCAAGAAGTCCAGCTTCCTCTACTACACCCGCGAGGCACTGGGCGAAGTGGCCCCCCGCATTGCCGACTTTGCGGAGCGCGAGGGCCTGCACGCCCACGCAAAGAGCGTGACCATCCGGTACGAGAAGTAAAAGAGGCTCGCCCTCTCCGTCACGGCTTACGCCGTGCCACCTCCCCCAAAGGGGGAGGCAAGAAACGTTTCGGCCAGGTTCTTGGCTCTCCCTTTGACAGACTTCCCCCGGTCGGGGGAAGATGTTGCGTAAGCGACAGAAAGGGGAGCAAGCTGGACGCAAAGCGGCCTGAGAGGGCGAGGCCGCTTGCCGATAAAAGAAAACTGGAGGATATTGTTCATGAGCCGTTTTCTTTCACCCACCCTGTCCGCTGTCACCCCCTATACGCCGGGCGAACAGCCGCAGGACCAGCAGTACATCAAACTGAACACCAACGAAAGCCCCTATCTGCCGTCCCCGGCGGTGGTGGCGGCGGTGAGTGAAGCCGAAGTGGAAAAGCTCCGCCTTTACTCCGACCCCGCCTGTGCCGACCTGCTGCGGGCAGCGGCGGCCCATTTTGGCCTGCAGCCGGATCAGATCATGCCCGGCAACGGCAGCGACGAGAACCTGTTCTTTGCGCTGCGGGCCTTCTGCGACGAACAGCACCCGCTGGCCTATGCCGACATCACCTACGGCTGCTACGGCGTGTGGTGCGGGCTGCTGCACATCCCCAGCCACATCATCCCGCTGAAGGATGATTTCACGCTGGACCCGAAGGACTACGATGGCCTGCACCAGACCATCGTCATCGCCAACCCCAACGCCCCCACCGGCCTTGTCCTGCCGCGCAGCGCCATCGAGGGCATCCTGCAGGCCAACCCCGACAACGTGGTCATCGTGGACGAGGCCTATGTGGACTTTGGCGGCGAGAGCTGCGTGCCCCTCATCGACCGGTACGAGAACCTGCTGGTGGTGCAGACCTTTTCCAAGTCCCGCCAGCTGGCCGGTGCCCGGCTGGGTCTGGCCATGGGCAATGCAAAGCTCATTGCCGACCTGAACCGGGTCAAGTTCAGCCTGAACCCCTACAACATCAACCGCCTGACCCTGAAAGCCGGGCAGGCCGCGCTGGAAGATACGGCCTACTTTGACCGCACCCGTGCCGCCATCGTGGACACCCGCAGCTGGACGAAGCAGCAGCTGGAAGCCCGCGGCTTTGCAGTGCTGGACAGCCGGTCCAACTTCCTGTTTGCGAGTACGGACCGGAAAGACGGAGGAACACTATACAAAAAGTTGAAAGAAAACGGCATTCTGGTGCGGCATTTTGACGCACCCCGCATCGCCAACTGGCTGCGCATCACCATCGGCACGCCGGAGCAGATGCAGGCCCTTGTGGAAACACTGGACAAAATTCTGGAGGAATGAACCATGGAAAACCGGATGATCTCTCTGGAACGCAACACCAACGAGACCCAGATCGACCTGACGCTGGATCTGGACGGCTCCGGCCGTTACGAGATCGACACGGGGTGCGGCTTCCTGAACCACATGCTGGAGCTGTTTGCCCGGCACGGCCGGTTCGATCTGGTGCTCACCTGCCACGGGGACGTGGAGGTGGACTACCACCACACCACCGAGGATGTGGGCATCGCGCTGGGGCAGGCGTTTGCCCGGGCGCTGGGCGATATGCGCGGCATCCAGCGCTACGGCAGCTTCCACCTGCCCATGGACGAAGCGCTGATCCTGTGCGCGGTGGACCTGTCCGGCCGCTGCACCCTGAACTGGGACATCCACTGCACCACCGAGAAGGTGGGCGATTTTGACGTGGAGTGCGCCAAGGAATTCTGGCTGGGCTTTGCCCGCAGCGTGCCCGCCACCGTCCACTTTGTACAATTTGCGGGCGAAAATACTCACCACATCCTCGAAGCCTGCTTCAAGGGAGCCGGTCACGCGCTGAGCGCGGCGGTGAAGATCGACGAAGCCCACAAGGACGAGATCCCCTCCACGAAAGGACTGCTGGTATGATCGCGATCATTGATTACGGCGTGGGCAACCTGTTCAGCCTGAAATCCAGCCTTGCACAGCTGGGGCAGGACACGGTGGTCACCGCCGACCCCGATACCATCCGCAAAGCCGACCGGCTCATCCTGCCCGGCGTGGGTGCCTTTGGCGACGCCATGGACAAGCTGGTGGCCACCGGCCTTGTGCCGGTCATTCGGGCCGAGGCGGAAAAAAAGCCGCTGCTGGGCATCTGCCTGGGCATGCAGCTGCTGTTTGAAAAAAGCTATGAGTACGGCGAACACGCGGGCCTGGGATTTATCCAAGGCGAGGTGTGCCCGCTGGAGCCGGACCTGACGGACAAGAGCCTGAAGGTGCCGCAGATCGGCTGGAACGCTTTGCACATCGTGAAAGACGACCCGCTGTTCCAGTATATCCGCGAGGGCGAGTATGTATATTATGTCCACAGCTATTACGGCAAGAACTGTACCGAGAGTACACTGGCGACCAGCGAGTATTCCATCCCGGTCACCGGCGCGGTACGGGCGGGCAAGGTGTACGGCACCCAGTTCCACCCGGAAAAGAGCGGCGACACCGGCCTGCGCATCCTGAAAGCGTTTGCGGAGTTATAAGGAGAATATGATGCAACTGTTTCCAGCCATTGATCTGCGCGGCGGCAAGGTGGTGCGCCTGACCCAGGGCGACTACAGCCGCATGACCGTATACGGCGAGGATCCCTGTGCCCAGGCACGGGCGTTCCTGGCGGCGGGTGCCCGGAACCTCCACGTTGTCGACCTGGACGGCGCGAAGGACGGCACCCTTTCCAATTACGACACCATTGCCGCACTGGCCAAACAGGGCGGTCTGTACATCGAGGTGGGCGGCGGCATCCGCACCGAGGAACGCATTGAAAACTATCTTTCCCTCGGCGTGGGCCGCTGCATCCTGGGCAGCGTGGCGGTGACGGACTTTGCGTTTACCGCCCGGATGCTGCAAAAATACGGCGACAGGATCGCCGTGGGCGTGGATGCCAAGGACGGCTATGTGGCCATCCACGGCTGGAAAGAGGTCAGCGCCGAGCCGGGCGTGGACTTCTGCAGGCGGCTGGCAGACGCCGGGTGCACCGCCATCATCTACACCGATATCGCCTGCGACGGTGCCATGCAGGGCACCAATCTGGTCCTGTACCGCCAGCTGGCAGCAGAGGTGCCCGGCGTGGCCTTTACGGCCAGCGGCGGCATCTCGTCCGAGGAGGAGCTTCTGGAACTGAAAGAGATGGGCACCGCAGCCGCGATTCTGGGCAAGAGCCTGTACACCGGCGCACTGGACCTTGAACGCTGCGTACAACTGGTACAGGATTGAACGGAGGGGAAACCGATATGATCACAAAACGCATTATCCCCTGCCTGGACGTGCGCAGCGGGCGCGTGGTCAAGGGCACGAACTTTGAGGGCATCCGGGATGTGGCCGACCCCGTGGAGATGGCCCGGATGTACAATGCGGCCGGGGCCGACGAGCTGGTGTTCTACGACATCACCGCCAGCTTTGAGGGCCGCGCCCTCTTCACCGACATCCTCACCCGGGTGGCCAGCGAGGTATTCATCCCGCTCACCGTGGGCGGCGGCATCAACACGCTGGAGGACTTTGACCGGGTGCTGAAATGCGGTGCCGACAAGGTCAGCGTCAACTCCGGTGCCCTGCGCGACCCCGACCTGATCCCGGCGGCAGCCCGGCGCTACGGCAACCAGTGCGTGGTGCTCTCGGCGGATGTCAAACGGGTGAACGGCCAGTTCCGGGTATTCGCCAAGGGCGGCCGCGAGGACACCGGCCGGGATGCGCTGGACTGGATCCGCTGGTGCGTGGACCACGGTGCCGGGGAGATCTGCCTGAACAGCATCGACACCGACGGCGTGCGCAACGGCTTTGAGCTGGAAATGCTGGACGCTGTGGCGGCCCGCGTAGACGTGCCCATCATCGCCAGCGGCGGTGCCGGAAAAAAAGAGGATTTTTTGGAGCTGTTCCACCACAAGGGCATCGACGCGGGCCTTGCGGCCGGCATCTTCCACCAGAAGCTGCTGACCATCCGGGACCTGAAGGAATATCTGGCGGAGAATGGCGTGGAAATGCGCCTGTAAAAATACGCCGTACCCCTTGCGTTTGCAAGCCGAATACGCTAAACTAGAACTATCCCCATCCGGGGAGGGAGAAACGACCATGGAACTGAAATTTGACGAAAAGGGCCTGATCCCTGCCATCGTGCAGGATCACTACACCAAAGAGGTGCTTACCCTTGCGTACATGAACGCCGAGACGCTGGCCCTCACCATTGCCGAAGGACGCACCGTGTTCTGGAGCCGCAGCCGTCAGGAGATCTGGCGCAAGGGCGAGACCAGCGGCAACGTGCAGCGGGTGGTGTCCATCACTGCCGACTGCGACAAGGACGCACTGGTGGTGGAAGTGGTCAAGTCCGGCCCGGCCTGCCACACCGGGGCCGAGAGCTGTTTCTTCAACGAAGTATACGTCTCCCCGGAGCTGAAACAGTTCAGCTGGCAGGGCCTGTATGAACTGATCAAAGGCCGCAAGGATTCCCCCAAAGAGGGCAGCTACACCACCTACCTGTTTGAAAAGGGCAAGGAGAAGATCCTGAAAAAGGTGGGCGAAGAGTGCACCGAGGTCATCATTGCAGGCGAAAAAGAGGATAAGGAAGAAACCGTTTACGAGATCAGTGATCTGGCCTACCATGTTCTGGTGCTGATGGTCAGCGCCGGCATCACGGTGGAGGACGTGACCCGTGAACTGGAAAAACGACACGTCATTGACCATAAGGTCAAGCAGGAAAGGATGCAGTGAAGCAATTATGGCAGATTATAAGAAGTCCAGTGTCCATTGCCACTCCACCATGTGCGATGGCAAAAATACCTTGCAGGATATGGCAAGCGCTGCGTGCGCGCAGGGCGTGACCACGCTGGGCTTCACCGGCCATAGCTACACCCAGCGCGACCGCGAATACTGCATGAGCCCCAGCCGCACCGCCCAGTACAAGGCCACCATCGCCAAGCTCAAGGCCGAGTACAAGGGCAAGGTGGACATCCTGTGCGGCATCGAGTGGGACATCCTCAGCGAGGACAAGCGCACCGGCTACGATTACTGGATCGGCAGCGCACACCACCTGTACGGCAAGAACACCGGCAAGTATTACGAGATCGACTTCCGCCCGCAGGACCTGTGGGACTGCATCAACGACGACTTCGACGCCGACCCGCTGGCCGCTGTGGAAGCCTACTTTGCCGAGGTGGAAAAGGTGGCCGCCCTCAAGCCGGATATTCTGGCCCACATCGACCTGATCAAGAAGCTGAACGCCAAGGGGGAGTTCTTCGACGAGGAGTCGCCCCGCTACAAGGCCGCTGCTCTCAAGGCCCTGCAGGCCGCAAAGGACAACGACTGCCTGCTGGAAGTGAACACCGGCGGCGTTTACCGCGGCTACCGCAAGGACTTCTACCCTGGCCCCTGGCTGCTGGGTGAGTGGCAGAAGATGGGCGGCAAGGTGATCATCACCTCCGATTCCCACGACATTGCCAGCCTGACCTACGGCTTTGACGAGGCCGCTGCCGCCATCAAGGCCGCAGGCTTTACCAGCGTGGAGGTGCTCACCGGCCACGGCTTTGAGACCCAGGAGCTGTAAAGAGCACGATTGGAATTGCCGCCGCTTGCGCTCTGGCAATTTTCAGCGGAAAAATGCTTTTGATTTTGCAGTCAGAGCGGCCTGCGGGCCGCTCTGACTGCCTTTTCACGAGAGGGGCCGCCGCGGGCAGCTTCTTCGTAAAAAGCAACTGCATAAAACGACAAAACAAGGGACTGCTTTCCGGGCGGCCCCTTGTTTTGCGGTAAAAATAAAGTTGGAGGAACCCTATGACCCAGACCCAGTCCCGGAAGAAGAACCTCTTCCAGATGAATGTAGACCTGATGCACGGCCCCATCTTCAGGAGTCTGGTGCTGTTCATGCTGCCCATTCTCATTTCCAACCTGTTCCAGCAGCTGTACAACACCGTGGACACCATGATCGTGGGCAACGTGCTGGGCGACACCGCCCTTGCTGCCATTGGCTCCTGCGGAGCCATCTACGAGCTTCTGGTGGGCTTCGGCCTTGGCATCGGCAACGGCCTTGCCATCGTGGCAGCGCGCGCCTACGGCGCTCAGGACGAGGACCTGCTCAAGCGCACGGTGGCCGGGTCGCTGGTCATCGGACTGGCGGCGTCGCTGACCATCACCACGGCGGGCTTTTTCGGCCTGCGGCCCCTGCTGGAGCTGCTGGACACCCCCGCCGAAATTCTGGAAGATGCCTACCGCTACATCATCATCATTGATCTGGGCGTCATCGTCATGTTCGCTTACAACCTGTGCGCGGGCCTGCTGCGGGCCATCGGCAACAGTGTGATGCCGCTGGTGTTCCTGCTGCTCAGCTCGGCGCTGAACGTGGTGCTGGACCTGTGGTTCATTGCCGGGATGGGCATGGGCGTGGCCGGTGCCGCTGTGGCTACCGTGATCGCACAGGGCGTGTCGGTGGTGCTGTGCATCCTCTATGTCATGGCACGGGTGCGCATCCTCATCCCGGGCCGGAAGCATCTGGACGTGGGCCGCAAGCTGTACTGGGACCTGTTCAGCCAGAGCATCTCCATGGGCCTGATGAGCAGCATCGTGTCTGCCGGTTCGGTGATCTTGCAGTACGGCATCAACGGGCTGGGCACCCTGACCATCGCCGGACACACGGCGGCCCGCAAGCTGTTTGCCTTCACGGATATGCCGCTCATCGCCATGGCGAATGCGGCGTCCACCTTCGTTTCTCAGAATTACGGCGCAGTCCAGCCGGAGCGCATCCGCAAGGGCATGCGGGAGATCTACCTGTATTCGCTGGTGGTCATGGTGGTGACGGTGCTGCTGATGCAGGTGAGCGCCGAGTGGCTGGTGCGCATGGTGTCCGGCTCATCGGAGGCCCTCGTGCTGGAAAACGGCGCACGCTATCTGCGCTGGACTTCCCCCTTCTATGCGGTGCTGGGGGTGCTGCTGTCCACCCGCTATGCCCTGCAGAGCCTGGGCGAAAAGGTGCTGCCGCTGTTTTCCAGTGTCATCGAGTTCCTGGGCAAGGTGGTGTTCGTGCTGGTGTTCATCCCCCGCTTTGCCTACAATGCGGTGATCCTGTGTGAGCCGGTGGTGTGGTGCTTCATGGCGCTGTATCTGGTGGCGGTATACCGCTGCAATCCCTTTGTGTTCCCCAAAAAACAATGACCCGGTGCCCCGGGCAAACAAAAAGCGTCTGCAGAGGCTTCTGCAGACGCTTTTGTATTGGGGGTCTCCTTACAGGGCCGAATAGCCAAAGCTGTTGACCAGGGCGTCGATATGCTGGCCGGCCTTGCACAGGGGGCAGTCGCGGCTGTCATAGCTGGCGTAGTCCGGCAGGCTGGCAGGGTCAAAGATGGAGGTGACCGGGTAGCCCATGCACTCGTGGGTGGTGGCAAAAATAGCCGAAAGCCCGGCCACCATGCCGCCGTAGTAGTTCACGGCCTCCACAGCGGCCTGCACGGTGTAGCCGGTGGTGATGGAAGCGGCCAGGATGAGCACATGCTTGCCCTTGACCATGGGGGCCAGATTGTCGCGCAGGATGATCTGGCTGCCGGTGGTGTACTCCGGGGTGATGACATAGATGGTCTGGTGGGCGTTCATGTTGGCAAAGCCGTCCTTGGTCAGCTCATTGGCCAGACAGGTGCCGATGACCTGGGTGCCGTCCAGACAGAGCACGGTGTCCACGATGGTGCTGTGCTGGTAGGCACTCACCAGCTCCTTGGCCACGGCCTTGGCCTCCGACAAACGGGCCTTCTGGGTGGTCACGTCGATGTAATAGTTGATGTGGCTGTGGCTGGTGGCAAAATGTCCCTTGGCAACGCGCAGGAACAGGTCACTTTTCTTGGTGGGCAGCTTGACCATGTTGATCATAACAGACAGCACTCCTTTTCAGCCGGGCGGGCGTACCCGCCGCAAAATATAACAGCGCGGCGGCAAGTGGCTCTGCCGCTGCGCTTTGTCCGTTGCTTGTTCTTTTATTGTACCGGAAAACGGAACTGTGCACAAGACACAAAATCACTAAAAAACGATAGGCACTTTGCGACGAACTGCCCAACAAAAGGGTCAAAAAAGCCCGCACCAAGGGTGCGGGCTGAAATGCAAAGATTGGAGAATTACTTGACGAGGTCTGCACCGAGGATCTTCCAGGTTATGCGGAGTTCAGGAGACTTGGCCGGGCGAGGAATGAAGGTGAACTCCAGGGTCTCCTCAGGGTTGGGAGCGAAAGAGGCGTAGAGGGGCACACGGACTTTGTACTCACCCACAGTCCGGGCCGGGAGCTCGTAGAGAATATCAGGAACCTTGCCGTCCGCCCCCGGAACAGCCTCGATGGTCAGGTTCAACAAGTTGTTCCACCTGCGGTTGCCGTCTTTGTCCAGGACCTTTACTACAAAGCTCTCGTTGGGGTCCATATGAAGGGAGACATCGGAGTTGTTCTTTACGGTAAAGGTAAAGACACCGGTAGTGCCATCCTTATCCACATCCACGCTCTTCAGCAGGCCGCCGGTGGTGCCCAGGGTCGTGCCATAACCCAGCTTTTTGATAACAGGGTTGTTGGGGTCCTGGACCTCACAGCCGGTCAGCAGGCCGGCACCGGCCACAGCCACAGCGGTGAGGGCAGAATACTTCAGGAAATCACGCCGAGAAAAAATGTAAGACATGATACGTTCCTCCGTTTATCAACAAAATATGGTGTAAGGGTCAACCCAAAGCAGGGACTTGGGAGATGATCCAGTTTGCGGTGTACTCGTTGTACTCGGTATCCGGGGTGTAGATGATACGCAGGGAGGCGACGGGACTTTCGGTATCCTCGGTCTTCATAGGCAGACCGGATGCAATAACGGTGTAGATGCACTCCTTACCGCGGCTGATGGGGTTGGGCTCACCAGAGTCCAGGTGAGCGAAGAGGTTGCCCTGGGTAGAACCAACAAAGATGTTTGCGATGCAGTTGTTGTTCTTATCGTAGGCCTTGACTGCAAAACGATTGGGGCTCACGACGATGGGGTTCTTGCGGCCGTTGACGATATGGATCGTAAAGGTCACAAAGCCGTCTGCGGGATCATACTTCAGGGTCTCCAGAGTGGACTTTACCTTCAGCACGACATTATCACTGGGATAGGTGGTCTGGATCGCAGTTTCTGCGCCAGAACCAGAGCAGCCGCCCAGCAGGCTGGTACCGGCCACAGCCACAGCGGTCACGGCGGTGTATTTCAGAAACGAGCGGCGGGAGAAAACGGTAGACATGATTTTGTTCCTCCTCCTGGAATGTAAAATTATACAGTTTATGCCAATGGAAGTTACTTATACAATAGGCGAAATGACCGCAAAAGTCAATGCTTTTTATAAAATAATTGTGAACATTCTGTGGGCATATCGTACAAAATGGACGAAATCGAATGCAATTATCCGCGGATCACATCGGCGGCCTTCATGGTAAAGGTCAGGGTCTTGTCCGGGGCAAAGGTGGGCATGTAGGTCACCTGCAGCTCCTTCCAGCCGGTGGGCACCTGCAGCATCAACACGATGTAGCCGGAGCCCTGCGGGGGCAGGGTCTCGCTGTCGGAAAAGCTCTGGGAGTTGGAATTGTACAGCGAGATGTTGGCACTCACGGCGGCACCCTGGCCGTCGCAGGTGGCAACAAAGTCGGTAGTAGCAGCGGCCATGGCCTGGAAGTTGGCGTCCACGTTCTCCAGCGGGGGCACGGGGTAAGCGGCGTTGATGGCATCCACGCCCTGTGCACCGATGGTGTAGGTCTCGGTCTTGCTGCGGTTCAGCACGGTCACGCGCACGCCCAGATACTCATAGCCGGGCTGTGCGGGATCCTGGGTCAGGTGGAACACGCTGGACAGCTGCACGCCCAGACCGTTCCAGTTCTTGACGGTATCGCCCACCTTCACGTCGTTGACGGTGGTGTTGCTGCCATTGGTCTTGCAGCCGCTCAGCAGGCTGGCAGAGCCGACCGCTGCAGCGGAAACACCTGCACACTTCAGGAATGCACGGCGGGAAATTTTATTCGACATAAGGTTGTCCTCCTATTTGATCTGTGGAAATGTTGCTCTTTTCCAGAATCTTCTACTCTGTTTATACCGTTTTTGGTGCCCAGATGCAAGAGTTTGGGGGAACAATTCACAGGAATATCACCCCGGTACGACGGGATTTCAGTCCTCAGGGGTCAGGCCCTTGACGTGGGTCTCGCTGGTCTTGACCAGATTCAGCAGGCTGGGGGTGTACAGCGGGAACTCGCGGGTCAGGCTCTCGGTGGTCATGGCAAGGCAGGCGGGGTCCTTCACGCCCTCGGCACCCTTCAGGTCCTCCCCGGCCAGCAGGGCTTCCACATTGGCCTCGGACATGCGCATCACGGCGTCGGAATAGCCGCGCCAGCGGTGGGCACCGATGCTGAACATGCTGGACGCGTTGTGGGGCTCGGCCGAGTACAGCAGGCGGAACATCTTGGCCACGGCCATCATCAGGTAGGCACTCACCTCGGTGGTCAGGGCCTTGCTGTGGCACTGGCCAATCTTGGCATACAGCACGTTCAGGCTGTTGGAGATCAGCTTTTTGTTCATGGTGGGCAGCACGCTGCCGTGGTAGATGTTGTCCTTCATCTTGTCGGGGTTGGGCAGGTCCTCGGCCGAGAGCATCATACCGTTGCGCTCGGCGCTGCGGCCCAGCAGATAGTCGCAGGAAACATTATAATAGTCGGCCACGCGCACCACAAAGTCCAGCCCGCACTCGCGGATGCCTTTTTCGTAGTGGGACAGCAGGGCCTGCGAAACACCCAGATCTTCCGCCGCCTGCTTCTGGGTGATGCCGCGCTCCTTGCGCAGCAGTTTGATGATACGATTGAATTCCATGATCTCTGACTCCTCAATGACCCCGGGTTGGGGAACATCCTTGATTTTTGGTTTACAGCAGGTTGATTATACACAACGGAAAACGAAATGTAAAGCAAGAAAAGTGACGATATTTTTCATCAAATTTCGTCATTTCTGTCAAAGGCCTTGCCGGGTACACTACATCTATGTTAAACTACAGGTATAACAGCATACATTTTGTGGCGGATGCCCGGGGCACAAAGATGCCGGGCGGGAATATTTTTGGCAGAGGGCGCGCTTTTCTGCCAGAAAATGGCTCCCGTTCCGGCCAAAAGAAACGGCACCCGGCGCAAAATGCAAAAATTCCAAATTGGAACTTCCATCTTTCCTGGTTTTGTGCTATAATGCTGTTTTGGCACCTGTCCTTGCCCGGCGCACAGCTTTGTGGTGGGCAGGGAGGCTATAAAAATAGGAATAGGAAAGAGGATTACCCAAATGAAACGCAACACCATCACCCGTCTGTGCAGCCTGGCCGCTGCCGCTGTTCTGGCTGTGAACTGCATCGCCCTGACCGGCTGCGGCAGCAGCGCATCTTCTGCTGCTTCCAGCACCGCTTCTACCGCTTCTACCGCTGCATCCGCTGCTGCCGCCGGCGACAACTCCTGCGGCGAGAACGTGACCTGGACCCTGGCCGACGGCACCCTGACCATCAGCGGCACCGGCCGTATGACCAACTTTACCTCCGACAGCCCGGCACCCTGGGCAGACCAGGCCGACCAGATCACCAATGTGGAAGTGGAAGGCACTGTCACCAGCATCGGTGCCGTCGCCTTCAAGGGCTGCACCAACCTGACCACCGTGAACATCGCTGACGGCGTGGAGTACATCGAGGCCGGTGCCTTCAACGGCTGCACTGCCCTCACCGATATCACCATCCCCGAGAGCGTGGGCTACATCAAGACCGGCGCCTTCAAGGATTGCAGCGCCCTGACCAGCGTTACCATCCGTGACAACTGCCGCCTGGATATGAACGTGTTCCCCACCACCGTTGAGGTGAACCACAGCGAGGGCTGATCCTCCCCTGGCCTGCCCCGGACGCCCTCCCACATGATACGAGGTGCTATGCATGAAAACCTTTAAACTTCATCTCATCCGTCACGGCGTGACCGCCGGCAACCTGCAGGGCCTGTACATCGGCAGCGGCACCGACATCCCGCTGTGCGACGAGGGCCGTGCCCAGCTGGCCGAACTGAAGGAACGCTTTGAGTACCCCCAGGTGGACACCGTGTTCTCCTCGCCCATGCTGCGTGCGGTGGAAACGGCCAACATCCTGTTCCCCAACGCGGCCCACACCTTTACGGTGCACGATCTGCGGGAGGCGGGCTTTGGCAAATTCGAGAACAAGCCCGTGAAGGAACTGGTGCACGACGAGGACTTTAAAAAGTGGATCACCCCGGGTTCCGGCTTTGTGCCGGAGGGGGCTGAGCCCACCGAGCAGTTCCACGCCCGCTGCGCCGAAAGCCTGCTCAAGCTGTTTGAGTATATGATCCGCATGGACGTGACCGAGGCCGCCTGTGTGACCCACGGCGGCGTGATCATGAGCATGCTCAGCCAGCGTGCTCTGCCCAGCCGCCGCCCCGAGCAGTGGATGGCAGACCCCGGCTGCGGCTACACCGTGCAGACTGACGTGCAGCTGTGGATGCGGGACAAGCTGGTGGAGGCCATCGACATCGTGCCTTTCGGCTATGCCGACACCCTGCGCGGCCAGGCCGAGACCGAAGAGAACGAGGCCTACGAATAAACGCAAAGAATCGGTTACAATCCGGGGCAACCGCTTGACAGAACGGTCACAATCCTTTATTGTATAAAGGAACCACTTTTTCGTTTCGCCAAGGAGGAAGTTCCCATGTCACAAGCCATCTCCCGCCGGTCATTCCTGAAATGTGCCGGCTCCGGTGCGGTCAGCCTTGCGGCTGCCCTGCTCACCGGTGTATCCGCAGCAGCGGCCGAGCTGCGTGCTGCGGGCGACCCTGCCCTGCTGGACGGCAAGGCGGCAGTGGAGCTGCTGGGTTATGCCCCGGCTCCGGGTCTGGGCGGTGTGCTGGTGTATCTCTCGGTGGAGAACCTGTCCGGCCATGCGCTGCCGGTGGGCGAAAGCTACCTGCAGAGCCGTCGGGTGTCCACCCGGGAGGACCTGTACAGCATGGGCACCGGGGTCACGGCCGCCTGCAACGGCCGTGCGGTGCGCTGCGGCAGCTTTGCCGCCCCGCTGTATGGTGAGAACGCGGCGGATGCTTCGATTTTTACCCTGAATCTGGCCGCCGGGCGCGGTGCGCTGCTGCACTGCTTCTGCGCCGTGCCGGAGGACTGGCAGACGCTGGAGCTCACCTATGCCCCGGACTTTGCCGCCGGGCGCAGCGTCACCTTCACGGTGCAGCGCGGCGCGGACGAAGCGGAACTGGGCATGGTGCCCGCCACCCCTGCCGAGGTGGGCAGCGTGGTGGATCTGTAAACCGAATAAACGCAAAAGCTCCCCGTGCATCTGCACGAGGAGCTTTTTGTGTGTCAGGGCTGCAGCAGGTCGTTCCCGGCGGAATCCTGTACGGTGACTTCCTCACCGGTCAGGCTGGAAAGCCATGCAATGTAGCTGCGGCCGCTCAGGATGCGCAGCGGGCGGCCATCGGCGTCGTAAAAGGCAAAGGTCGAGCCGGTGCCCTGGGTCCAGGTGATGTGCCACAGGTGGCCGCCGTTGAGCCACAGGCCGCCGCCCATGGTCAGGTCGTAGTCCAGGGTGCGGCCATCGTCCCGCAGGGTGGAGGCACTGTACAGCACCAGGAGGTTGTCAAAGGCAGCCTGGATGCCGGTGTTGGCGTCCAGCTGCGGGGAGCCGTCATTGTGCAGCATCCCGTAGGTGCCGGTGTCGGTATCGTAGGCAAAGCGGGTGGTGCTGCCGGACGGGAACTGTACTGCCGCCTGAACTGCGTCGGCGGCATCCGCATCCGGCAGGTGGCCGTCGGTCTGCTGAGGCAGCAGGGCCGGGACAGTGGGTACGGCGGGGGTGTCCCCTTCCTGCGTGCTGTCTGCGGATTCCGCAGGGTCCTCGGACAGCGCGGACGAGAGGCTCAGGCTGCCCAGCACCTTGGCCACAGATTGACCGTTGGTGCACCACAGCGGGCTGGCCCAGTCGGTATTGCCGGTGGTGAAGGCGTTGCGGCCTGTTTCCAGCGCGTCCACCGCGCGCAGGTTCCAGTAGTCCAGAAAATTGCGGGTGTACAGGTCGCAGCCGCGCTGGATGGGCAGCACCTGCTGGCCGCTGAGCAGCCGCCAGAACAGGTCCTGCCCCAGCGTGACCGGCCCCACCGTCGGCATGGCCGACACGGAGGGATAGACCAGGCACAGGCTGGGGGCGGTGTCCGCACGGGCTGCGGCCTCCAGCACCACAGAGGCGCTGCCGATGCCCCACTGGGTGGTGCTGCCGGGGGCGTTGTCGATGACCACTGCCGCCGGACGCTGGCCCGGGTATTGCTGCTCCTGCCCGGTCAGGGGGTCAGCAGAAGCCGTGCTGTCGGCTGCCGGGCCGCCCGGCATGCAGCCGGCCAGCAGCACAGCGCACAGCACGGCCGCACCGATGCGCTGGATCCAGATGCGTTTCATGGCGTTCCCCTCGTTTACTGATAGCTGAAATTGGACCACTCATCGTCGTCCACAATGGCAAGGTAGGTCTTGCCGCGGTTGAAGAGCAGCTCGGCCCCGGCGTCATCGTAGACCTTCAGCGGATGCTCCGGGGAGGCCTTCTCCCAGCGGCCCACCTGTACCCCGCCCCGGCTGAAGAAGTAGGCTTCGCCGCCGGAAATGTAACTCACCTGCTGCACGTCGCCGGAGTCGCCAGGGTAGGCGGCGATGGGGGCAAAGCAGATGAGCAGGTTGTCGAAGCTCAGCTGCTTGCCGTTCAGTTCGTCCACGGTGTTCTCGAATCCGCCGGCGGCGTGGCTGTACATCTGCATTTTGTAGGTGCGGCTCAGTGCACTGTAGCTGAAGCTGGTCTTGTAGTTGTCGGAGTGCACGATGCGTATCGTCCGGCCGGAAGCGGTGCCGCGCATGGTATTCTCGGCCCCGGTGCGGTAGTCCGCAAAGCGGAAGAAGGTGGTGTCGTAATCGTGGCTCAGGCCGATGCCGGCATTGGCGGCGGCCTGCCGGATCTCCTTGCCGGAGGTGAACTCGGTGTGTTCGTAGGCAACGTTGCGGCCGCGGCTGTCCCGGTGGGCCACATGGGGATGGGTGGGTGTGTTGAAGTAGCTCTTGCCGCCGATGTTCAGACCGGAGTAGTTGTAGACGCTGATGAACTTGGTGCAGGGGGCGCTTTCACCGTCGTGGTAGTACAGCGCCTGCCAGGGCATCAGCAGCTGCAGGAACTGGTCCCGGCCGGAGCGCATGGGCCCCACCTCGGGGATGCTGTCGGCGTCGCGGTACACGGCACAGAAGCGAGTGATGCCGCCCTCCACCTTGCTCTCGATGAGCAGGTCAGCAGAAGAAAGGCCCCGCTGAGGGCGGGCGTTCTGCCGCTCGGAATAGCTGATGTTGTTGACCATCACGCCCACGATGCGGCCGCTGCTGCGGTTGGCCTCGCCGGTCAGCGGGTCGGCGTCGTAGGCAGGCAGCCAGCTGGACGCGGCCGGTTCCTCCGCTGCTGCGGAAGATGCGGCGGCCTCACTGGAAGCCGCTGCCTCGCCGGAGGCTGCCGCCTCCGAGGATGCAGAGGAAGAGCTGTTGGCGAGCTTCTGCCGCAGCCAGTCGGAAAAGCAGCTGCCAACGGCGGCAGAACCGGCGGCCCGGCAGCTGGTCAGCGCCAGCGAAGCGGCCGCCAGCCCGGACAGACGAAGAACGGAACGGCGAGTGATCTTTTTCATAGAAAGTACCTCCTGCAGGGGGAAAGAATCGCGGCGGGGCCAGGCACTGCCTGCCCGGAAAAGAGCCTAAATCGGATTTGCTTTGATTGTAACGATTCTGTCCGGTTTTGTAAAGAGGAACTTGTCGGGATAAAATCCCTCCATCTCGCCTGCGGCGAGACCGTTCGGTCGCTTAAAGTCCCCGCGGGGGACTTCATAAGTGCAACGCAAGAATTTTCGGCCGGGTACTTGCATTTTATCGGCATTTATGGTAATATTATTCGGCAGTATTGTATTGTTGCAGAATATGCGCTCGTAGCTCAGCCGGTAGAGCATCTGACTTTTAATCAGAGGGCCAGGGATTCGAGTTCCCTCGAGCGCACCAAAATCCCACGAAGAATCGTAAGATTCCTCGTGGGATTTTCCATTTTCTGGGGCTCTGCACACTTTTGCACACCGGCGGGAAAGCCGTGTTTTTCCTTGCATTGTCTGCATTCTGTGCATCGTGAGCGTTTTTTCCATACTTTTTTCAGGCGAACAGCAGGCGGGTGAACTCACGCCGCTGCTCGGGGTTCATCTGTCGGACAACTTTCAGCATCCCTTCCGGGGTGATCTGGATGCTGTCCGGCAGATTTTCTTTTACCGGCACAGAGCCGGATTTGGGGGAGCCGATGTCCTGCGAATAGAAGTCTGCTTCCAGCTTCTCAGCCAGCTCCAACCGGGGCTTGTCCTGCGTGTGGGCGTAGGTGTCCATCAGGATGCCGGTGGTGGCGTGACCGGTGTTGCCCTGCACGGCTTTAATGTTGCCGCCGGATTCAATCAACTGGTAAGTTGCACTGGAGTGGCGCAGACCATGGAACACGATCTTCTCAAACTCCGGGTGCTCCGCACGCCAAGTGCGGTACCATTTAGAAAGGGCTTCCGGGGCAACAGGCAGACCATTCGGCAGACGGAACAGCTGGCCGCAGTTGCGGTATCTGCCGTCCATGTCGGCTTCGTCTTGCTTGAGCTTTTCCAGCCAAGCCTGCAACTCTTCCTTCAAGGGTTTCGTCAGATAAAGGGTACGGCTGGATTTCTTGGTTTTCGGCTTCTTCAGCACCAGTGCGGAGCTGCTGCCCTCACGCTGGTCGGGGAAGATGTGGTAGATCTGGTTCGGGTCAGTCTTTTCGAGTGCGGCCTTTTCGGTGCGCTGCAAACTCCTGCCGACCGTGATGGTCCCACGTCCATCCGCTGCATCGAAGTCGATGTCTCCCGGCTGCAAGCCAAGGATCTCTCCGACACGCAGCGAGAGAATCATGCTCAGATGAACAGCAAGGTGGAGCGTAGGGTCGGTCATGGTCTGCAACGCAGCAAGCATGGTCTTTTCGTCCCAGATGGCACGTTCTTCCGAGGTCGATTTCGGGGCTTCTCTCGGAATCGGTGACTTGAGGAGCAGACCCCACTCAACGGCATAGGAAAAAGCAGTCTTGAGCATGGCGTGGACTTCCCGGATGGAAGCACCCGTCAGAAACTGCCGCTTCTGTTTGTCGGTGAGCGTTTGCTTAACACCCTGTTTATACAGTCCGCGCGGTGTCCGGCTCAGCGTGGCGTAAAACTGTTCGAGGTCATACGTCTGAACCTTCTGAATCTGCTTCTTGCCGAGATAGGGCACGACAAGATTCTGAATCATGGCTACCGTGTGGGTGTAGGTTTTGGGGGCCCACTTGTGCTTGCTGGACTGGATGGGGAGCCACTTGTACAGCATTTCCGCTACCGTCATTGCATCGGGTATGAGGAACGTACCGTCCAAGAGTTCTTTCTCTACCGAGATCTTGCGGTCTTGCGCTTCCTTCTTGGTTTTGAAGCTCTCCCAGCCTTCACAGATCCGGCCAGCATGGTCTTTGTATTTGAAACGAACGGAGTAGGAATCTCCGCGCCTGAGAATAGATGCCATAGATGTTCCCTCCCTCAGACCGCTGCAAACCAATCGTCAAAGCTCTGCTTGCTTACCCGGATGCTGGTACCGAGGCGGATCACCTTGAAGTCTTTCGTGGTGTTGCACAGATTGTACGCAGCACGGTTGGAGATCGCCAACAGTTGGGCGATCTCCTCCACCCGGTAAACGAACGGGGCGTGTCGGACGGTTTTTCTGGTCTGGTCAGAAGGTTCTACAGCAGGGGTTTCGGACAATTCCATTGTAGGAGATTCGGGCGCGATTTTCAAGTCCTCACGGGTCAGTTTGGCGGAATTTTTGCGGACATTCGTCATAGGCATGTCTCCTTTGCACTT
>SKEO01000971.1_pt1 | contig 24775 bp, 29 predicted proteins | sample 4826801 | NCBI WGS metagenome assembly SKEO01 (sample SAMN11008807, study PRJNA524170) | human gut metagenome | biome: Human fecal sample; material: Feces; isolation source: fecal sample from pouch patient p3 | host: Homo sapiens | place: Israel: Tel-Aviv | collected 2016-02-25 | reverse complement strand
TAGTAATTGTTACTGATATTAAGATAGCATAATTACTTGTCATTGTCAATAATATTTTTTATTAAATTTATCTTTTTGATAAAATAGACTGACAAGTTTGTTATGACTCACGGGATGTTTTCTGTGTGAGACAGTCTTGACAAGTTCCATAGAATAATGTTGCATGTGAATCAATCGTGCCATCAAAATGCTCCTCGGCCAGTTTATTCATGGTATTGATGTGAGCTTCGTCGATATGCAGATCAAATACCCGGTTGCAACAAGTGCATACAACGTGATAGTGTGGGTGAGTATTGCCATCAAATCGGTCCCCACCGTCAGGAGTGGTAATCTTAATTGCTTCGCCCATGTCAGCAAGCAGATTCAGATTCCGGTAAACAGTTCCAAGACTGATACGGGGGAATTCTTCTCTTACATGAAGATATACAGTATCAGCAGTTGGATGCTCAGTTGTATGATCGAGATATTCTTTAATGGATGCTCGCTGTCTGCTGTATTTCAATGTAGCCATGCGATAACCTCCTCGATAATGATAATTGTTACTATAATTAGAATAATAGAAAATGTTCCATTTGTCAACTTTTAATTTATAAATGTAATACTTTTGTAACAATTGATTGTAAAATTTTGTAAAAAAAGTGAAGAAATGGATGTAATATGATGAGAAAAAGTCGGTATAATAGCCTTGACATGGGATTGTTGCGTGATATAATAAACACGTAACATATGTAACAATTCTGTAATATTTACAAAAGATAAGAAAAGAAAACATAAGGAGGGAGTTTATGGATTCGATTCTTAGAAAAGGATTGTTCCTAGTTACCTTGACAGGAGCTATTGGAGTTTTCCCAGCTACGGCATATGCTTCTGATATCGAGGATAATCAAACTATGCCAGGAGTGGGAATTGAGCAGGTGCTGAATGATTGTTATTCTTCACAGAAAGAGATTCAGGTGGAAGATTATCTGGCACCAGAAGATAAGGGCGAGTATTTAGATATGGCTTTTGCAGATGTTGAATCATTTTTATATATAAGAAGTGAACCGACAAAGCAGAGCGAATGGGTGGGTAAATTATATCCCGGTTATGCAGCAAAAATCGTAGGACCAGTTGGAGAATGGACGAAGATTGAATCTGGTTCGGTTACAGGGTATGTGTATTCGCAGTATATAATAATAGGAAGAAATGCTCAGCAGAAGGCAGAGGAAGTCGTAGAAGCTTCTGCAAGCGCAGATCCAAAAGAAGCTTTTTCTTATGCAGAATCTAGAGAAGAAGAGGAAGCACGTTTGGCTGCGGAGGCAGAAGAAGCGGCCAGGAAAGCAGAGGAAGAGGCTCAGGCTGTGAGAGAGGCTGCCGGAAGTGGTCAGGCAGTGGTGGATTATGCATGTCAGTTTATCGGCAATCCATATGTCTGGGGAGGCACAAGCCTGACAAATGGAGCTGACTGCTCTGGTTTTGTGCAGTCTGTCTACGCACATTTTGGAGTGAATCTTCCAAGAACATCTTCAGAAATGCGAAGTGCCGGCAGGGGAGTCAGTTATTCGGAAGCACTTCCTGGGGACATCATTTGCTATGATGGACATGTCGGTATTTACATGGGAGACGGACAAATTGTAAATGCAATTAATAGCCGAAAAGGAATCGGGATATTGCCTGCCACGTATAAAGGAATCCTGACAGTAAGAAGATTACTTTAAATTGGTGCATATTGAACAGAAGCATAAAAGAACAGATTAAGTAAGTGAAAAATTGCCGGATGTACAAAATAGACAAAAATGTATAAAAAATTTGATTGTTGAAAAATAGTTAAAAATTTATCCACATTGAGTTATCCAAGTTTTCCACACTAAAAACGTGAAAAAAGGTGGAAAAATACATGATTTCTAAAAGTTTTCCACATTATCCACATAAAAAGGTGTGGAAACTGGGGATAATTCAAGGTAAATAAAAGAACGAATGTTTTGTGAAGTTATGATAAAAATAGTATTTTGTCGAAAAAAATCGGCAAACGTATTGACTTTTAAAAAATCAAATTTTAATGGAAAATTGTCATAAAATGTTTACACAATGGTGAAAAGCAATTATAATAAGAAAACGTAAAAGAAAAGGAGGTGCACACATGGCACGAGTTACAAAGGAAATGACTATGGGAGAACTGCTTCAGACATATTATGAGCAGTGCCCTGAAATTGTAGATGTTCTTACAGGATTAGGAATGCATTGCATCGGATGCCCAAGCTCTATCGGAGAATCACTTGCAGATGCTGCATATGTTCACGGAATTGATTCAGATCTTCTTGTTGAGAAACTGAATGCAACAATTAATGCAAAACTTGGTGAGTAATATTAGATTTGCAGAACAACAGAAAATAGAACAATAAAAAGCGGACTCCAATTGGAATCCGCTTTTTATTGTCAGGCATAAGCCTGAAAGATTTTTCTTAGTTTTGTTTAAACATTAGCCAGTTGCTGTACTGCATCATTTTCCAGTAGTACTTTGCAATGCTCTCCGAGGAAAGCAATTGTAGCGCCGGAGGTCTTCTCTAATGTACCGTATTCAGATAACATATTACAGAGTCGACTGAAATCCTTTCGTGTATGTTCTGACTGAGTCATCGCAAGGATATAAATATTTTCGGCAGTATCTTTATACAAAGTGTTCGCACCAAAGTACATATTTCCAAGTAATCGTGAGGCCGCAAGGACATTATCCATAGAGGCAAATGAAATCAGACGGATTGCAGGTTTCTTAGGTGCAGCGTCTTTTGGTATTTCATTCTCCAAAGCTTCAGTTTCAGGATCATCTAGAGATTCTGATGAAGAGCTGACTGGATTTTCCGGTTTGGAAGAACTTTGTGCAGCATTAATCTTCTCTTTGACTTTGCCAAGCAGATCAAGAAGAGATTCAGCACCTTCCAGTTTGTCAGGGAGTCCCTGACGGGAAGAATCTCCATCCTGCCCCGGAAGAGGTGCGAATTTAGAGAAACGCGTGTCGAGTTCCTCTGGATCCTCGACTTTAGTAATGATCAGCACGATTGAATCTGAGGAAGAAGGGATTGCCTCGATCATCAATGGCATATTCTCTGCTTCAAAACCAAATTCCTGTGCTGCCTGTTGCATCATATCGTGGAAAAGTGATCTCGCTTTTTCTGTACCATAAGCCAGTTCGCTGAGTTGGAGCTGACGTTCGGCCAGATCTGCGCGTGTTAATGTACAGCGTATCTGATTGTCACTTAATTTTTCAATCTTCATATTTATCACTTCCTTTCACATAGTATAGCATAGAAAAAGTTTTTTGTTCAATAAAATAAATATAAAATCAAAAAAGTGCTTGCTTTTAAAAAGAGTATCTATTATAATGACCGTACTAGAAAATAGTTTTCCCTGGTAACTATATTTTTAGAACATATTTCTTAAAAAGTAATTCTTAACAGTATCTAGCCAATCAGAATAAGAATTCGAGAAATAGCGCGAATTCCGCGCAAAGATTCAAGAGTAATAACAATCAGATAAAAACAACAATCAGAAAAAATCAGATAACAATTAGAGTACAATCAAATAACAATTAAATAACAACAGATCATGAAAAAATCAATCAGATAAGTAACAAAGCAACAGATAGTTGAATAGTAATGCACGGCTGTTTTCTAGCAGAAAAGTGGACGTGTCTGGATATGTGGGATAATGTATCACGGCATTTTATCCTTCTGGTTTGTCATATACAGATTTCGAAGACAATGCGACCGGGGAAGTGCATTATTGAGGAGGAGGTAAAGTCATGGGGGACCCCAGAGAAAGGAATTATCAAAGTCTTTTTTCAGAGTTGGCAGGTTATGAAAAAAAGGGAGTATATATGTTAATGAACGGGGTGCCGGCAAGTCCCATGCAGATTGTGCAGGCTCACATTGTGAGGGAGGATGCAGTCTATATGCGGGATTATGTGTTGAATGATAATGGAGATATAAAAGAATTGTGTTTTGATGACGTAGAGATGCAGGAACAAGATAGATGATATAGCCTCCGGCAGGGCGCACATTGTCCGGTGGACAATGGTTTTGCGCCGACCGAAACGGAGTGTAGACTTGCAGAGGTGCGCGGTAGAAGTGTGTCATGCAATTGCATGACGCGCACCTCGCAGCAAGAATGCCGAGGCATTCTTGAAAAAAAGTGTGTAAGTACCCTCATAAGCAAGGCCTGAATTTGTCGAAAAAGGATGACGCATGTCCACTCGTTTGTTATAATAGCGAGTAGGAGGTGCAGCATGGACGAAAAGGAAATCAAGAGAACCACAGATCCGCGAAAAAAAACGGAGTGGGCAAAAAGCGCCAGCAATCTGCAGAATCAGCGACGCCAGGAGTCATCCGGCCGCACGGAGACTGAGGGCGGAGCGAGAGGACAAGCAAGTCGGGAGAATGCGGAAACTTTGTCAGGAAAGGCAGCCGTAGAAGATAGAGAACGCCGCAGAGCGAGAAATGCAGGATCATCAGCGGGAAAATCTAAGGTGAGAAAAAGACCGGCGGTATCGGAAGACGGTCAGGAGAGACCGAAGAAGAGACGTCCGGTATCAGAAGACGGTCAGGAGAGACCGAAGAAGAGACCGCAGAAGGCAGAAAAGGTCTCTAAGAATCAGAAAAAGCAGGCGGCACGGCCGGCAGCAAGAAAAGCGCAGACAAAACGCAAGCGAAAAAGACGTGTAGGATTGATGATCCTATTATTGATCATACTTGGGATAGCCGCAATTGCAGGAGCATTTCTGTGGAAGAAGTACAGTCCGTCAAAGGAACGGATGGATGTAAAAAAATATTATGGAATTGAAAACGATAGTCAGATGGCTATTACGGTAGATGATCAGATTGTGGAACCTCACGGAATGATATCGGATGGGAAAGCGTATGTGCAATATGAAGTTGTAAGAGATTATATCAACAGCCGTTTTTACTGGGATGCCAATGAGAACAAGCTTTTGTACACACTGCCGACAGATATTGTAACTGTGGAAATCGGAAGCAAAGATTACAGTGTTTCCAAAGAAAAGAAAAGTGAAGATTATGTTATCCTGAAGACAGAAGGAAACACAACTTATGTCGCATTAGATTTTATTCAGCAATATACGAATATAGATTATGAAGTATATGATAGTCCGAACCGGGTGATGATTACTTGTGACTGGGGAAAGAAACAGGTTGCAACAGTGAAGTCAGATACACAGGTTCGATATCGCGGCGGGGTTAAGAGCCCAATCGTGACAGATGTGAAGAAAAAAGATGAAGTGATCGTTCTGGAGAATGAACAGAACTGGAAAAAGATTCTTACAAAAGACGGGTATATCGGATATGTGAAGAAAAATGCATTGAAGAATGAAAAAACTAAGAATGTTACCCGCGATTTTACGGAACCGGAATACACCAGTATCAAGAAAGATTATACCATTAATATGGCATGGCATAATGTAACCAACAGTACCGCCAATAGCGGTTTGCAGCAGAGACTTGCAGATAGTAAAGGGTTAACGACAATTGTGCCGACATGGTTCCATGTGAAAGATACAGAAGGGAATCTTGAATCGATTGCTTCAACAGATTATGTAAATTATGCACATCAGGCAGGCCTGGAAGTGTGGGCCGCTATCAGGGATTTCGATGGGGGAATCGGATCCAATGATGAATCACTTCAATTACTCAGCTATAGCTCGAGAAGAGAGAATCTTATCAATCAATTGATAGGAGCGGTGATGCAGGTCGGAATAGACGGCATCAATGTAGATTTTGAAAAGATTTCAAAAGATTGTGGAGTTCATTATATACAATTTATCAGAGAACTGTCTGTAAAATGCAGACAAAATGGTATCGTACTTTCGGTGGATAATTATGTTCCTAAGGGATATAATCAACAGTACAATCGCAAAGAACAGGGCGTTATGGCAGACTATGTCATTATTATGGGATATGATGAGCATAATGGAAGTTCACTGGAAGCAGGTTCAGTATCTTCTTATGAATTTGTAAAAGAAGGAATTGAGGAGACGATCAAAGAAGTACCGGCAGAGAAAGTGATCAATGGGATTCCGTTCTTTACAAGACTGTGGTCGGAAACGCCGAAAACACAGGAAGAACTGAATCAGGAGGCAGGAACAGAAGCAGCAGATTATCCGATGAAGGTGACAAGTGAAGCACTGGGAATGTCTACAGCCAGAGATAAGATCAGCCAGGCAGGTGCAGAAACAACATTAGATGAAACAACCGGGAATAATTATGCGACCTGGGAAGCTGACGGTGTAACATATGAAATCTGGCTGGAGGATGCAACCTCGATTGAGCCGAAGCTTCAACTCATGAAGGAGAATAAGCTTGCAGGTACTGCCGCATGGGCATTAGGACAGGAAAGTTCAGATATCTGGGATTTGATTTTGAAGTATGTAAATTAGAGTGATGAAAGATCAGAGAGTGAGATTACTTTCTGGTCTTTCTTTTTTTGAATGAACAGATGGGAAAATTCATATACTGAAACAAACAGGTGCTTTGGTAAAATATACGAAGTTTTGGAGGTTTCAGGAAGTGCGCAAGAAAATTGAATTGTTAGTATTACTTCTGGCGCTGGCAGGAATCTATACCGTCAGCCGAAATCTGGAAAAATATGTACAATCGGATCAGGTGAAAAGTGAACAAGAGCGGAAGATGGATCTTGTTGTTATAGATAGTGGTCACGGGGGAAGTGATCCGGGAAAGGTTGGTATCAATGAAGTCCTGGAAAAAGATATCAACCTTAAGATTTCAAAACAAGTGGAAAAAGAACTGAAGAATAAAGGTTATCAAGTTGTTATGACCAGGGAAAAAGATCAGATGCTCGCAGGAGAAACTTCCGGAAATTCCAAAATACAGGATATGAAAGCGAGAGTTGATCTGATAAATGAAAAGGCTCCGGGGCTTGCGGTCAGCATTCATCAGAATAGTTATCACGAAGAGGAAATACATGGTGCACAGGTATTTTATTATTCCCATTCAGCAGAAGGGCATACAGCGGCAAAGCTGATGCAGCAGGCGCTTCTTGGCGTGGACAGTGAGAATACGAGGCAGGAAAAGGCCAATGATACATATTACCTGCTCAGGAGGACTCAGGTGCCGACAATCATCGTAGAGTGTGGTTTCCTGAGCAACCAACAAGAAGCAGAGCTTCTGGCGGGAAAAGATTATCAGAAAAAAATCGCCAAGGCAATCGCAACAGGAATTGACGAGTATCTGAGAAATGCTGCCGATGGTACATAGAATGATAAATAGCCAGACAGACGTGATTTGGTTCGAAAAAATATTTGGAAAGTGATAACAGGTGTAGTATAATAAAAAACATGAAGACAATAGTAGAAAAAATTACAAAAGAACAACTTAATACAGAGGAAGGAAAGAAGATTATTGGTCAGGCCGGAGACTTTTTAAAAGAAGGTGGACTGGTAGCGTTTCCAACGGAAACAGTATATGGTCTCGGTGCTGATGCTTTGAATAAGACCGCTTCAACCAAGATTTATGCGGCAAAGGGCAGACCTTCGGATAATCCTCTGATCGTGCATATTACGAATATGGGAGCACTGGATAAGATTGCAGATATTATTCCGGAAGTTGCTTATAAAGTGGCTGATGCTTACTGGCCGGGACCGCTTACAATGATTTTCCAGAAGACAGAGGAAGTGCCATATGAGACAACAGGAGGTCTGGATACAGTTGCAGTACGTATGCCAAGTGATGAAATCGCAAGAGCTTTGATCGATGAGGGCGGCGGGTATATTGCTGCGCCAAGCGCGAATACTTCAGGACGTCCGAGCCCGACGAAAGCTGAGCATGTAGAAGAAGATTTAAGCGGTAAGATCGAGATGATTTTAGATGGAGGAGCAGTAGATATCGGAGTTGAATCTACCATTCTGGATATGACCGTAACACCGCCTATGATTTTACGCCCTGGTGCGATTACAAAGGAGATGCTCACAGAACTTATCGGTGAAGTAGACATTGACAGAACATTGATCACGCCGGACAGCAAAGTGAAACCGAAAGCTCCGGGGATGAAGTATCGACATTATGCTCCGAAAGCGGATCTTAGTATTGTGGAGGGACCGATGGAACTTGTGATCGATGCGATTAACCAGATGTCTGCAGAGCGTATGGCTAAAGGACACAGAGTCGGTGTGATCGGAACACAGGAGACTGTAGGCCGATACAAGGCAGACGTAGTGAAAAGCATAGGAACAAGGGCAGACGAAGCAACTATCGCCAATCATTTGTATGCGGTATTGCGCGAGTTCGATGATGCTGAAGTAGAGTATATATATAGTGAATCATTTGCAGCCGGAGGAATCGGCAGTGCAATTATGAATCGATTGCTAAAGGCAGCAGGACATCATGTGATAGATGCCTGATGGCTCTTTATGTGGTGCAGATCAAATCAGATGTGTGCCGGATATTAAAAAATCTGATAAACATGTCATGAGATGGAGGAGAAAAACATGTCTAAAGTACAGGTTATGGATCATCCGCTGATCCAGCACAAAGTGAATTATATCCGCAGAAAAGAAGTTGGTTCCAAGGAGTTCCGTGAGATTGTTGGGGAGATTGCGGCTCTTATGTGTTATGAGGCAACAAGAGATCTGAAATTACAGGATGTAGAGATCGAGACACCAATCTGTAAGATGGTTGGAAAAGAATTAAGTGGGAAGAAATTGGCAGTTGTACCGATCTTACGTGCAGGACTGGGAATGGTTGATGGAATGCTGAGCATGATCCCGGCTGCAAAAGTAGGTCATATCGGTCTTTACAGAGATCCGGAAACGTATGAACCAGTGGAATATTATTGTAAGCTTCCGGCAGACTGTGATGAGAGGGAAGTATTTGTTGTGGATCCTATGCTGGCAACAGGAGGTTCAAGCGTAGCAGCAATTCAAATGTTGAAGGAAAAAGGTGTGAAACATATTCGTTTCATGTGCATTATAGCAGCTCCGGAAGGCGTAGAACGTATGCAGAAAGAGCATCCGGATGTAGATATTTATATCGGTGCTCTGGATGAAAAACTCAACGAGCATAAGTATATTATTCCGGGACTTGGTGATGCTGGAGATCGTATTTTCGGAACGAAATAGGAGGAAGCAGCAGTGAGTGATAAACGTAAAGACTATATCAACTGGGATGAGTATTTTATGGGAGTAGCAAAGCTATCCGGACTTAGATCCAAAGACCCGAATACTCAGGTTGGGTGCTGTATTGTCAGTCAGGATAATAAGATTTTATCTATGGGATATAATGGACTACCGAAGGGCTGCTCAGATGATGAGTTCCCGTGGGTGAGAGAAGGAGAAGATCCATTAAAGACAAAATATGTCTATACAGTACACAGTGAACTGAATGCGATTCTGAATTTCCGTGGAGGAAGTCTGGAAGGAGCAAAGCTCTATGTGTCTCTTTTCCCATGTAATGAGTGTGCAAAAGCAATCATTCAAAGTGGAATCAAAGAAGTTATCTACGACTGTAACAAATATGATGGAAGCACAGCTGTACAGGCATCTATGCGTATGTTCGATGCAGCAGGAGTGGTTTATCACCAATACAAGAGATCGAATCGCAAGATAGAGATTGAATTGTAAATTAGATATTCTTAAAAAATCGGCAGAATAGAGAAGCAGATGAGAGGATTTCCGGGAGGAGATTCTCTTTTTTAAATAGAAAAACATGTGGGATAAAAATAGTATGCTATATAAATAATACTGATTTTTAAGATTAAACCTATGAAATGAAACAGCATTTCTGAATAAAAATCAGACGGGGATATTTTAAAATATGTCATATGGTAAGCTTAACAAGGATATATATGAAAATAGAAGGAGGCTTGGATATGTCACAGAGATGTTCGAATTTTATGATAAATTTTCTGATTCGTATGGCAGTCGGGGTGATGTTGATTCTTGTGATAAATGGATTCTTCGTGTCAAAAGAGATTCCGGTAAGGGTGGGGCTGAATCCAATAACAATGGCCGCCTCCGGAACATTAGGAGTCCCGGGGGTTGCCCTGCTATATGGTGTGGCCTTTTATGAGAGCCGGTAAGCAACACTGCAGATAAACCCTTTGGGAGCAAGAATGGAAGTGATTCTCCAGGATGAATATTCGTCCTGGAGTTCTTTTTTATCCGGAGTGACGTAAAATGTACGTTCGGATTCCTTCGTAAGATAAAAAGAAGTGAAAGAAGTTGTCATACCCGTTCCAAGTCCCTTTACGAAGGATTCTTTCAAAGTCCAATAATGGATAAAATGTTTTACACGCTCTTCGTCAGAGTAATCAAGAAATTTTTTAATTTCCTCCGCGTGAAAAAAACGTCCCATCAGCGATTGAAGCCTGACATTTCTGTCAACTTTTTCAATATCAATACCTAGTGGTGTAGAGGTTGACATTGCAAATGCAAGGTAGCCTCCGGTATGAGAAATATTAAAATAAAGATTCCGTCCGATTGCTGGAGAGGCAAGATAGGGTTTGCCATGCCTGGATTCATGCAGGCATACCAGACCTTTGTCAATACACAGATAATAAGAAAGGATTTCTCTGATCATGGCACGCCCGGCACCTGCTTTGTGCAAGTTGCTGTTATCCGGTTCCGGCACATAGATAATGTGTACTTCGCCCGCAGCAGGAAATGAAGGAGTTTTACCTTGTAAATCGCGTAATTTTAAGAATTTGAACTCCATAATATGGACTCCTTTCAAGTGAGATAAAGTCGGTAAGTTTTAAAATTCTATGGATATATTATAACTGTTTCCAGATGATTTTCAATGATTGATAAAAACAAATCTATCTATGTTGCACAAAGTTTTACATTTTCTAAAAAAGGGATAGACAAAAGGGGAAAGCCTGTCTATAATCCAAGACATCTGATTGTTATATTCTAGTTGGCAAGACATAACCATTCAAGTTATTCAAAGTAATTCAATGTTATTCGACCATTTATTCCGGTCATGAATTCCTAAGAAGATAACGAGAGAACACACAAGAAGAGGAGGGATAATATGTGGAGAGCAAAAATCTGGTAATCTGTGATCCAGAGACGAAATTTGCTTCCGCGTTTGCACAGTATCTTACAAGACAGAAAGAATTGGCGGTCCGTGTCAGGACATGCAGTGATCTTTCTTATGTATTGGCTATACAGGAGAAAGAGAAGATCGATTTTCTGTTCATATCTTCGGAGTATCCGGAAGATTCCAGAAAACAGGTAAAAGCCGGTATGGTATTTGTAATCGCACCAGAAAGAGAGGTGGCGTTGGAAAACCGGGAGGTGCCGATCTACAAATACCAGCCGGGAGATCAGATCCTGGCGGAAATGATTCGTCAGTGCAGCATGTCAGGAGACGAGAAGCAGATATTTTTAAAGATTACCGGTAAAAAGAACTGCAGAGTAATTGCGGTATATTCTCCGGTGAGAAGAATTGGAAAGACAACCTATGCAATCCGGCTTGGAAGAAAACTGGCAAAGGAGGCAAATGTATTGTATCTGGGAATGGAAACTTACGGTGGAGAAGGTGGACATTTTCCGGAAGGAACACAGACACTGGCAGATGTCCTGTACTATGCAAGGCAGGAACAGAGCAATATCGGAACGGTACTTACAACTATTGTGAGACACTCGGAAAATCTGGATTATATAGTACCGATGCCTGTATCCGAAGACATTAAGGAGATTGACTCGGAAGAGTGGATCAGGCTGATACAGAAAATTATAGAACAAAGTATTTATGAAATCGTGATTCTGGATATGGATGAAGGCGTTCGGGACATTTACCGGGTGCTTCGGATCTGTAATGAGATTCACATGCTTACGATTGATGAGCCGGTCGCAGAGGCGAAGGTGGCGCAGTTCGAGGCAGAACTGGAACTTCTGGGCTACGAGGATGTCAGACGTAAGATCATACGAAAGGAGCAACGCACATGATACAGGCGGAACAGCTTCATGCGAGGATTCTGGAGGAACTGGATCTGTCCAGAGATATTCCGGATGAGGAGCTGACGGAGTTGATTCACCGCGTGCTGGACGAGGCATCCGGCAGAGAATATATACCGCTTGGGAAAAAGGCGGAGCTTGGCAGAGAATTATTTAATGCATTCCGGAAATTTGATCTTCTTCAGGAATTTCTGGAAGATGATAAGATCACGGAGATTATGATTAATGGGACTGAGAATATATTTCTGGAGAAGGAAGGAAAACTGATCAGATCCGGGAAAAGATTTGTTTCGCGGGAGAAGCTGGAAGATGTCATTCAACAGATCGTTGCAGGATCCAATCGAATCGTAAATGAAGCATCTCCAATCGTGGACGCAAGACTTCCGGACGGGTCGAGAGTAAATGTGGTACTGGGGCCCATCGCTTTAAATGGGCCCATAGTAACCATAAGAAAATTTCCAAAAGAAGCAATTACAATGAAACAGTTGATCCGGTGGGGTTCTATCTGCCGGGAAGTAAAAGAATTTCTGGTAAAGCTTGTTAGGGCAGGCTACAACATATTCATCAGTGGAGGAACCGGATCAGGCAAGACCACATTCCTGAATGCTTTATCGCAATACATACCAAAGGATGAAAGAATCATTACAATTGAGGACAACGCAGAACTACGGATTCTGGATATTCCAAACCTGGTAACTCTTGAGGCGAGATGCGCCAATCTTGAGGGAACAGGTGAGATTACTATACGCGAATTAATTCGGACGGCGCTTCGGATGAGACCAAATCGCATCATTGTCGGGGAAGTTCGCGGAGCCGAAGCAATTGATATGCTGCAGGCACTTAATACCGGCCATGATGGAAGTCTTAGTACCGGTCATGCCAATAGTCCTAAGGATATGCTTTCTAGGCTGGAGAGCATGGTGCTGATGGGAATGGATCTTCCTCTGGGGGCAGTTCAGAGACAGATCGCATCAGGAATCGACATTATTGTGCATCTTGGAAGACTCAGAGATAAAAGCCGTAAAGTACTGGAGGTTTCAGAAATCCTGGGTTATCAGGACGGTGAGATTCTGGTGAGTCCACTGTACAGATTCGAAGAGACAGGAGAAAAGGATGGGAAAATTCAGGGAACTTGGAGAAAAATGGACGACCTGGTTCATACACAGAAGTTACTGGCAGCAGGATATAAAGAAGTGTGAATATGTAAAAATGATCTTGAAGGTCATCATTATTGTGACAGGAACGGCATGGATATATTATCGCTCATGGGTGGCAGTTATATTGTTGATTCCGGCAGGCGTGTGGTATTACATACAGCTTCTGGACGAATGCATTAAGCGAAAAGAACAGGAATTTCTAGTACAGTTCAAAGAACTGATACAGACATTTTCCTCTTTACTGAATACGGGATATTCTGTGGAAAATGCAGTGAAAGAGAGCCTGAAAGAGATGCAGATTTTTTACTCTGATGATGCGGCAATTCTACGTGAGCTGGAAATCATGGTCAGGCAGATCCGGGTACAAGTACCGGTGGAACAGGCAGTAGAAGAACTGTCCGAGAGAACAAAGCTTCCAGATGTGGAAAGCTTTGCCGGAGTCTTTGTCACGGCCAAGAGAAGCGGAGGAAATCTGATGTCTATTATCCGCAATACAGCGGATCAGATTGGAGATAAAATTGATGTAAAACGGGAAATTGATACAATGCTGGCGGCGAAAAAATATGAATTTCAGGTGATGTCGGTCATTCCTTTTGGAATTGTACTTTATATGACTGTCAGTTTTCCGGAATTTATGGGAAATCTTTACGGAAATATAGCAGGAAGAGGAGTGATGACAGGATGTCTGATCATATATTTGGGCGCATACGGGCTTGGGCGAAAGATCATCGAGATCGAAGTCTGAGTATCGGGATTATGTTAGTGGTGTTTTCGGTGGGCGTTGCAGCTCTTATCTGGGATTACAATGTTGCCTACAGAAAAAATGTAGAGGAGATCACAAGAAAAACTTATGGCAAAGGGAAGAAGACGGAAGAACTGCGTGTAGAGGGAAAAGACCGGGTATTGGGGGAAATCCCAATCGAAGTAACGGAGCAGGTCTATGGAGAACAGGAAATTAATCAGGTATTAAAGCAGGCAGTAAAGAAAATGGATTCGTTGATTCTGGGGGAGAATATAAGTCTGGATCATGTGGACCGGGATTTGAATCTTCTGACCGAGATTCCAGGAAAGCCGATCGATGTTACATGGAAGCTTGACCGCTATGATGTGATCAATATTTACGGAAAATTAAAGGAAGATAAGCTTGTAAGTGAAGGAACACCGGTGAAGCTGACAGCCATATTGACGTATCGGGAAGATGTAGAAAAACAGGTACTGTATGAATGTATGGCAATGGTCTATCCACGAATGACCGGAAGTGATGGAGCGTTATTAGAAAAGGTGCGCCGGACAGTGGCAGAAAAAGATCAGGATACCAGAGAATCCGGGACGTTAACATTGCCGAAACAGGTGGATGGACAGGAAATACATTTTTATACGGTAATGAACTGGAGAGGTGCAGTAATTATGGCGGCTGCAGTTGTGATTTCCGTGCTGTTTTTTGCGCTGGACAAGCAGAACGAGATAAAAGAAAAACAGGCAAGACAAAAACAGATGTGTCTGGATTATCCGGAAGTCATCAGTAAGCTGACATTACTTTTAGGCGCAGGAATGACGGTCCGCAAAGCATGGAGAAAAATTGTAAATGATTACGATTCGCGGATAAAGCAGCAAGGGAAGCGTGCAGTTTATGAAGAAATGAAGTATACATGCCGACAGATGGATGGCGGTGTTCCGGAAGCAGAATGTTATGAGAAATTCGGAAGAAGATGCGGGACACAGGAATATATGAGATTTGGTGCATTGCTGTCACAAAACCTGAGAAAAGGTACAAAAGGTCTAAATGACCTGCTTCGGCTGGAAGCAATCCAGTCTTTTGAAGAGCGAAAAGCAAGAGCAAGACGGCTCGGGGAAGAAGCAGGAACAAAGCTATTACTTCCGATGTTTCTGATGCTGGCAGAGGTGCTTGTGATTGTTGTAGTCCCGACATTTTTTACCGTACAAATGTAGGCATTGTAAAAATATAAAAATATGCCACAGAAGATATGACGGAATAGAAAAGCGGGTGTAGAGAAGCAAGAATAGAGAAAGCGGGAGGATTAATTATGTGGAGAGTTTGGTATTTAAAACACAGAGTGAGAGAAATATTGGAAAACAAAGACGGAGTCGGAGTTGTGGAAATTATCTTAATTTTGGTCGTACTGATTTCACTTGTCGTTATATTCAAATCTCAGCTCACGAGTCTGGTCGAGACGATTTTCGAGAAGATTACAAGCGAGAGCAGCGGTATTTAAAGGGGGAAGTCACAGTGTATTTAAGTCTGGTATTTATTTTACTTATTTCATTTGCAGGAGCAATGCTGGAAAGTGCCTCTTTACAGAATGTAAAAAATTACAGAAGAGCAGATATGACACGGGCGGTGGAAAGTATATTTGCAGAGTATCAGAAGGAACTCTGGGAAGTCTACGGAATTTTTGCGCTGGAAGGAAGTTATGAGACGGGCAGTTACAGTGAAGAATTGTTAAAGGAACGGCTGGCCTATTACGGAGCAAGCGGGATGGATCAGGAAATTACAAGAATTCAGCTATTGACGGACCAAGGTGCCAGTGCATTTTACGAGCAGGTGACGGCATATATGGAAAATAAATACGGACTGGATAAGGTGAAGAAACTGGTTGGACAGACAGATACATGGAAAGCAGGAGAGGAGGCTTTACAAAATTATGAAAGGGACGGGGCAAAAACGGAACAGGAATTACAGGAGCTGTTGTCGCAGAAGGAGGAATTTCCAGAGGAAGAGAATCCCTTATCGCATGTGGCGAAATTAAAAAGCATGCCTCTTGTAGATCTGATTATGCCAAAGGGACGTGTAATGTCAAAAAAAAGTATTACGTTATCGGAAATGGTATCTCATAGAAAACGAAATCAGGGATATGGAGATTTCTCAGATGTAGCAGGATCGGGAAGTACAATCAGTAAATTACTGTTTGGAGAGTACGTGCTGGAACATTTCAAGATGGCTTCAGATAGCCTGCAATCTGGCAATGGAAATTATAACAGTGGAGATTCTGTCGGAGGAGATTTTGTCAGTGGAAATTCTGCTAATGAAGACTTCAGCGATGGAAATCGTGGTGACATGGCAGGTGCGGGGAGTCTGGACTATGAACTGGAATATATTCTGGAAGGTCACGCCAGCGACAGAGAAAATTTGGAGACGGTTGCCAGTAAGCTTCTTATGGTCCGATTTGTGCCGGATTATGCATATATCCAGACGGATCCGGAAAAGAAAGCAGAAGCCGAGGCGGCAGCGCTTACATTATGTACGGTGATCGGACTTCCGGAACTGGCAGAGGGTGCCGCGCAGGGAATTTTACTTGCATGGGCTTATGGTGAAGCAATCATGGATATTAGAACGCTGATAAGTGGAGGAAAAGTACCACTTGTAAAGAACGCAGAGGATTGGAAGCTAAGCCTTTCCGGACTGATGCAGCTTGGCAGTGCAGGAGAAAATGTGGCAGCAGATAGTGGTAAAGATATGGAAAGCGGACTTGCTTATCGGGAATACCTTCGCATGCTGTTGTTCCTGAAATCCCAGGATGAAGTTGGGATGCGTACATTAGATATGGTGGAACAAAATTTAAAGATACGATATGGACAGACATTTTTTCGGGCAGATGCCTGCATCAGCAGAGTAGAATTTCACAGCACATGCAATCTGCGTCGTGGGATCATGTACGATTTTCCGACATATTTTGGATACAATTAAAAACGAAATGAATCAATAACGGGTGGGTGCAGATGTCCTTCCGCTCCCCCTACCGGGAGTTATAAAATTTCTGCTAACTGAAAACATAAAAAATGAAAGGAGAAAGATTCGATGAACTCAGATAAAGATATCCCTTTATTATCCAGCATATACAAATCCAAGCATACAGGAAGGGCATCTGCATCCACCCGAAAAAAAGGAAGCATTACCGTGGAGGCTGCCATGGCAGTACCAATCTTCTTTTTTGCGACGCTGGCATTGGTATTACTGCTGGAGCTGTTATCCGTGCAGACGGCTGTGCGAAGCGGACTTCAGGAAGCGGGAAAGAAGCTTGCAGTGCAGGCAGTAGAAGTCCCGGCAGTGATTCCGTCAAATCTGGAACGTGATGTTGTAAATTCTATTGGAGCAGAACGGTTAGAGAGAAGCATTGTAGAAGGTGGCAGCTCAGGAATCAATTGCAATCAATCTTATTTGTCGCCGTTTACGGGAATTGGAGAAATTCAGGCATCTTATCAGGTGCGGATTCCGGTTCCAGGCTTTTCTATAGCGCCGATTTCTTATAAGGAAACTATGAGGATCAAGGCATGGACCGGCTATGAGGCAGGAGGGTTTGGTGAAGAAGATGATCAGATTGTATATGTAACGGATACAGGAGTTGTCTATCACAAAAATCCACATTGTACGCATCTGGACCTGTCGATCCATGCGGCGGCGTCATCGGAACTTAATAGCCTTCGCAATGAAAGTGGCGGAAAGTATCATGCCTGTGAGAAATGTGTTCATGGCAGCAGTATGGGTGGAAGTGTGTATATTACTAATCAGGGTGACCGGTATCATAATTCACTGACATGCAGCGGATTAAAGCGTACCGTATATACAGCGAGAATTTCTGAAGTACCGGGAAAGCGCGCATGCTCAAAATGTGGTGGAAAGTAGAATGCTAGGAATGATAAGTAGAATGAGAAGAGGTACAAGATGTGGGAAATATAAATAGAATGGTCGATATATTTGTGCTGTTAATCCTAACCGGGCTGTCTGTGTCAGATATTAGAAATAAAAAAGTTTCCAGAAGAGTTCTGACATTGTGGGGAATATTGACAGTCATCTGGAAAATAGTGGATTTTTATCAGATCAGAGTGTTCCTGGAAAAGATGGAACAGACAAATGTAGAGAATCTTGTTGGAATCTGTGCAGGAATCGGAGTGGGAGTGCTGTTCCTTCTTGTCAGTAAAGTGACAGAAGAAGCAATCGGTTATGGGGACAGCGTGGCAATTATGATTCTTGGAGGATATCTGGGGTTTTGGAAAGTTGTGGGAGTGCTGGCAGCAGCATTTTTTACAAGTGGAGTCTGTTCGGTGATATTGGCATTTCGCGGACGGGTGAAGACGATGCCATTTTTCCCTTTTTTGACTCTTGGATATATTCTGATGCTGGCAGAGCAGGGAGGTGCAGCGTGAGAGGTTATACAGTAGAGATGTCTTTTTTAACGCCAATTATTATGCTTTTGGTCATGAGCAGTATCTATGCATTTTTTTATTACCATGACAAGAATATAATTGCGGGAGCAGCTTATGAGACAGCGGTAGTTGGAAGCAATAAGGCGAGAGAAAAACCGGGTTCACAGACCGGAACTGGAGATAGAAGCGGGACAGATGTGGCGGAACTGGAAACACTTTTTCAAAGTCGTGTGAATGGAAAGTGTATCTTATTATCTACAATCCAGGGACAGGTTACGGTGGAAGGAGATGAAGTCTGTGTCCGGGCACAGGGAACATGGAGGAAGATGAAAGTCAGTGTGGAAAAACGTGCGGCAATTACAGAACCGGAGAAAAAGCTTCGGGATATTAAGAAAATAAAGGAGTTCGTCAATGGAACGTAAGATTACGATAGAAGAGTCAGTCCCTTATACAGAGGACTATCAAAATAAAATGCTGGAAGAAAATCAGGTGGAAGGACTGCTGGAAATGCATGGACGGGGAATGGATGACAAAAGCTGTTATGATTATGATGTGAGTGGAAAAGTGTCCATGAAAGCGCTCTATGAAAAGCATACGATGAGTGGAGAAGAAATAAAAATATTGCTAAAATCTATTTTGCGTGTCGTGAAAGAAGTAGAAAGGTATCTTCTCAATGTGAATTGTATTCTGATGGATCCGGAGTATATTTTTTACACAGAAGAAAAGTATTATTTTTGTTATTATCCACCGAAAGAAAAAAGTCTGTGGGAAGGATTTCACCATCTGAGCGAATATCTGGTGAAATGTGCAGATTATCAGGATAAAGAATGTGTCCAGATCGTGTTCCTTTTGCATAAAGAGACTATGAAAGAAAATTACAGTCTGGAACAGATTATAAAGGAGTGTGTAAAAGAAGAGGAAGAAAATGTTTTGGCAGAGGATAAAAATACGGATTTGGGAACAGAGGAAGAAAAGGAAGGAAGCACATATTTTGACCGGACAGAACATGACTGGATCGCAAGCCAGGAAATGGGAAGTACGATACTCCGTGAGACAGAAAACCTGTGGACACCGATGAAGCGTTTTCTTCACAGACGCAGAAAACCAAAGTGGGGAGACTGGGACGGGCTGTATATTGAAGAAGAAGATCTCTAGTGTTATACTGTACTGACAGGAATGATGCCGGAAAAAATCCCGGCTGGAATATCAGAGACAGGAGGCGGTTTGTCGTGAGACAGGAACGGTTTAAAATGGAAAGACAAGGGCTGGTGGAAGAAGGCCAGCAAGTGGAAGTAACAGAGAGAAGTCCGAATACGAACCTGTTTACTTATGTAGTGGAACCGGCAGTTGCAATGTCCGGAATTTACAAGACATCTGAGCGTATTCATGCAAGACAGGGCGTAATCAAAGAAATACAACATACGGACAGAGGATACTATCTGATTGTAGAGTTTGATGAGTAAAATCTTGCAGAATAACGTTGACATTACAGAAAATTAATGAGAGAATTTTCCTATGAGAAATTACAAGAAACTACCAATTTGTACAATTGCAATCGCAGCAGCGAATGTTCTGATCTTCCTCGGACTGTCTTTCGTGGGTATGACTGAGGATTCCGCATTTATGATGGAACATGGGGCAATGTATGTTCCATATCTCATGAACGGAGAACGATATTATACACTGATTACCAGTATGTTTTTGCATTTTGGATTCAGTCATCTGATGAACAATATGGTGATGCTGCTGGTCATCGGTTACAGCCTGGAACCAGAGATCGGAAAGATCCATTTTCTGCTCATTTATCTTGGAAGCGGGTTGATGGGAAATCTCGTATCGGCATGGTTTGATGTGAGTCAGGGAAGCTATGCGGTATCAGCAGGTGCTTCCGGAGCAATCTTTGGAATTGTGGGAGCACTTCTTTATGTTGCAATCCGTAATCATGGACGAGTCGGAGAGATTTCAACAAGAGGACTTGTTCTGATGGCAGGCTTAAGTCTCTATTATGGATTCACCGCACAAGGGGTGGATAACGCAGCCCACATTGGCGGGCTGGTATCCGGATTTTTACTGGCGGTACTCACATATTGGAAACATAAGCCGAAACATTATTAAAAATGTTTTAAGGGATTGGAATTGTAAGGGTGAATGTAGTTTTTAGCTGGCAGTCCGGCAAATTTGGTTCTGAGTGGACCGTCAGTGTTCCGCCATGTGCTTCGATAATTCGGCGAGAAAGTGGCAGGCCTAAGCCTGTTCCGGACGATTTGTACGTGACAAATGGTTCGAAGACTGAAGATAGATGTTCTGGTGCAATACCACAGCCGTTATCGGAGACGGAGATAATCAGATTTGAATGCTCTTTCCATGCGTGAAAGTGAATTTGCGGGGAATAGGTAAGTGCTTTTCCGGGATTCAAAGATCTGTTACTTTCACAATTACAGGCAGAATCAAGATGATTAGAGCATGTAGATTGTTGAATCAGTACTGCATCGCGCGCATTTCCAAGAAGATTCAGAAGAACTTCCCGAAGTTTGATGGAATCTGCAGGCATAACAGGAAGTTCCGGCTCTATCCGGGAGATAAATTCAATATCGGTTTCAATGATGGAGGAAGCAAAGGATAAGGAAATTTTCTTGAGGAAGATGTCGAAATCTGTCGAAGAAGGTGACAGACGTTGACCGTTGTTGTATGCTGATAACTCTTCCAGTAGTTGTTTCATATATTCGATGTCGCTATGTAAGTCTGACCAGTGCCGGATATTCAGAACTTCCGGATTGGATGCTTCGATCATCTGTAAGGTACTGTATATAAGAGTCAGCGGGTTGCGAATTTCATGGCTGATGGTACTGATATCCATACGGTGGGAGTGAAGAAGTCTGGTGAGAAGCTCTTCTTTCTCAGGACTTTCTGCCATGATCTGGTGTAATTTTTCATAATCAGATTCTGTGAACATAATGATTACCGCCCTTTATGAATTTATTTTTTCATAGTGTAGCATTGGCGGATAAAATAATCAACAATTTTTAAAATGACTTTTTAAAGGAAAGAAGGACATGAAAATGAAAGATGATAACTGCATTTTTTGTAAACTGGCAAATGGAGAAATTCCTACAGCAACATTGTATGAAGATGAAGATTTCCGCGTGATTTTGGATGCCAGCCCGGCTTCGAAAGGACATGCACTGATTATTCCAAAAGAACACTATGCCAATTTGTATGAGTTGGACGATGATAAGGCTGCAAAAGTTATGGTGCTGGCTAAGAAAATGATCACAAAGCTTACAGGCATCTTACACTGTGACGGGTACAATATCGTGCAGAATAATAACGAAGCAGCAGGGCAGACTGTATTCCATTTCCATTTACATATGATTCCGCGTTATAAAGGTGACGAAGTTGGACTTGGCTGGAAGATGGGCGAGCTTACCGAAGAGGATAAGCAGGATATTCTGTCTAAATTATAAACTTGAAAGTGATGGAAATTAAATGGTGGAATCTGAAGATGTAAAGAAAGCTGAAATCGACAGGCTTTACAAAGAAAATGTAAGTAAAGTGTACCGAACGGCATTGTACTACGTCGAAGATCACTATGTGGCAGAAGAGATTGTGCAGGAAGTTTTCCTGAAATTATACGACAACCTGGGAGATATATGTATGGAGTCCGTGCCTGCATGGCTGATCACTACCGCAAAGAATATGGCAAAGAACTATCTAAGAGATAGTAAATGGGAGACACCGATGGAAGAGGTTCCGGAGCAGGAGGTGCCATATTCGTCAGAAGGACTGGATGCTCAACTCATAGAAGTGCTTCGCCAGAAAGAATGCCGCGAGCTACACGATACGATCTTTGCAGATCTATATGAGAGAAATTCAAGATGGTATGAGGCAGTTACCGTTTCATATACTTTGGATAAACCACAAAAAGAAGTTGCAGAGAAAATGGGGATATCTGTGGATACGCTGTATAGTACATTATACAGGGCAAAGCAATGGATTAAGAAGTACTACGAAGAACAGTTTCACCAACTGGATGGCAAATAAAAAACAGGTGCCGGATATGACACCTGTTTTCTTCTATCAGATATCTGCGTCAGAATCAGATAGTTTTGTAAGTATCTAAGCAGTTACCGATTCAATCAGATCAATGATGGTATCGATAGAATCCTGCTGGGAAGAATGCTTCATTGCATCGATGTATTTCTCGCGGTTATCATAGAGATCATGAACTGCACTGAGAAGTGTTTCGTTCGTAAGCTCCTCTTCCTCAAGCACCATACTGAATCCCTGACGCTCGAAAGAACGGGCGTTGAGAATCTGATCACCACGGCTTGCATTGGCAGACAGCGGAATCAGAAGATTTGGTTTGTGCAGGGCGAGAAGCTCGCAGATAGCATTGGCTCCGGCTCTGGAGATTACAATGTCGGTCAGTGCGAAGAAGTCACGCAGCTCTTCTTTGATATATTCGAACTGTGCGTAGCCTTCTGTTCCGTTCAAAGAAGGATCGAGCTTGCCGCGACCACATAAGTGAATGACCTGGAAGTCTTTCAGAAGCTCCGGGAGAATCGCACGGATGGCATTGTTCACGGCAACGGCACCGAGGCTTCCGCCGACAACCAGAATGACCGGTTTGTCGGAAGTAAAGTGAAGGAATTCTCTGGCGCGGTACTTATCTCCGCTTAAAAGTTCCTGACGGATCGGAGATCCGGTGAGAACAGCCTTGCCTGCCGGGAGAGAAGATAATGTCTCCGGGAAGTTGCAGCAGACCTTCGTTGCAGAAGGAATGGAAATCTTGTTGGCAAGCCCCGGAGTCATATCAGATTCGTGGATAATGACTGGTACATGTTGTCCCTTACCGGCAAGGACTACTGGTACAGAGACAAAACCTCCCTTGGAAAATATAACATCAGGCTCCAGAATCTTAATCAGTTTACGTGCTTCACCCATTCCCTTGATAACACGGAATGGATCTGTGAAGTTCTGGACGCTGAAATAACGTCTGAGTTTACCGGTTGAGATGCCATGATATGGTATACCGAATTGAGAGATAAGTTCCTTTTCAATTCCGTTATATGAGCCGATATAGTGGATGTCGTATTGTAATTCTTTAAGACGTGGTAACAGGGCAATGTTAGGTGTAACATGACCGGCAGTACCGCCGCCGGTTAAGATAATACGTTTCATAAAAAGCTCCTTTCGATAATATATGTTACAATAAGAATGCCGTACGGATAATTCTGCTTCGTATACACTTTACGAAACAGGGAAAGATTTTCAACTTTGGCATATAATTATATTATACGTTCCCGAGAGATTTGGTCAAGAGAAAGAGAGGATAGATTTCGTTAAGAGGTAGATTATGAGTGAAAAAAAAGATCAGTTGAAAGAAATCCTAAAAGATCAATTGAATAGAGAAGCGAAACAGATTGAAGAAGAAGTCGGACTTAACGATAATGAAGAGATTCCAAATGAGCTGAAGATCCGCATGAAAAATGCACTGGATCAAAAAATCCGTGAGCGTGAAAAGCGTTCTGAAGATATGAAGCGAACAGATGCGTATGCGAAACTCTCAGAAGAAGACCAGGAAGCACTTCGCCTTGGACGGGAGATGATGAAGAATCAGAGCGAGGAGAAGAAAATCTATACAATGCGCCGGAAAAAACGCAATATCCGTAGAATTGTAGCGCTGGCAGCAGTGCTGATCCTCGTAATGGCAGTCGGAATGACAAGCTTTGGCGGACCAGAGAGAATGTTGCAGTTTATGAAGAGTTCTGTATGTGGAAGAAAAGTTTCTCAAGTCGATTCCAGCGATAAGAACAAAGTTATCGAGGAAGAAGATGAAGAGAAGGCCTATGAGAAGATAGAAAAAGAATTTGGAATTCTAATGAAGAGTGTTACATGGGATGGGAACGTAAAAGAGGCTTATTAAACCAATTAAATGAATATTTGCTCGGGAATATTACAAATCCTTTTAGGGCTAATACTATAGATATCTCGCAAATGAACAAAGTAAAATACATTATAACATTGGACTCAGATACTGATTTAACATTGAAATCTGGATTAGAGCTTGTTGGAGCAATGGCTCATATTTTAAATAAACCAGAAGTAAACGAGAGAGGAGATCTAGTAATTTCAGGGCATGCACTAATGCAACCACGCGTTGGAGTTGGACTAGTAGAGAGCAGAAAGAGTATATTTACTCATGTATATGATGGAGAAGGTGGTACAGATTCATATACAAATAATTCGTTCTTCTCAAGCTTCGTAATGTCACGATATGTCTTCACCTTGTACATATCACCATGAAACTCGAAATCAGAGACCTTCTTCTTGGCATTCAGTGTATAATCACCAAAGCTTAAGCCATTTTCGTTCTCAACACGAATTAATTCTTCAACAACTGCCATGTCCTTATCCTCCAGTCACATACATCTCTGTGTATGTTTATCACTTGTTCATAATTCAGGTAAAATTGCCTGCCATCCTATTATAC
>SKEO01000966.1_pt1 | contig 24928 bp, 23 predicted proteins | sample 4826801 | NCBI WGS metagenome assembly SKEO01 (sample SAMN11008807, study PRJNA524170) | human gut metagenome | biome: Human fecal sample; material: Feces; isolation source: fecal sample from pouch patient p3 | host: Homo sapiens | place: Israel: Tel-Aviv | collected 2016-02-25 | reverse complement strand
ATACTGAACCAGTCATATGGTCGGTGACGATGACGGTGAGGTCCCACCTGTTCCCATTCCGAACACAGTAGTTAAGCTCACTCGTGCCCAAGATAGTTAGCTGGAAACGGCTTGTGAAAATAGGTAGTCGCCGACTTGATCGAAACGCTCTAAGAGAAATCTTAGGGCGTTTTTTGTTGCACAAAAATGCGGTATGATCTTTGACAGAAATGCGAATACAGCAGGGCTTGACAGAAACGCTACTATGTAATACAATATAGACAAGCTACTACGTAATACAAGATAGCAGAAAGGAGGAGTCCCCGGTGGAAAACAACACACAGCTTCTCAAGGGTATTTTGGAGTTCTGTGTTCTGAAACTCATCAGCAGAGAGCCGACCTATGGCTATGAGATCGTGATGAATCTGAAACAGCTCGGTTTTTCAGACCTGAGCGAAAGCACACTGTATCCGCTGCTGCTGCGGTTGGAACAACAGGGAAAGGTCACAGTAGAACGCAGACCTTCCCCCAAGGGACCAAGTCGGAAATATTACGTTGTAACAGAGGAAGGGCGGCTGGCGCTTTTTGAGTTTCGGCAGGATTGGAGACAGCTCTGTCAGCTGGTGGAAAAAATTTTTAAGGAGGAGCCAGATGAATAAGTATTTTGCATTGCGAAAGGCAAACCGGATGCGTACCAGACTGCTGACAGAAAAAAGTCAGGAGCAGCTTAAGGAAGTAATCCGCTATCTTCGTCGGGTCAGCTGGGACTCCTGCGGTATTGAACTTGTGCGCAACGATCTGCTTGATATTTCCATCCAAGCCAATGCGGAAAATCAGGAACTGTTCGATTCGATTTCGGATGCAAAAACCTTTGTGGAGGAGGTCAAGCCAAGTTTGAAAACACTGAGAGCTGCGGATTACTTCTGGCTTCTTGCACCGCTGTATTTTTTCTTTGAGTGGGGCGTGGAAGGGCTGCTGCTTTACCCGGTAATTGGCGATTGGGTTTTTGAACTTTCTGTAGGCTATCTGATGCAGCTTGTTGTTGCAGTGACGGCTTTTTGCGCACTGTTCCGCCGGATGATGGAGCAGGTAGGCTTTCCGCCGCGAGATCATTGGCTGAAATATGCTACATGGCTAGTGCTTTATATCGTGACCCTGTATGGAACGGGCTGGTTCTTTACCCAGGTCGCGGGTAAGATCGTACTGCTGCGGCTTCCGATCCTTAGCTATTCGATTTTTTGTCTGCTTCTGGGTGCAGGACTGTATGCAATACATTTTTGGAGATATGGAAAAGACCCGCGTCTGACGGCTCGTCTATAAAGAAAAAATAAAGCAAAAAAGCGGTCCCGCGGCACTGTGCATAACAGTGTGACGGGACCGCATAATTTATTGGGTGGTGTACCGGTTACGATACGAGTGCCTGCTTAGCCCTTGCCGGCGCAGCCGAACAGCTCAATCTTCTCCTTGCACTTGTCGATGATGGCCTGAGCGCCGGGAGCCAGCAGCTTGCGGGGGTCGAAGCCCTTGCCCTGCTGATCCTTGCCAGCCTCGATGTACTTGCGGGTGGCCTCAGCGAAGACCAGCTGGCACTCGGTGTTGATGTTGATCTTGGAGACGCCCAGGCTGATGGCCTTTGCGATCATCTCGTCGGGGATGCCGGTGCCGCCGTGCAGGACCAGGGGGATGTTGTTAGTGGCCTTGTGGATGCGGTCCAGAGCCTCGAAGTCCAGGCCCTTCCAGTTGGCCGGGTAGACACCGTGGATGTTGCCGATGCCAGCTGCCAGGAAATCAATGCCCAGATCGGTGATCTTTGCGCACTCCGCAGGGTCTGCGATCTCGCCAGCGCCCACGACGCCGTCCTCGACGCCGCCGATGGAACCGACCTCAGCTTCGATGCTCAGGCCCTTGGAATGTGCCAGAGCGACCAGCTCCTTGGTCTTCTCCACGTTCTCCTCGATGGAGTAGTGGCTGCCGTCGAACATGATGGAAGAGAAACCGGCTTCCACGCAGGCCTTGCAGCCTTCGTAGGTGCCGTGGTCCAGATGCAGAGCAACGGGAACGGTGATCCCCATGGAATCGACCATTGCGCTGACCATCGCAGCAACGGTCTTGAAACCGGTCATGTACTTGCCGGCACCCTCGGAGACGCCCAGGATGACGGGGCTCTTCATCTCCTCGCAGGCGGTCAGCACAGCCTTGGTCCACTCCAGGTTGTTGATGTTGAACTGGGGCACACCGTAGTGGCCGTCGCGTGCCTTGATGAGCATTTCGGTTGCATTTACCAACATTATTCATTACCTCCGCAAATTCATATTATTGGGGTGAAAAGTCGTTTGAGAATGCGACTTTGCGTATCCCTTAACGAACCTGTAAGGCTAGTATACCCCAAACAAACTATAAAATCAATCCAAATTTTCAACATGGTTTCCCGTTCGTCAAAATGATGTTGGAGATTGTGGCAAAATGCGGGAACGAGACGTTCAAAAAATAGTCATATTTCCGACTTGAATTTTACAAAAAGTACGGCGGCTTCTGCACGGAAAATTTCCTCACGGTTGAAAACCCGGTGGAAAGTGTGGAATTCCACCCGGAAAGTGGGCGCAGATGCTTGATTTTTGAACACTTTCAACGGAGTTTTCAACATGTGGAAAAGAAAGGCCTGTTTTACAAAGTGTATATGGACTCGAATGTGGAAAACTTTTGCCGAAAAAAATATACCAATAAAATGACAAGGGAGCTGCCCTCTGCCGGCCTGGACAAAATTCAGGTGGAAAAAAAGGGGAATCCTATGGCAAAGGCGGGGCGGTTATGTTATACTTTACTATGACAATCTGTCGAATTTCGTAAACAGTGAAACAAAAAGGGCCTGTCCCTTTTCGATAAATGGAAGGAGAACACAATGGACGAACAGAAAATGCCGCGCCGCCCCCGCCGCGCTGCGGAGGACACGCCGAAGAATGAGAGCCTGGTCTACGGCAAGAACCCTGTGACCGAGCTGCTCAAGAGCGGCTCCGGCGTGGACACGGTGCTGCTGGCCGAGGGCATGGCCCCCGCTGTGGCGGCGTACTTCACCGCCATGGCCAAGGAGGCCGGGGCCACCGTCAAGCGGGTCCACCCCAACAAGCTCCGCCTGATGACCGGCACCGAGAGCCACCAGGGCGTGGCTGCGTTTGCCAGCGAGATCGAGTATGCCACCGTGGAAGACCTGCTGGCAGCGGCCAAGGCGAAGGGGGAGCCGCCCTTCCTCGTGCTGAGCGACGGCATCGAAGACCCCCACAATCTGGGCGCGGTGATGCGCAGCGCACTGCTCTGCGGTGCCCACGGCATCGTCATCCCCAAGCGGGGCGGCGCTTCCGTGACCCCCACCGTCATCAAATCCAGCGCCGGTGCTGCGGAGCGCCTGCCCGTGGCCCGTGTGGCCAACATCGGTGAGACCATCCGCCGCCTGAAGGACCAGGGCGTTTTCGTCTACTGTGCCGATATGGACGGTGTGCCCCTGCGCAAGAATAACCTCACCGGCCCCATCGCGCTGGTGCTGGGCAGCGAGGGCAGCGGCGTCTCGCAGCTGGTGAAAAAGCTCTGCGACGGCGTGGTGCGGCTGGATATGGCCGCACAGGGCACCGGCGTGGACAGCTTCAACGTCTCGGTGGCGGCTGGCATCATTTTGTATGAGATCCAGAGCCAGCGAGCAGGCGAATAAACGCGGACTGCTCCGCAGAGATTGAGCAGGGAGGTACAACGAATGGCGAAGAATGATGCCCGTAAAAACGGCTTTGAAAAAACGAACCCGGAGGACCTCGCAGCCAAGGAAGAAAAATTCCGCACCTTTTTCAGCACCAGTGTGGCGCAGGTGCCCGATGAGATGAAGCACCGGGACGACGAAAAGCAGGAGCCTGCAAAGCAGAAGACCCAAAGCAGCATCCTGGGCCGCATCCTGGGCCGCGCCAAGGAGGAGGCAGAGCCTGCCCCCGAAAAGCCTGCCATGCCGCAGGAACTTCCGCCGACGGGTGAGATCCGGCTGGGCGGGGAGGACGAGGCCGCGGAGCCGAAGGCCGATCTGGAGCTGGCCGCAGATTTCTTTGTGGCAGAGGAGCTGGAACCGCCGGTGCAGCCTGCCCCGGCCGCCCCGGCCGAGCGGAAGTCGGCTGCCGAAAAGCAGCCCGCTCCGCAGCCGCAGCAGCCGAAATATGAGAAGAACTATGTGCGCGGTCCGCTGACCCCGCAGGAGCAGAAGGAACACGCCGAGATGCAGGAACTCAAGGCCCTGCTCTTCCCGGCCCCGAAACCGGCCCGGCCCGAAGCGGACACGCCCACCCCGCAGGAGGTGCTGGGCGTCGAGACCGCCGCATTAGAGGCCGAGGAAAAGGCCCGCGCGGCCATGCCGAAGATGGTCTTCGCCGAGGATCGGACCCGCAGGCCGGAGCCGGAAGAGGCCCGACCGGAGCCGACCCAGCCCTTCCGCTTCTTTGGGGAGGGCGACGACGAAGCCGCGCCTGCGGCCCCCACGCGGGAGGCACCGCCCAGCATGGACGACAGCATGAGCATCCCGCTGGTGGGCCTTGAGGAGGAACCGGAAGCGCCGGTCTCCGCACCGGATGCTGCACACGCCGAAGCTGCCCAGCCTGCGGAAGCGGCTGCAAAAGCCGCGCCCGGCGACGCATCCGCAGCCGAGACGCCTGCGGCCCCGGCAGAGGAAGCTGCCGCAGAGCCTGCCGAAGAGTCCATCCCCGAAACCGTGGGCGAGAAGCTGCATAAGATGAGCGCAGAACTCACGCTGCGCTGTGTGCTCAGCGGCATCCTGGCTGTGGTGCTGCTCCACTTCGGGCTGACGGCGGCGGGCCTGCTGGCACCCATTGCCTCGCTGGACCCGGTCGTCGCTCCGGCGGCATTCTATGCCGCCAACCTGCTGGTGCTGGCTGCGGCGCTGGCCGTGGCCTACCCCGTCCTGCGGGACGGCCTGAGCGGCCTGAAAAAAGACCGCCGCCCCAGTGCGGACACCATGCCTGCGCTGGCCGCATGCGGTGCGACGCTGGAAGCTGCCATCGCCCTGCTCAACGCCAGGAGCTACCAGACGTCCAGTTGGACGCTGCTGTCCGGCATCGCGGCGCTGGGGCTGTTCATGGCCCTGCTGGGCAGCCGGGTGCAGCTGGCCGCTGTGAAAAACGGCTACGACCTGGCCACCAAAGACCCGGCCGGGCTGCAGGGGGCGTTCCGGGTCAAGGACAAAGACCTGATTCGGATGCTTGCCCGCAGTCTGGACGAAAAGGACCCCTGGGTCCTGCTCAGCCGCCCGGTCCAGTGGGACGACGCCCTGCTGGAACAGAGCTTTGGCGAGCGCACCAGTGAGCGTCGCGCCCGCAAGACGTCGTACATCCTGCTGGGGGCTGCGGTGCTCAGCGGTCTGGCGTTCCTGCTGTTCGGCGGCGGGCTCAACGGCATGGCTGCGGCCATGACCGCCATGCTCTGCATGGGCGCTCCGCTCTCCTCCACGCTGGTGGCCGGTCTGGCCACCCTGCGGCTGCAAAAGAGCGCCGCCGCTGCCGGTGCGGTCATTCCCGGCTGGGCCGCGATCGAAGAACTGGGCGGTGTGGATACCGTGCAGGTGGACGCCGACGAGCTTTTCACTGCGGACAGCGTGAATCTGGAGGATATCCGCATCTTCAAGGGGGGCCGCATCGACCGCGCCATCCTCTATGCGGCCAGCATCCTGAATCAGAGCTGCGAGACTCTGCGCGGCCTGTTCCGCCAGATCATTGAGGACCGCACCGACATCCTCTACCCCGTCAAGGATCTGGAGACCCACTACGGTCTCGGCTTTGCGGCCTGGTGCGATAACAACCGTGTCCTGATCGGCAACCGCGCCTATATGGAAAAGGAGGGCGTTCCCGTGCCCGAAACGGAGTACGAGGAAGAGCACTCCCAGCATGGGACCTTGCAGATCTTGTATCTGGCGGTTTCGGGCAACCTTCACGCCATGTTCGTGCTGCGCTCCACAGGCGGGCGGAATGCGGCCCGCGGGCTGGAAGTGCTGCAGAAGGAGAACATCCGCCTTCTGGTCACCTGCAAAGACCCCAGCCTGACCGCCAGGCACATCACCGACGCCTACCATCTGCCGGAGGGCATGATCACCCTGCTGGAACAGGATCAGTGCGACGCCCTGAACGCTGCCCCGGCGCAGCCGGAGAACGCCGCCCGCTGCTGTATGCTGCACGATGAGGGCTTCGTCAGCCTCATCGGCGGTCTCCGCGCCGCCGAGCAGGCCCAGAACGCCGAGACGGCTGCCACCACGGTGCAGCTGGTGTCGGTCTGGTTCTCGGTGGCCATCGGTGTGCTGCTGACCTATGCGGGCAGCATCGGCACCCTGTCCGTTGCCGCCGTGCTGATGTATCAGGCCGCATGGAGCGCCCTCAGCCTGGCTGTCTGCGCGCTGAAGCAGCACTAATTGAAAATGATTCTCAAAATAAATAGGAATTATTCTTGATTTCGAGCTCGAATTCTGTTATAATACTCTCAGAAGGAACGCCCCGGTTGCAGCCGGAGGCGAGCACATACACACAACAATAAAGGAGAGCATGGATTATGGAACTCAAGGGCACCAAGACCGAGAAAAACCTGTGGGAAGCATTTGCAGGCGAGAGCCAGGCCCGCAACAAGTACACCTTCTTCGCCAGCGTAGCCAAGAAGGAAGGCTACGAGCAGTTGGCCGCGATCTTTGAGGAGACGGCCGCCAACGAAAAGGAACACGCCAAGATGTGGTTCAAAGCCCTGCACGGCGGCTCCATCCCCGACACCATGACCTGCCTGGAAATGGCAGCGGGCGGCGAGCACGACGAGTGGACCGAGATGTACCCCCGCATGGCGAAAGAGGCCAAGGAAGAGGGTTTCCCCCAGTTGGCTGCTCTCTTCACCATGGTGGCACAGATCGAAAAGGAGCACGAGGAGCGCTACCGCGAGCTGGCCGAGAACCTGAAGAACAATCAGGTCTTCGCCCGCGAGGAGCAGCAGGTCTGGCAGTGCCGGAACTGCGGCTACACCTACATCGGCAAGTCCGCACCCCTCAAGTGCCCCGTCTGCGCACATCCCCAGAGCTATTTTGAGCTGAAGAAGCACAACTACTAAGAACCAGCCGAAGAGGCTGCGATACTCCTTCCGTCATCGCTTGCGCGATGACACCTCCCTCAAAGAGGGAGGCTTTTCCGGCCTACCGCCACGCCAAGGCCCCCTCTCCGAGGGGGCTGGCACGGCAGCGCCGTGACTGGGGGAGTGTTGCAGCCTCTTTTTTTGTTGCAATCACACCGGAAATGTGTCATAATCAGAAAAAAGATAACAGAGGGGAGAGAACAGGATGGCTTATCGGGCAGCGGTCTGCGACGACAGCGCAGCGGATGCGGACTATGTGCGCGGCATCGTGGCGCACTGGGCAGAGCAGCGGGGCATCGCGCTGGAATGCCGGGCCTTTTCCTCGGCGGAACAGTTCCTGTTCTGCTACGCAGAGGATAAAAACTTTGATTTATTACTATTGGATGTGGAAATGCCCGGCGCAGACGGTGTCACGCTGGCCAAAATGGTCCGGCAGGAGAACGAAGCCGTGCAGATCGTCTTCATCACCGGCTACTCGGATTACATCGCCGAGGGCTACGATGTGGCCGCGCTCCATTACCTGATGAAGCCGGTCCGCCCTGAAAAGCTCTGTGCCGTACTCGATCGCGCGTGGGAGAAGCACCGCCGGAACGAGCGCTGCCTGAACCTCGAACGTTCCGGCGAGATGATCCGTCTGCCGCTGTACGAGGTGCGGTATCTGGACGTGCACCAGAACTATGTGACCGTCCACGCCAGACAGGACTATACCCTCAAGCGGACGTTGGCTGAGTTCGAGGCAGAGCTTGATGAGCAGTTCTTCCGGGTGGGGCGGGGGATGATCCTGAACCTGAAGCAGATCCGCCGCGTGACCAAAAAGGAGGTCGTTCTGGCGGACGGCACAGTGCTGCCTCTGCCGCGCGGCAGCTATGAGCCGCTGAACCGGGCCATCATCGAGAGGACATGAGGCAGAGGAAGGGAAAACAGATGCTGAAACTTTTTTCAAGGCTTTTGGATCACCGCATCGAAGCCTACCAGCGGGAGCTCATCGAGACGCATTACAAAGAGGTGGACAACATGTACCGCCAGATGCGGGGCTGGCGGCACGATTACCGCGGCCACATCCAGACCATGAAGGTCCTGGCGGCACAGGGGGATCTGGAAGGCATCCGGGCCTACCTTGACCAGCTGGACACCGACCTGAACACCGTGGACCTTGCGGTCAAGACGGGCAACGCCATGGCGGATGCCATCCTCAACAGCAAGATCTCCCTCGCGAAGAGCCGGAACATCCCGGTGCAGATCGACGCCCACATCCCGGTCCGGCTGAAGATGAGCGAGCTGGACCTCTGCTGCATCCTCGGCAACCTGTTCGACAACGCCATGGATGCCAGCGCCGCCCTGCCCGAAGCCGAACGCCTCATCCGGGTATATATGGATATGAAAGGCACCCAGCTCTACATCTCGTTCACCAACTTCACGGCCAGCCAGAAGCAGACAAAACTTGCCGGGCGGTTCGCCACCACCAAGGGCGCGGGCCACGGCTTCGGTCTGGTGCGCATCGACGCCATCGTCGAAAAACTGGACGGCTACCTCAGCCGCAACAGCGAGGATGGAGCCTTCACGACGGAGATCTTGATCCCGCAAGTATGAAATTGGAAGGTGTTCCGTTGTACCAAGGAAATCATTGCAATTCATCCCCCAAAATGAACCGTTCGTCCCCGATCTGTGCCGGGGACGATTTTTTGTGGTAGGATAGGCCCAGACGAACGAAAGGGGAATCCCACATGGAAACGGGAACGAACAAAACGAAGCAAAAACCAAAATACGACCTCTGGCAGATCACGGCCTATATGCTGGGCGTGGCATGGCGGGGCAGACATTGGACGGTGTTCACGGTCGGCCTCTCGCTGGCGCTGGTCACGGCGGGCAGGACCATCGCGGAGCTGCTGTTTGCCCCGGCGGTGCTCCGGGTGCTGGAACAGGGGATGGCGCTGGGCCGTCTGCTGGCGGTCATTGGCGGTTTTTCCGTGCTGCTGGTCGCACTGACCTTCCTGCAAAGTTATCTGAGCGAACGGAATCTCTTTGGAAAAATGAACGTCCGGGTCGATATCCTGGACCTCTCGGCCCGCAAGCGGGCCGGCACCTCCTACCCGAACCTGCTGGACAAGCGCTTCCTGGATCTGAGCGCCAAGGCCGACCGGGCCGGATGCACCAACAATGAATCCGTCGAAGCATTCTGGGTGAGCTGGGGCGAGATCCTGACCAACCTCTTCGGCTTCGGGGCCTACCTGCTGCTGTTGTCCGGCCTGAACGCCTGGCTCTGCCTGCTGGTCTGCGCCACATCGGTCGTCAGCTATCTGGCGTCCCGGCGGATCAACGAGTGGGGCTACCGCCACCGCGAGGAGGAAGCCGGGTATGTGAAGCGGCTGGCCTATGTGCAGAAGGTCGCCACCGACCGGCAGTACGGCAAGGATATCCGCATCTTCGGCCTGCGGGAGTGGGTGGAAGAACTCTGGGAGAGCACGATGCGGCTCTACCACGGCTTCCTGCTCCGGCGGGAGACGGCCTACCTCTGGGCCAATGTCATCGACCTGGCCCTGCTGCTGGTGCGCAACGGCGCGGCCTATGCCTACCTGATCTGGCTGACACTGGAACAGGGCCTGCCGGTCTCGCAATTCCTGCTCTATTTCGGTGCGGCCACCGGTTTTGCCCAGTGGATCAGCGGCATTCTGGAAAAGTTTGCAAAACTGCACAAGCAGTGTCTCGACATCTCTACCGTGCGGGAATTTCTCGAATATCCGGAACCGTTCCGCTTTGAGGACGGCCTCCCGCTGGAAAAGCGGCTGGACACCCCCTATGAGCTGCGGCTCGAAGGGGTCAGCTACCGGTACCCCGGCGCGGAGAAGGACACCATCCACAAGCTCGACCTGACCGTCCGCCCCGGCGAGAACCTCGCCATCGTGGGCCTGAACGGTGCGGGCAAGACCACGCTGGTCAAGCTGCTCTGCGGCTTCCTCGATCCCACCGAGGGCCGTGTCCTGCTCAATGGGCAGGACATCCGCCCGTATAACCGCCGGGATTATTACAAGCTGTTCGCGGCGGTGTTCCAGGATTTCTCGGTTTTGTCGGCCACCGTGGCCGAGAACGTGGCCCAGTGCCGCACCGGCATCGACGAGGCCCGCGTCTGGCACTGCCTGGACGAAGCGGGCCTGACCGAAAAGGTGCAGAGCCTGCCCAAACAGCTGGAAACACAGATCGGCCGGGAGGTCTACGAAGACGGCGTCGAGCTGTCCGGCGGGCAGACCCAGCGGCTGATGCTGGCCCGTGCGCTGTACAAGGATGCGCCTGTGCTGGTGCTGGATGAACCGACCGCCGCGCTCGACCCCATCGCCGAGAACGACATCTACCAGAAATACAACGAGATGACGGCAGGCAAGACCAGCCTGTTCATTTCGCACCGGCTGGCCTCCACCCGCTTCTGCGACCGCATCCTCTATCTGAAGGACGGCCGGGTGGCCGAGGAAGGCACCCACGAAGAGCTGCTGAAACGGGGCGACGGCTACGCCGACCTGTTTGAGGTGCAGAGCCAGTATTACCGGGAGGAGAACGAAGCATGAGCGCATCGAACAAAACGATCACCATCCGGCAGGGGTGCCGGTACGCCTGGCGGGAGTGGAATATCTTCTGGAAGCTGTCGCCGAAGTTTTTCTATGCTACCTTTGCCAGTGCCGCCCTCACGGCGCTGAGCCCTTATGCCACGGTCTGGCTGTCGGCCCAGCTGGTGGGCGAACTGTCCGGCGGGCGGGACCCGCACCGGCTGATGGTCTGGGTGCTCTGGACCCTGGGCACGACCGCCGTGCTGACCCTTCTGCGCGCGGCGGCGTTCCACTGGAAGGAAGCGGAAACGGACGACCTCTGGCAGCGGCAGACCCGAACGTATATGGACAAACAGATGTCCCTTGACTACGTGGATGAGGACAGCCAGCGGGTCTATGACATGTACAGCCAGATCCAGCAGGACGCCAGGCTATCGGGTGCGGGCGGCACGATCTGCATTTTGCTGGTGGAAAAGATCGCCACGGCACTGTTCCAGATCCTGGGCGGCGTGGTGCTTTGCTGGGGGCTGTTCACCGCGGCGGTGCCGGATGGGCGGCTGGCCTTTCTGGGGCACCCGCTGTTTCTGGCGGCGTTCTGGGCCGTGATGGTCTGCACCGCCTGCCTGTCGCCCGTGTTCGCGGGGCAGGCGGCCAAATATGAGCCGCTGCTGCAGGAGTCCGGAAAGCTGGGCAACCGGATGTTCCACGTCCAGCTCACCCTGCCGGAAGAGCCGAAGAACGCCCCCGACCTGCGGATGTACGACCAGTACCAGAATGTCGTCAGCGGCTATATGGTGGGTCTGTGGGATGACTTCGCGAGGCTGCGCCGGGGCGCGATGGGGATCTTCCTGTCGGCCTCCTCGGCGGTGCCGGCGCTGCTGATGGGGCTGGTCTATCTCTTCGTCTGCCTCAAGGCCTGCGGCGGGGCGTTCGGTCTGGATGCCGTGACGCAGTACCTTGGTGCGGCCGCCAGCCTGTTCCAGGGCGTTGTCACCCTTGTGAACATGCTGGCCGAGATGGAGATCAACGGCGTCTATATGAAAAATATCTTCGATTACCTCGACCTGCCCAACAACATGTATCAGGGCAGCCTGACCACCGAAAAGCGGAGCGACCGCCAGTATACGGTGGAGTTCCGGGATGTCTCCTTCCGCTACCCCGGCAGCACGCAGTACGCCCTGCGCCACCTGAACATGAAGTTCAAAGTCGGCGGGCGGCTGGCCGTGGTGGGGATGAACGGCAGCGGCAAAACGACCTTCATCAAGCTGCTCTGCCGCCTGTACGACCCCACCGAGGGGGTCATCCTGCTGAATGGAATCGACATCCGGAAGTACCGCTACGACGAGTACATGGACATCTTCTCGGTCGTCTTTCAGGATTTCCGGCTGCTGGCCCTCCCGCTGGGCCAGAATGTCGCGGCCCGCACCGGATACGATGCCGCCCGCGTGACCGACTGCCTGCAAAAGGCGGGCTTCCGCGACCGGCTGGCGGCGATGCCGCAGGGGCTGGACACGGCGCTGTATCAGGAGCTGGACGAGAATGGCGTGACCGTCTCCGGCGGCGAGGCACAGAAGATCGCCATCGCGCGGGCATTGTACAAGGATGCGCCCTTCATCATCCTGGATGAACCCACCGCTGCGCTCGACCCCGTGGCCGAGGCGGAGATCTACGCCAGGTTCAACGAGATCGCGGGGGACAAAACGGCCATCTACATCAGCCACCGGCTGTCCTCCTGCAAGTTCTGCGATGAGATCGCCGTCTTCGACCACGGCGAGGTCATCCAGCAGGGCACCCACGAGCGCCTGCTGGCCGACACCGCCGGAAAATACTATGAGCTGTGGAACGCGCAGGCCCAATATTACACGGAGGAACCGGCATAAAGACACGGTCCGGATGGGATTTTTTGCACAGTTTTTGCTGCAAAAAACTATGCGTTTCCACAAAAAGCGGCTCGAATTGTGAACTCTTAGGGCGAACGGCTTGAAAAGAATTTGCATCCTGTGTACAATGAAACGAAAGTGAGAACGATCATGACGCGAAAGAAGTACCTGTGTGCGGCACTCCAATTCTTTGAAGCGAAAAAGGAGGGACGTTCGACCCTATGAGACATTCTTTTCACCCGATGGGACGGGCGCTCTGTGCCCTGCTGCTGGGGGCAGCGCTGACCCTCTCGCCGCTGGCGGCGCAGGCAGCGCCCCGCGCGGAGAACCGTTCCGCAAAGCTCGCGCTGGAAGTGACCGAGATGGAGCTGGAGATCACGGCGGACGACCCGCGCCCCAAAGCCTACCTTTACACCGGCGGGCAGAGCGATTATTACTTCATCGTCTGGATGAGCAGCAACCCCAGTGTGGCCACCGTGGATGGTGACGGCAAGGTGACGGCCCGCAGTGTGGGCAAGGCCACCATCACCGCCATCTCGGACCACGGCGACCGCGCCGCCTGCGAAGTCACCGTTACCCGCAAGGGGGAGGCGGCCGAGACGCAGAAACCCACCCTCAGCGAGACCAGTCTGGAGCTGGTGCAGCAGTACGATGCCCTGCACCCTACACAACAGCTCACGCTGACCAACAGCGACCATTCCTTTATTTATGTGTACCAGTGGCGCAGCAGCGACCCCAACATCGCCTCGGTCGATGACAAAGGCGTCGTGACGGCCCAGAAGCCGGGCAGCGCTACCATCACGGCGTTTGCTTCCAACGGGCAGGCGCTGCGGTGCGCCGTCACGGTTACATCCGAGGTCGGAAAGGTCACACTGAACAAGACGGACCTGCTGTTCAAAACGGTGGGCAGTCAGGAGGCCCTGTGCGCCACGGTGGCTGTGGAGAGCGGCGGCAGTGTGCCCATCACCTGGGTCACCAGCAATCCGGGCGTTGCCACGGTGGACGCCAACGGCGTCGTGACGGCTGTGGCCGATGGCGAGGCAAAAATCACCGCCCTTTCGCCCAGCGGCCGATACGCGGTGTGCAGTGTGGTCGTCGGCCTGGCCGGGGACAAATACGACACCGAAGAAGACCTGGCCGACGAGCTCAAGCTCCCGGACCCGTATGTGGCCGTCCGGCTGAACCGGCTTTCCTGAGCATAAAAATAAGCCGCGCCTTCGCAGGTGCGGCTTATTTTTATGCGGTCAGATCTCGTTGCCGGAGTCAAGAGAAGATCCGAAATTTCACGAAAAATTTTTTACACCCCCGGCAGGAACAGCATCGTCCCGCGGGCGGCCATCATGGGCTGGAACGCGCAGCTGAACAGCCCGCCCGCCACGGCCAGCACCAGGGCGAAGAGCAACAGCAGCACCAGACGGGGAGCGTGGGAAGACCTGCGGGGACCTTGCTTGCGCTGCATGGCGCATCCTCCTTTCCGGAACATCATCTGCCCCAGCCTATGCACCCGCTGCGCCGATTGTGCACCGGGGCGAAGTGTGGTACACTAAAGGGGAACGATACGGAGGACTTTTTATGCTGACCATTACTCTGCTGGGCACAGCGGCCACCATGCCCCTGCCCGACCGCGCCCTGACGGCGGCAGTGGCTGAATGCGGCGGGCACAGCCTGCTGTTCGACTGCGGCGAGGGCACCCAGACCGCTGCCCGCCGCGCCGGGGTCAACCTGATGAAGCTGGACGCCATCTGCCTGACTCACTACCACGGCGACCATATCTTCGGCCTGCCCGGCCTGCTGCAAACGCTGGGCTGTCAGGGCCGCACCCGGCCGCTGACGATCTTTGGCCCGGCCGAGGGGATGGAGCCGGTCTGGGGCGCCATCCGCACCCTGACCGGCCCCCAGCCCTATGCCATCCGGGCTGTGCCGCTGGGCACCGACCCCGTCCGGCTGGAAACGCTGGCCCCCGGCTGGCCGGTGGGGGCCGAACTGCTGCCCTTCCGGACGAAGCACCGGGTCCCCAGCCGGGGCTACCGGCTGGACCTGCCCCGCGCAGGCCGCTTTGATCCGGCCAGAGCCAGAGCGCTGGGGGTGCCGGTGCAGCAGTGGAGATTGTTGCAGCGCGGAGAGCCGGTCACTCTGAAAGATGGGACGGCCATTGCACCCGGACAGGTGCTGGGCGCACCCCGCAGAGGGCTGCGGTTCGTGTTTTCCGGCGATACGGCCCCCTGCGCCGCGCTGGAACAGGCCGCACAGGATGCGGACCTGCTCCTCTGCGATGCCACTTACCCGGACGATGCGCAGCAGGCCCAGGCGAAACAGTATGGGCACAGCACCTTCCGGCAGGACGCTGAACTGGCGGCGCGGGCCGGGGCACGGCGGCTCTGGCTCATGCACTATTCGCCCATCATCACCGACCCGGAAGCAGCCCGCCCGGCGGCGGAAGCGGCCTTCCCGGCGGTGGAATGCGGCGTGGACGGACAACAGATCATTTTGCGATACGACGAGGAATCTTCATGACAGCTGAGACCATTTCCTTTCCGCTGGACCCCGGTGCAGCGGCCCTGCTGACGCGCCTCCATGCGGCGGGCCATGCCGCTTATGCGGTGGGCGGCTGTGTGCGGGACAGTCTGCTCGGCCAGACCCCGCACGACTGGGACCTCTGCACCAGCGCGACCCCCGAACAGGTGCTGGAGTTGTTCGGGAAAGCGCACTGCATCCCGACGGGATTGCAGCACGGCACCGTGACCGTCAAACACGGCGGGGAGCTGTACGAGATCACGACCTTCCGCACCGAGGGGGCGTATTCCGACGGCCGCCACCCGGACCACGTCGCCTTTGTGCCGGATGTGAAAGAGGACCTGGCCCGGCGGGATTTCACCATCAACGCCATGGCCTATAACGCCGAAGAAGGGCTCATCGACCCGTTCGGCGGACAGAGCGACCTTGCCGCCGGCATCGTGCGGGCGGTGGGGGAGCCGCAGCGCCGGTTCGAGGAAGACGCCCTGCGCATCCTGCGGCTCTACCGGTTCGCGGCCCGGTTCCGCTTTGCCATCGACCCGGCCACCGGGCAGGCGGCCAGAGCGCTCTGCCGCCATCTGGACTGCGTGTCCGAAGAGCGCATCGCGGAGGAGCTGAGCCGTCTGCTGGCAGCTCCGGCACCGGGGGCCTATCTGGAAACGGAGGTACTGGCGGTCATCTTCCCGGAACTGGATGCGGCAGAGCTTCCGGAAAGCCGACGCATCCTCGACGCGCTGGAGCCGGGCATGGAACACGTCCCGGTCCGGCTGGCTGCACTGCTGTGCCCGCTGGGCGAAGCCGGTGCAAGGGTGGCGCTCAAGCGGCTCAAGTGCTCCAATGCCCTGACCGGTACGGTGGCGACGCTGGTGGGGGAGAGTCGGGAGCTTCTTCCTCAGACACGAATCGGGCCATTCCATTGCCCGCCCCATTGCCTGCGGCAACAGGGCCCCACCCACCGGACGGTCTTCGGAAGAACTTCCGACTCTCCTTTGGAAGAGACACGGATTCAGACGAAGCGCCTTCTGGGAAAGTATGGTCTGCACATGGTAGAGCAGTTGGATGCGCTCTGTGGGGCAATCGCGCCGGACCGGGTGGCGGAGTTTGCTGTGCAAGCCGAGCTGGCCCGTCAGTTGGAAGCGGACGGTGCCTGCTGCCGCATCAACCAGCTGGCCGTGAATGGCCGGGACCTGATGGACGCAGGTGTCCGGCCGGGGCCGGGGCTGCGCCGGGTGCTGGATGCTCTGCTGGAACAGGTGCTCACCGGGCAGCTCCCCAATGAGAAAGCGGCACTTCTGGCCGCAGCGGCGCAGGTCGCTGCGTCTTGACAAGCGAACGGACGTGCGGTAGTATAATACTACTGCTTTTGTATGTTATAACATGAGGAACAAAATGACAGAAACACAGAATGCAAAACGCCCCGGTGCGCTCATTGCGATGAGCGGCGGCGTAGACAGCTCGGTTGCAGCCTGGCTGATGCAGCAGAAGGGCTATGCCTGCACCGGCATCACGATGCGGCTCACCCGCAACGAGACGCTGGGCCAGTCCGGCTTTCACACCTGCTGCTCGGAAAAGGACATCGAAGATGCCGCCGAGGTGGCGTATACGATGGATATCCCCTATGAGGTGCTGGATTTCACCGCCGACTTCCGGGAAAAGATCATCGAGAAATTCATCCGGGTCTATGAGGCGGGCGGCACCCCGAACCCCTGCATCGACTGCAACCGGTATATGAAGTTCGACCACCTTCTCTCCTGGGCGCGGGAGCATGGGATGGAGTATGTGGTCACAGGCCACTATGCCCGCGTGGAGCAGGACGAGGCCACCGGCCGCTGGCTGCTGAAGAAGGGTCTGGACGAAGGAAAAGATCAGAGCTATGTGCTTTACAACCTGACGCAGGAGCAGCTGGCTCATGTCCGCCTGCCGCTGGGGGCATTGCACAAGAGCGAGGTGCGTGAGATCGCGGAGCAGCAGCATTTTATTAACGCCCGCAAGCACGACAGCCAGGACATCTGCTTTGTGCCGGATGGCGACTACGAAAAGTTCATGGAAGATTTCACCGGCAAGCACTACCCGGCAGGCGATTTCCTCGACGAGGCGGGCCGCAAAGTGGGCACCCACAAGGGGGCCGTGCGGTATACCATCGGCCAGCGGAAGGGTCTGGGCCTTGCCATGGGCGCACCGGTCTATGTCTGCGCCAAGGATATGCAGGCCAATACGGTCACGGTCGGCCCGGAGAAAAGCCTGTTCGACCGCATCGTCTACGCCGAGGAGGTCAACTGGATCGCCATCCCGGCGCTGACGGCCCCGCTGCGGGTCACGGCCCGCACCCGGTATCATCAGGTCGAGCAGGCCGCGACCGTCTACCCGGCGGGCGAGGAGCGGTTCCGGCTGGAATTTGACGAGCCGCAGCGCGCACCTACGCCGGGGCAGGCGGTGGTGCTGTATCAGGGCGATGTGGTCCTAGGCGGCGGCACCATCGTGCGGGTGGAAAAGTGACCCGCTCAGGCTGCAGGCGTGGGAACGTTCGGAAGTAAACGAAAAACAACTGCGTCGGGCAAGTGAAACAACAGGCGCAGCGGAACAAGAAGTGGAGAGTATTTATGCAAGATCAGTATTCCCGCACCCAGATGCTGCTGGGCAAGAAAGCCATAGAAACGCTGCACCATTCCCGTGTGGCAGTGTTCGGCATTGGCGGCGTGGGCGGCTATACCGTTGAGGCACTGGCCCGCAGCGGCGTGGGTGCGCTGGACCTCATCGACGACGATAAGGTCTGCCTGACCAACCTGAACCGCCAGATCGTGGCCACCCGCAAGACGGTGGGGCAGTACAAGGTGGATGTGGCGGAACAGCGCATCCACGAGATCGACCCCAACATCAAGGTCACGACCTACAAGACCTTCTTCACCCCGGAGACGCAGGACCAGTTCGATTTCACCCAGTACGACTATGTGGTGGATGCCATCGACACCGTCACCGGCAAGATCGCGCTGGTGGTCAAGGCCAAGGAGGCGGGCACGCCCATCATCTGTGCCATGGGCGCAGGCAACAAGATGGACCCCACCCGCTTTGAGGTGACGGATCTCTACAAAACTTCCGTCTGCCCGCTGGCCAAGGTCATGCGCACCGAGTGCCGCAAGCGGAAGATCAAGCACCTGAAGGTCGTCTACTCCAAGGAGCCTGCCATGACGCCCATCGAGGACGATTCCATCAGCTGCAAGAATCACTGCATCTGCCCGCCGGGCACCCAGCGCAAGTGTACCATCCGCCGCTCCGTCCCCGGCTCCAATGCCTTTGTGCCGTCGGTCGCCGGCCTCATCATCGGCGGCGAGGTCGTCAAGGACCTCGTCGGCTTCGTGCCTCTGAAGGGGTAAGTAGAAATTGAAATCGGCTCTGCCGAAAAATCGGAAAAGCGTTTGCGCCGACTGGCGCACCGCCCGATTTTTTGGCAGGGCCTTCTTCTTTGGGATTATCAAGGGCGAGCAGCCCTTGATTCGTGCCTCCCGCGCTTCGAAAGTAGCGGGTGCTTTTCTGGTTCTCTTTTGGCACGCAAAAGAGAACATATCCGACGCAGCAAAAAGGAAAAATAGAAAAACGCAAATAAATTGCAAATTCCTCTTGCAATTTGCGCCGAAACCATGTATAATCTCCCTTGCACGAAAACGCAATCAATTTGCAATTTACAAAACTGAAGCGCCGTTCCGGTGCAAGGAGAACCCCGTATGGAACTGTTTTTGGATGTTTTGGGCGAGAGCCTGGTCGATACGGCCAAGATGCTGCCCTTTCTGTTTTTGGCCTATCTGTTCATTGAATACGTCGAGCACCGCCACGGCGAGAAGATCGAGGCCGTGCTGGAACGCAGCGGCCGCTGGGGGGCTATCCCGGCGTCGCTGCTGGGCTGTGTGCCGCAGTGCGGCTTTTCGGCCATTGCGTCGAACTTTTATGCCTCCCGCGTCATCTCGCTGGGCACCCTCATCGCGGTGTTCATCGCCACCAGCGACGAGGCGGTGCCGCTGCTGATCTCGATGCCGGCGTACTGGGATAAGCTCGTGCTGCTGATGGTCATCAAGGTACTGTACGCCATTGCGGTGGGTCTGGTGCTGGACTTTGTGCTCCGCGGCATTCTGCCCAAGTCCCTGCGGGGCGGCTACACCGGCAGCGCCGATGAGATCGACTGCCACGAGACCCACGATGACGAGGAGGGGCATGAACGCCCCATCTGGCAGGCCGCGCTCCGCCATACGCTGGAGATCTTCGTCTTCATCTTCGGGTTCAGCCTGCTCTTCGGCCTCATCGTCGAGGGCGTGGGCGAGGATGTGTTCGCGGACGTTCTGGGCCAGATGGGCTTCTTCCAGCCGGTGTTCTCGGCGCTGGTGGGCCTCATCCCCAACTGTGCGGCCAGCGTTCTGCTGACCCAGCTCTACGTCGAAGGCGCCCTCCGCTTTTCCAGCCTGGTGGCGGGCCTGTGCACCGGCGCGGGCGTGGGCCTGGCGGTGCTCTGGCGGGCGAACCCCTCCTGGAAGCAGAATCTCTTCATCACCGGCCTGACCTGGGCCTCCGGCGCTGCCGTGGGCGTGGGCATCCAGCTCGTGGTCGCGCTGGCGGGCTGAGCCGGATTTCTTATTTGATCTGCCGTCCTGAAATTGCTCAGGGCGGCTTTTTGTGGTATACTGGAACATATCATAAAAGCAAGGGAGAACACCATGCAATATCAACTTCTGGCAAGTGATTTCGACAACACGCTGGTCCCCTTCGGGGAGCCGAAGCCTCACCCGGCGGTGGTCCGGGCCGTGAAAAAGATGCAGGCGGCGGGCGGCAGATTCGTGCTCAGCACCGGGCGCGGGTACTGTGTCGTCAGCAAAGAGCAGCTGGGCGGCATCCGCTTCGATTACGCCATCACCTGCAACGGGGCCTGTGTCGTGGACAAAAACGGCACCGTCGTGGCCGAACATCCGCTGACCAACGAGGAAATGTACGCCCTCGTGGATTTCTGCGAGGATTACAACTACCCGTTGCAGTTCAACTACCGGGATGCCTATTATGCCTACTGCGAGTACGATGCGCTGAAGAGCTTCTACGATTCCATGCCGAAAAGCGGCCTGACCTGTCTGGATGGTGAGGACCAGGACCGCCACCTCATCGACATGCCCCACGCGGCCTTCGTGGTCATGCCGCCGCAGGAACTGTCCCGCTTCCACGAAAAGTTCGGCCACCTGGGCCTGCACTTCATGCAGACGGGCGGCGTCGGCCGAGACGGCTGGTGCTGCTACGACGTCGTGCGCGGCGGCATGGATAAGGGCGTGGGGCTTTCGGACCTGTGCGAGAAGATGGGCCTGACCCTGGCCGACGCCGTGGCGGCGGGCGATTCTGCCAACGATGTGGGGATGCTGAAGGCGGCGGGTCTCGGCTGCTGCATGGCCAACGGCACCGCCGACGCAAAGGCTGCGGCCGACCGCGTCATCGGCGATGTGCGGGAGGACGGCCTGGCCGCTCTCATCGAGGAACTCTGGTTCGACGGCCCGCAGGCTGTGCCCTCCGGCCGCGACCTCGGCTCGGCCTGGGACGCGATGGAAAAGGCAGGCGTGGCGGAATGAGCTTTGCGCCGGTCTACAGCGAGCAAAGCCGCGCCCTCATCCTCGGCACCTGGCCCAGCCCGAAAAGCCGCGAGATGGCGTTCTATTACGGCCACCCGCAGAACCGCTTCTGGCCCATGCTGGCCGCGCTGACCGGGGAAGCCGTGCCCGCGCGGGAGGACATCGAGGCCAAAAAGCAGATCATCCTCCGCCATGGGCTGGCGTTGTGGGACACGCTGGAGCGCTGCACCATCACCGGGGCGTCGGATGCGTCCATCCGGGATGTGGTCCCCAACGACATCGCAGGGCTGCTGGAAAAAGCGCCCATCGAGGCGGTGTTCTGCAACGGGGCGACGGCCTATAAAATTTATACCAACTATCTGGAACCCATCAGCGGCATCCCGGCGGTCAAGCTGCCCAGCACCAGCCCCGCCAACGCCGCCTGCCGCCCCGACCAGCTGAAAGAGATCTGGGGCGAAGCGCTGGGACCGTGGCTAAATAATAAATCTTGATTTCAAAGCTGTAAATTATTCGTGAAACGCTTGCGTTTTTCCCAAAAGGCTTTATTATGGAACCATACAGGGAGCCGCAGGCTCCCGGACAAGGAGTTCGAAACATGAGCAAGATCATTCGCACCTCAAAGCCCAGCGTTCTGCCGTGGTATGCGGCGGCGCTGGTGTTCGTGGTGCTCTGCGCGGTGCTGCCGGTGTATCAGCTCTGGGCGCTGCTGGTGTCGCTGGGCGGTGCCTGCGCGGCGTTCGGCGCGGCAAAAAAAATCTGCCCGCCCCGCGTGGTGGAACACGAAGTGCCCTTCCACACCGGCGTGGACGATGTGGACGCCATGCTCACCGGAATGCAGAAGCAGCTGGATACCCTCCACGCTCTGAACGAGGCCCTGCCGGACCCGAACCTCTCGGCGGCGATGACCCGGATGGAAAAAGCGGGCCGCTCCATCGTGGAGACGGTGGAGGCCAGCCCCGCCAAGGCCAAACAGGTGCGTCGGTTCGCCAACTACTACCTGCCCGATGCCGTGAACGTGCTGCAGCAGTACGCCAGGCTGGCCCGACAGGGCGTCAAGGGCGAGAACGCCGCTTCCATCCGCGCGGAAGTGGAGCACAATGCGGCGTCCATTGCCACGGCATTTGAAAACCAGCTCGATGCCCTCTATGCGGCGGAGAGCATGGACCTCTCGGCAGACCTGACCGTGCTGCAGAACATGCTCAAGGGCCAGGGCTTATAACGGAAGACCGGCGCAGGCCGCCGTGCGGCAGGCGCTGTTGGAACTGGAAAGGACGGAATCAACAATGGCTGATAACAATACCCTGAATTTTGACCTCGATGCCCCCGCAGTACCCACTCTGACGCTGGACCCCGCTCCCGCTGCTGCGCCGGTGGAGGAGAAGAAGGAAGCCCCCGCCCCCGCCGCACCGGAAGTCCGGCTGACCCCGGAGGAGCAGGCGATGGTGGATTCCTTCGCAGAAAAGATCGACATCACCAACAGCCAGCAGGTGCTGCAGTATGGCTCCGCCTGCCAGAAAAAGATCGGCGACTTCTCCGAAGCCGCCCTCTCCAAGGTCTCCACCAAAGACCTGGGCGAGGTGGGCAACATGATCACCGACCTCATCGGGGAGCTGAAGAGCTTCGACGCCAACGAAGAACAGCAGAAGGGCATTTTGGGTTTCTTCAAGAAGAAGGGCGACCAGCTGGACAACCTCAAGACCAAGTACAGCAAGGCCGAGACGAATGTGGAGAACATCCAGTCCATGCTGGAGGGCCATCAGGTCCAGCTGCTCAAGGATATCGCGATGCTGGATAAGATGTACGACCTGAATATGGCCTACTTTAAGGAGCTGAGCATGTATATCCTGGCCGGCAAAAAGAAGCTGGCCGAGGTCCGCGCCAACGAGCTGCAGCAGGCCATGGACAAGGCGAAGACCTCCGGCCTGCCCGAAGATGCCCAGGCTGCCCGCGACCTGGCCGACCAGTGCGAGCGCTTTGAAAAGAAGCTCTACGATCTGGAGCTGACCCGGAACATCAGCCTGCAGATGGGCCCGCAGATCCGCCTGCTGCAGAACAACAACACCATGATGGCCGAAAAGATCCAGTCCACCATCGTGAACACCATCCCCCTGTGGAAGAACCAGATGGTGCTGGCACTGGGTCTGGCCCACACCCAGAAGGCCATGCAGGCCGAGCGCGCCGTCACCGACATGACCAACGACCTGCTCAAGAAAAACGCCGAGGCCCTCAAGATGGGCACCATCGAGACGGCCAGGGAGTCCCAGCGCGGCGTGGTCGATATCGAGACGCTGCAGCAGACGAACAAGAGCCTCATCGAGACCCTCGACGAGCTGAACAAGATCCAGAACGAGGGCCGCGCAAAGCGGGTGGCGGCCGAGCAGGAGCTGACCCGCATCGAGGACGAACTCAAGACCAAGATGATGGAGATCCGGAGCTAAGATGGCGAACGCAGATTTTTCCCAGAATCAGAATCCAAACCCCGGCGGCTTTGACGCAGGCAGCTACCGCGAGGCGGCACCGAAGACCGAAACGGCCCGCCTGACCCCGGCACAGCAGAAGCTGGCCGGGCTGGAAGCGGCCCTTCCGGCGGCACTGCGCACCCAGGCAGCGGCCCTTGCGCTGAGCGTGGTGGTCATGCTGGCGGCATTCTTCGGCTTTGGCGGAGCCAAGCTCAAGGCCAAGGCCAACGAAGCCGCCAAGTGGTACACCGTCGGTGTTTCAGCCGACGGCGGCTACACCCTGAGCGAAGAGCTGACCACCCGCGCCAACACGGCGGCGAACATCCTCACCACCGGTGTCAATACACTGGGGGCCGACAACGCCGAGGTGCTGGCCGCGCAGGCCGCGCTGAGCGATTTCAACGCCTGCCTGGAAGCCGTGCAGAACGGCGGCAAAAAACAGTCCCTGACGGCGCTGCCCTATTATCAGGGCAGCACGATGCAGGCACTCTATCAGGCCGATGCCGCCCTGGGCGCGGCCATCGACCAGCTCTACGCAAAATTGCAGGAGCAGGCCGCCGACCCCATGAAGATGGGCGCGGTGCAGGGCCAGTACGGCCAGTTCAACAGCGCGGCCACCATCATCGGCAACCTGACCTATAACGAAAAGGTCTACGACTATCAGAAGGACACCGGCGGCTTCCCGGCCAGTGTGCTGAAGGGCCTGTTCGGCGTCAAGGAGGTGGAACCTTTCGCATGAAAACGATGAAACGATTTGCTTCCCGGCTGTGTGCCGTGCTGCTGGTCCTGACGGTCGGCGTCACGGCGCTGGTGCCTGCTGCCTTTGCGGCCAAGGCCCAGCTGCCCAGCCTGCCCAGCGACCAGTGCGTCGTGGACGATGCCAATGTCCTGAGCGACAGCACCACCACGACGATCGAGAACCTCAACGCCCAGCTGACCGAACAGTGCAGCGGGGCACAGATCGGTGTACTGACCGTGGAGTACACGGGCAGCGTCTCCACCGAGGACTACGCCGTGCAGGCCGCCAACGCCTGGGGGCTGGGCAGCTCCAGCAACAACAACGGTGTGCTCATCCTTCTGGTGATGCAGTCCCAGCAGTATGCGGACGGCGACTATTATCTGGCGACAGGCGACGGCTTCCGCAACACCACACTGGAAAAGCAGGCCAGCGCCATTGCGCAGACCATGGAGGACAGCTTTGCGGCGGGCGACTATGACGCCGCCGTGACCACCTGTGCCCAGAATGTGGCCAGCACCATTGCCGACATCTACGGCGTGACCCTGAGCGGCACGACCGGCAGCACCGGCACGGTGGGCAATGGCAATACAGGCAGTTACAATGATTCCTATTACGATGCCCCGGCGGCATCCTATCAATCGCCCTTCGTGACGCTTCTGTCCGTTCTGGTCATCCTGTTTGCCCTGAAGGTGATCTTCAGCGGCATCCGGCATGGCATGGGCGGTGGCGGCTTTGGCCCCTTCTTCGGCTTTGGTCTGGGCTACGGTCTGGGCAGCCGGCGCCGCCGCAGACCGCCGTATGACGACTGGGGCCCCGGCGGCCCGCGCGGCCCCAGAGGCCCCCGCCCGCCGCGTCCTCCCCGTGGGGGCGGCGGCTTCGGCGGAGGCTCCTTTGGCGGCGGCATGGGCGGCGGACGCTCCGGCGGCAGTTTTGGCGGCGGGAGCTTCCACGCAGGCGGCGGCTCGTTCCATGGCGGCGGCGGTGGCCGCGGCAGATAAGCAACAAAAAATGGCTGTGCAGCCGGGCTGCACAGCCATTTTTCGTTCGGTTGAGATTACTTGGTGCCGTAGATACGGTCGCCTGCGTCACC
>SKEO01000965.1_pt1 | contig 24942 bp, 22 predicted proteins | sample 4826801 | NCBI WGS metagenome assembly SKEO01 (sample SAMN11008807, study PRJNA524170) | human gut metagenome | biome: Human fecal sample; material: Feces; isolation source: fecal sample from pouch patient p3 | host: Homo sapiens | place: Israel: Tel-Aviv | collected 2016-02-25 | reverse complement strand
ATCAGTGGTGGGAGTCAATCCCCCAGCTGATATAGCCTCCGGCAGGATTGCAGAGGTGCGCAGTAGAAATATGTCATGCAATTGCATGACGCGCACCTCGCAGCAAGAATGCCGAGGCATTCTTGAAAGATGGAGTGACTAAGAAATTATATGGGTAAAAAAACGGAGATAGGTAAGATGGAGGCTGTGATAGAGGCCATTTTATTTACAATGGGCGAATCAGTGGAACTTAAGAAGATCGCGGCGGCGATTGAGCACGATGAAGCGACTACAAGAAAGATCATTCATCGGCTGCAGGACAAATATGAAGCAGAGGACAGAGGCCTTCGTATTATTGAGCTGGAAGACTCCTTTCAGTTGTGCACGAAGCGGGAGATGTATGACTATCTCATTCGTATTGCAAAACAGCCGAAGAAATGTGTTCTGACAGATGTTCTGCTGGAGACATTATCAATCATTGCATATCGTCAGCCGGTGACAAAGCTTGAAATCGAAAAAATTCGTGGAGTCAAATCAGATCACGCGGTAAATAAACTGGTAGAATATAATCTTGCCTGTGAAGTGGGAAGACTGGATGCACCGGGACGGCCAATATTATTTGGTACAACAGAAGAATTCTTGCGAAGATTCAGTATTCAGTCTATCGAAGATCTTCCGAGCATGCAGCCGGAACAGGTAGAAACATTTAAAGAAGAGGCAGAGGAAGAAGTACAGCTTAAATTAAATGTATAAACAGATATAGTAAATGAAACAGATAAAGTAAAGAAGAGATACATATTTGTGCGCAGAGTATCATAATCTGTAAAGATAACGGTGCTTCAGGGTACTGGATATGAATCAGAACAAAATAAAAATTATCGCAGTCTTACTTTTGTTATGCATATCTGCCGCCTGGCTGGAAAGATATGAAATTCAGGAATCGGGTCAGATGGCTGACAAAATGAAAGAAAATACAGACGAGCCACAAAATTTATACGCCCAATCGGCAGCCCTTATGGATGCTGACAGTGGGCGTGTTTTATTTGGAAAAGAAGAGGAAGCCATAAGGCCTATGGCAAGCACCACAAAGATTATGACCTGCATCATAGCACTGGAGCATATGACAGATAATGAGATAGTCACAGCGTCTGCATATGCTGCCAGTCAGCCGAAAGTTCATCTGGGTGTCCGGGAAGGGCAGCAGTTCTATCTGAGGGATATTTTATTCTCGCTTATGCTGGAATCGCACAATGACAGCGCAGTTATGGTTGCAGAAGAGATAGCCGGAAGCGTGAAAGCATTTGTAAAAATGATGAATGAAAAAGCAGAAGAACTGGGGCTTACTAAGACACATTTTGTAACGCCAAACGGACTGGACGGAGAGGATGAAGGTGGCGTGCACGCCACAACAGCCATGGAACTGGCGAAAATTATGAAATATTGTATTATGGATTCTCCGGAAAAGGAAATGTTTCTGGATATTACCGGAACGAAAGAATACCATTTCCGGGATCTTAAAGGAACTTCTTCTTATACATGCACGAATCACAATGCTTTTCTGACTATGATGGACGGGGCGATTTCTGGCAAGACCGGTTTTACGGCAGATGCAGGATATTGCTATGTCGGTGCACTCAGACGTGATGAACGGACATTTATCGTGGCATTACTTGCCTGTGGCTGGCCGAATCATAAAGGATATAAATGGAGTGACACGAAGAAACTTATGGAATATGGACTTTCCAATTATGAGTACCGGAACGTATGGCAGGAGCTTCCAAAGCAGGAGATTGTTGTAAAAGATAGTGGTAACGACCAGAACATTTATCAGAAAAACAGCGTGGCTGAGGTTGAAATTCAACAGAAGCCGGAAGTATTAAAAGTATTATTAAGAACTGATGAAAATGTAGAGATTTCCGTGCAGATGGAAAAAGCTTTGTCTGCACCGGTAGAAAAAGGGCAGAAAGTGGGAGAAGTGTGGTACATATTAGATAAAAATATTATTGGAAAATACGATGTTTTGACAAGAAGCGGGCTTAAAAAACGGACATTTTCCTGGTGCCTGAAAAGATGTATGGAGCGCTTTTTTGGCTATACAAGATTGAATACATTCTTCGTGGATTTGCGTTGACGGAGATCGAAAACCATGATACAGTTAACATTGTCAGGGGAAACAATTCTTACACACTTTTTCTTGTTTTTTCTATTGACAATTTGCGGCGGTTATAATACTATATTAATCAGATACCGAACATTCGTTCGGAGAATATCAAGGAGATTTAATTATGGCGAATAATGAAGATAAGAAGAAAGCCTTAGATGCGGCTATTGCAAAGTTAGAGAAGGATTTTGGTAAAGGTACGGTCATGAAGCTTGGAGACCCGGCAGCCCAGGTATCAGTGGAGACAATTCCGACAGGATCTTTAAGTCTGGATATTGCACTGGGACTCGGAGGTGTTCCAAGAGGACGTGTGGTTGAGATCTACGGACCAGAGTCCAGTGGTAAGACAACAGTTGCACTACATATGATTTCAGAAGTTCAGAAAAGAGGCGGGATTGCAGGGTTTATTGATGCTGAACATGCCCTTGATCCGGTTTATGCGCGTAACATTGGAGTAGATATTGATGAACTTTACATTTCACAGCCTGACAGTGGAGATCAGGCGCTTGAGATTGCTGAGACAATGGCGCGTTCCGGCGCGATGGATATTATTGTCATTGACTCTGTTGCAGCGCTTGTACCGAAGCAGGAGATTGAAGGAGATATGGGAGATTCCCATGTAGGACTTCAGGCAAGACTGATGTCCCAGGCACTACGTAAGCTGACTCCTGTTATCAGCAAGTCTAACTGTGTGGTAATCTTTATCAACCAGCTTCGTGAGAAGGTTGGTATTATGTTCGGTAATCCGGAGACTACGACCGGTGGACGTGCATTGAAGTTCTATGCATCTGTCCGCATGGACGTCAGAAGAATCGAGACGCTCAAGCAGGGCGGAGAGATGATTGGTAACAGAACCCGTGTGAAGATTGTGAAGAATAAGATCGCACCTCCGTTCAAAGAGGCAGAATTTGATATTATGTTCGGAAAAGGTATTTCAAAAGAAGGAGATATTCTGGATCTTGCAGTAAATCTTGGACTTGTCAACAAGAGTGGTGCATGGTTCTCCTGTAATGGAGATAAGATCGGCCAGGGACGTGAGAATGCTAAGATTTATCTCACGGAGCATCCGGAACTTATGGAGTCTTTGGATAAGCAGATTCGTGCACACTATAATTTTGACGGATCAGCATCAGAGAAAGCGGATACAAAGGAAGGAAAAAGCAGTAAAGCTGACAGTGCGGTCAAAGTAGCAGCAGAGGCAGAAAAAGAGGACTAACAGATGATTGTCACAAGAGTTGAAGCTGTGACAAAGACAAAGTATAAGGTATATGTAGATGGACAGTTTGCTTTTATATTGTATAAGGGTGAACTGTCCCGTTTTCATATAGCCGAAGATCAGGAATTGTCGCAGGAAAGCTATGAGAAGATTCGAACAGAGGTTATATTAAAAAGAGCAAAGCTTCGGGCAATGCATCTTTTGAATGATATGTGGCGTACAGAGGTGCAGCTTAGGGAGAAACTTACGCGTAATGAATATCCGGCAGATATCGTGGAGGCTGCAATCAGTTATGTAAAATCTTTTGGTTATATCAATGATTATGAATATGCAAGAAGTTTTATTGAATCAAGGAAAGAACGAAAAAGCAGGCGGGAGATTTATATGCAGCTTGTGGGAAAAGGAGTGCCCAGAGAACTAATTGATGAAGCATTTGAAGAGAGCTATGAGCGTGAAGATTCTACGGAGGCAATTCGCAGACTGCTAGAGAAAAAGCATTATGATCGGGAGAATACGACGCCGGAGGAAAAGAAAAAAATAATGGCTTACCTTGTCAGAAAAGGTTTTGGCTATGATGATATCAGAAGAACCATGCAGATATATGAGTGTGAGATGTACAGTTGATATAAAGAAAACATATTTAAATTATAGAAGTTTCCAATGGTTAAGCTTGACATCTTTCACAAAACAGTATAGAATTTAACTGTTGTATTTGTACAATGAAAACTAAATAAGGAGGTGCTCCTGTGCCGATAGGAATAGTAATTGCTGTTGCAGTAGTGCTTGTCATTGTGTCAGCAGTCATCAGTCACTTTGTAACCGTTTCTAATCTGAAGAAGAATGCGGAATCTAAGATTGGTAATGCGGAGAACAAAGCGCGTGAGATTATCGATGATGCAGTGAAGACAGCCGAGGCTAAGAAGAAGGAGTCTCTCTTGGAAATTAAAGAGGAATCAATCAAGAATAAGAATGAACTTGAGAGAGAGTCAAAGGAACGCAGATCTGAATTACAGAGATATGAGAAGCGTGTACTTTCCAAGGAAGAAGCTTTGGATAAACGGTCTGAGGCAATTGAGAAGCGCGAAGCAAGCTTTACAGCAAAAGAAGAACAGTTGAAGCAGCGTGAGAAGAAAGTTGACGAGCTGAGTCAACAACGTGTACAGGAACTAGAAAGAATCTCAGGACTTACCTCCGAACAGGCAAAAGAATATTTGTTAAAAACTGTTGAAGAAGATGTGAAACATGATACTGCGAAGATGATCAAAGAGATGGAAGCGCAGGCAAAGGAAGAAGCAGATAAGAAGGCAAAGGAATGTGTTGTCACTGCTATCCAGAGATGTGCAGCAGATCATGTAGCTGAGACTACGATTTCTGTAGTTCAGCTTCCGAATGATGAGATGAAGGGAAGAATTATTGGTAGAGAAGGACGTAATATCCGTACTTTGGAGACACTGACAGGTGTGGAACTGATTATCGATGATACCCCGGAAGCTGTTGTATTATCAGGCTTTGATCCAATCAGACGTGAAGTTGCGAGAATTGCGCTTGAGAAGCTGATCGTTGACGGACGTATTCATCCGGCAAGAATTGAAGAGATGGTAGAAAAAGCGCAGAAAGAAGTCGATTCTATGATTCGCGAGGAAGGAGAGTCAGCTGCACTTGAAGTTGGTGTTCATGGAATTCATCCAGAGCTTATCAAGCTTCTTGGTAGAATGAAGTTCAGAACAAGCTATGGACAGAATGCATTGAAGCATTCTATTGAAGTGGCACAGTTATCCGGACTTCTTGCTGGAGAAATCGGTCTCGATGTCAGAGTGGCTAAGAGAGCCGGACTTTTACATGATATCGGTAAATCAATCGATCATGATGTGGAAGGATCACATATCCAGATCGGTGTTGACCTTTGCAGAAAATACAAAGAGTCAGCAACCGTTATCAATGCGGTTGAAGCCCATCACGGCGATGTAGAGCCGGAATCCCTGATTGCATGTGTTGTACAGGCTGCTGATACGATTTCTGCAGCAAGACCGGGTGCAAGAAGAGAAACATTAGAAACATACACAAACAGGTTAAAACAATTAGAAGATATCGCCAATCAGTTTAAAGGCGTTGAGAAATCTTTTGCAATTCAAGCAGGTAGAGAGATTCGTATCATGGTAGTTCCAGAACAAGTATCTGATGCAGACATGGTATTGCTGGCTAGAGATATTGCGAAACAGGTTGAATTTGAACTTGAATATCCAGGTCAGATTAAGGTAAATGTAATTCGTGAATCAAGAGTTACAGATTATGCCAAGTAGAAGATAAATGATAAGGAATCATCACATATAAAGCATAAAAGCTTATGGTGATGGTTCCTTTTTTGTATAATAAGAAATTGCTATAATAGTCCTAAAATGCTACAATTATGGTTGATAGTAAATAAAAGGAGATGTATGTGATGGATTTCAAAGAATATATCGTACAGAGAATCGAAGAGATGCCGCTTGTGACGCTGGCAACGGAGGAAAAAGCTGGGGCAGTCTGCATCGATTTTACAAAAGTGGATGAGAAGATGTACAATGGAGTTCTGATTGGAAATACGGCAAATGCTGCGAAGATTCTGACAGAGGAATATATGACGGCTGTGACACCGGACGCAGAAAAAGATCAGCTACTGTGGTTCACTTATGAAGGTATGACAGAAAAAGCTCTCAAGAAGAAAATGAATATGATGGAAGCATTTGTATCATCTATATAAGAAAGGTGGCTGAATTATGAGCGAAGAAGTGAAGCGTGTCGGAAGAGATCTGGCATATGAAGGAACAGTCATAAAAGTTTATAAAGACCATATGAAATTTGCAAATGGTAACACGGCAGAATGGGATTTTATCCATCATGACGGGGCAGCCGCAGTTGTTCCGGTCATGGATGATGGAAAAATTCTCATGGTTACCCAGTATCGTAATGCGTTGGAGCGAGATACGCTTGAAATCCCGGCAGGGAAACTGGATGCGCCGGGAGAGCCTGGAATTGAATGCGCTTCCAGAGAACTGGAGGAGGAGACGGGATATCGTTCAGAGGATCTTGAATGGTTGATTACACTTCGGACAACAGTGGCATTTTGCGATGAGAAGATTGATATTTACGTTGCGAAAAATCTGATTCCGTCACACCAGCATCTGGACGAGGATGAATTTATCAATGTGGGAGCTTACACCATTGATGAATTGAGAAAAAAGATTTATTCCGGTGAGATTGAAGATTCCAAGACGGTGGCAGCACTTCTCGCATATGCGGACAAATATGGAAAATAGCAATCTGCAGACATCAGTGTTTACATGAGATGGAAAAGCAGATTTTTGAACAAAGAAGAATCACAACAAGTAAATAAGAATATATAGGAAGTCCGGGCATATAAATAGAGGGAGACTACATGCAAAAGTATCTGAACAGGAGGTTACGTGTGTGAAGATACAAAGAAGGCAAAGGTATCCTATTCTGATTTATATGCTGGGCTTTTTTCTTGGAATCATATATTTGAATGTTGCTTCGACCAGGTATGTTGTAGATGTGGGGATCTGGAGCGAGTGGTTCAGAAGCCAGTATCTTGGCTATGATTTGAAATCTTTTGATTATATGTGGTATGTAGCGCAGATACGCCTGCTTCCGGCAGGCGGACTTGCAATACTTGGTGGGACAAAGTTCCGGAAAATAGCAGCTTATCTGTTTCTTTTATGGGCTGGACTGGCAAGTGGCATGATTCTGACATCGGCACTTCTTATGCTGGGAGTCAAAGGATTGATATTATGCGTTATAAGTATGCTTCCGCATTTTTTGTGCTATATACCGGCTTATGCAATGCTTTTACTATATTTATTCCGATATCCGGTGAGCGAATGGAATTCTACGAAGACGTTAAGTTTTGTAGTATTTCTTACTATGGGAATTGCATTAGAGTGTCTGGTCAATCCGGTATTGCTGAAAATGTTTTTGAGAACATTATAAAAACTAGCATTCTTTTATGTGTTGTAATGAGAGCTCAAAAGCATCTGGCGTAAATGATAGCTTATATACAAAATCCCGGTTACGAAAAGGAATATCTGGCTTGCCAGAAGGCAATGCAGGTATCCCAGGATTCCCCAATATGCTGTAAAATATAAGACACCAATGATCCGAATGAAAAGACTTAGCGTATTTAGCAAGAAAGAAATGCCGGTTTTTCCGAGACCATGGATAATGCTGATGAGTGCACTGTTGGCGTATAAAAATGGACACATCCAGGAAAGGGTACGTATGAACTCTCCGGCAAGAGAGCTATGGAAGAGCAGTCTTCCTAATGCGGGACCAAGTAGAAAGAATCCGGCCAGGCATCCAGTTCCAAGAAAAATGCAACCACAGAGGGAACTTCGAATCATTTTCTTTATGCGTTGTACGTTTTTTTGAGTCTGGGCTTCTGTGATAGCAGGTAAGAGCATTGTGGAAGCAGAATTAGTAAGAGCGGATGGAAACAGGATACAAGGAAGAGCCATGCCTGTCAGGACACCATAAGTACTCAGGGCATCTGAGGTGGAAAGCCCGTAAATTAGTAAAGAAGCAGGGATAGAGACTGCTTCGATACTTTGCAGTATATTTAAAAGTATGCGATTACCGGTAAGGGGAAGAGAAAGTTTTATAAGCTCTTTTGCAGCGAAAAACATTTGCTGTAAGGAAAGGGAAGACGGAATAAGAAAATGAAGCCCAGGTTTATTACGAACGCATTTTAGACTATAAAGGGCAGAAGCTATTTCACCGAATATCAACCCCAGAACAGCAATCCAGATGCCGGAAGATCCTTCGGTGTGGTTTAAAAACTGACAAATAACGAGAACACTGAAAATACGTACAGTTTGTTCTAATAATTGAGAGGATGAAGGAATTTTGGTGTCTTTTAGGCCGAGGCAGTATCCGGTAATACAGCTATGTATAGCACTGAAAGGAAAAACGTAAGAAAGCAGGATCAGAAGATGTTCACATCTTCGGTCGCCAAGTACAGAGCCAGCCAAAAATGGCGCGAATTTTTGCAGAAAAATTGTAAAACAGCAGGAGACGGACAACGTGATGAGAAGTCCGGTATAGAGAAGCTGGCGGGCTTCTTTTTTTCTGCCCTGAACAAGACGGCTGGCAACACTGCGGGAGAGAATCGTCTGGATTCCGGCACAAGTTGCGGAATAGCCAAGAGCATAAATGGGAAAAATAAGCTGGTAAAGTCCGACCTGAACCGCTCCAAATGTATGGCTTAGGAAAATGCGATAAAAAAAACCCATAAATCTGGTGAGCAGCCCTGTAACGGTTAAAATAAATGTCCCTTTGATAAGTGGATTGTGCAACTCCATGAAAGTACCTCAAAAGATGCCTTTATTTCTTTATTATATTCGTAGGAAAAGCTTGACAGAACGGAAAATGGGTGATATTCTACTTAAAGTAAATCCCCAGTATTTTGCTAGGGATTGGAAAAGAAGGTGAAAATATTGAAACTGTCGACAAAAGGAAAGTATGGTCTGCGAGCCATTATCGATTTGGCGAGATTTAGCGAGAAAGAACCGGTATCCATCGGCTGCATAGCCACGAGACAAAAATTGTCTGAGCGATATCTGGAACAGCTTTTTGCATTACTGAAAAAAGCTGGGCTTGTAAAAAGTATCCGGGGAGCGTCCGGAGGATATGTGCTTGCCCGTGATGCGTCAGAAATATCGGTAGGTGATGTACTGCGTGCCCTGGAAGGCAATCTGGAACCAGTAAGATGCGCAGCATTTTATTCAGAAGAAGGGTGTATGGCTTCAGATGAATGTGTCACAAAGTATGTATGGCAGAAAATCAACGACAGTATTAATAAAACCGTAAATGAAATCAAGCTGGATGAGCTTGTAAAAGAAAGCAAAGAACTGAATCCGGAGGGTGTTATCCACGGAGAATGCAGTCAACAATAGAGAAAGAAGGGTAATGTAAGATGTCTAAATTAATTTATCTTGATAATGCGGCAACAACAAAGACAGCTCCAGAGGTTGTAGAGGCTATGCTTCCTTATTTTACAGAATACTATGGAAATCCTTCCAGCGTATATAGCTTTGCAGCACAGAATAAAGAAGTGATCACACAGCAGAGAGAAATCATTGCAAATGCGCTCGGTGCCAAAACAGAAGAAATTTACTTTACAGCAGGTGGTTCAGAGTCTGATAACTGGGCATTGAAAGCAACTGCAGAGGCTTATGGAAATAAAGGAAAACACATCATCACAACAAAGATTGAACACCATGCAATTCTTCATAGTGCCGAGTATCTTGAAAAGAGAGGATACGAAGTAACTTATCTGGATGTAGATGAATATGGTGTAGTGAAATTAGATGACCTGAAAGCAGCAATACGTCCGGACACAATCCTGATTTCTGTGATGTTTGCTAATAACGAGATTGGTACGATTCAGCCAATCAAAGAGATTGGTGAGATTGCTCATGAGCATGGTATACTATTCCACACAGATGCAGTACAGGCATTTGGACAGGTTCCGATCAATGTTGACGAATGTCATATTGATATGTTGAGTGCCAGTGGTCACAAATTAAACGGACCTAAGGGAATTGGATTTCTTTACATCCGTAAAGGGGTTAAAATCCGCTCATTCGTTCATGGCGGAGCTCAGGAGAGAAAACGTCGTGCCGGAACAGAAAATGTACCGGGAATCGTGGGAATCGGAACAGCAACTGAGCGTGCGATCCGCACGATGCAAGAACGTACAAAGAAAGAAACAGAAGTACGTGATTATCTGATCAAACGTGTTTTGGATGAGATACCGTATACAAGACTGAACGGACATCCGACAAAAAGACTTCCGAACAACGCAAACTTCAGCTTCCAGTTCATCGAAGGAGAGTCACTTCTGATCAGATTGGATATGAAAGGAATCTGTGGTTCCAGTGGATCCGCATGTACATCAGGATCTTTAGATCCGTCCCATGTACTTCTGGCAATCGGACTGCCTCACGAGATTGCACACGGATCACTCAGACTGACTTTGAATGAGGAAATCACAAAAGAAGATATCGACTACGTTGTAGACAGTCTGAAAGAAATCGTGGCTTATATCCGTCAGATGTCACCACTTTATGAGGACTTCTTAAAAAAACAAAAATAGATAATAAATCACAAACATCAGGAGGAAATATAAATGTATTCAGCAAAAGTAATGGATCACTTTGAACATCCAAGAAATGTAGGAGAGATTGAGGATGCCAGTGGAGTAGGAACTGTTGGAAATGCAAAATGTGGAGATATTATGAGAATTTATCTGGACATCGACGAGAATCAGATCATTAAAGATGTAAAATTCAAGACATTTGGATGCGGAGCTGCAGTTGCAACAAGCAGTATGGCAACTGAGATGGTAAAAGGAAAGACGGTTCAGGAAGCGATGGAGGTTACGAATAAAGCGGTTATGGAAGCACTTGACGGACTTCCGCCGGTAAAGGTACACTGTTCCCTTCTTGCAGAGGAAGCAATCCATGCAGCACTGTGGGACTATGCACAGAAGAACGGTATTACAATTGAAGGACTCCAGAAACCAAAATCAGATATTCACGAAGGTGAAGAGGATGAGGCAGAAGAGTATTAAATCGCAAAGGTAGATGTGATGGAGAAGAAAAAAGTAGTAGTAGGAATGTCCGGTGGTGTGGATTCATCGGTGGCTGCCTGGCTTTTAAAGGAGCAGGGATATGATGTAATCGGTGTGACCATGCAGATCTGGCAGGATGAAGATGAATTCAAGCAGCAGGAAGAAGGCGGATGCTGTGGACTTTCCGCTGTGGAAGATGCCAGACGGGTAGCTGCCCGTCTGGGCATTCCTTATTATGTTATGAATTTTAAAAATGAATTTAAAAAATATGTCATCGATTATTTTATCGATGACTATTTGCATGGAAGGACACCGAATCCATGTATTGCCTGTAACCGTTATGTAAAATGGGAGTCTCTGCTTACAAGAGCGATGGAGATTGGTGCAGACTATATTGCGACCGGTCATTATGCACAGGTAGAACAGCTTCCTAGTGGAAGGTATTCCATTAAAACTTCCGTGACGAGCATGAAGGATCAGACTTATGCGCTATATAATCTGACACAGGATCAGCTTAGTAAAACACTGATGCCAGTCGGAAAGTACAGCAAAGACGAAGTACGTAAGATGGCTGAGAATATCGGACTTCTGGTTGCTCATAAACCAGACAGTCAGGATATATGTTTTGTTCCGGATGGAGACTATGCCACATATATAGAAGAAAACACTGCGGCAGGTTCAATCCGGCCGGGGAACTTCGTGACTTCCGATGGAACGATTGTAGGACAGCATAAAGGAATCATACATTATACAGTGGGGCAGAGAAAGGGTCTTGGATTATCTCTGGGACATCCGGCATTTGTACTGGAAATCCGTCCAGAGACAAATGAAGTAGTTGTGGGAACCAATGAAGAATCCATGTCCAGATATGTACGTGCTAATCATGTGAATTTCATGTCGGTTGCTGACATTGATGGGAAGAAGCGTGCGTGGGGAAAGATCCGCTATAATCATAAAGGTGCATGGTGTACAGTCGAACGTACAGGTGAAGACGAAATTTTATGTACATTCGATGAACCGGTACGTGCGATCACACCGGGACAGGCACTGGTGCTTTATGATGGAGAATATGTTCTTGGAGGAGGAACGATTCTATGAAAACAGATGCACATATGCACAGTAGCTTTTCTTATGATGCAGAGGTCTGTCCAAAGAAAATGATAGAAGCTTCCATCCAGAAGGGTTTAAAAGCCATCTGCTTTACAGATCATTATGACAAAGATGACGATCAGTGGGGCGAGGGAGAGCAGATTTTTGATGTAGATGAATATTTTACAACTATGACAAGGCTAAGGGAACAATATCGGGATCAGATAGAGGTCCGGATAGGGGTTGAACTTGGTCTCAGACCGCATCTTGCAGAATATTACAGCGGGTTCGTTCCAAAGTATCCATTTGATATGGTGATTGGATCGGTCCACTCGGTTCACGGCATAGACCCGGCATCCGAAAAGCTGTTTGAAGGAAAGACTGATGCACAAGTATACAGGATGACCTTTGAGGAGAGTCTGGAGGATATCAGACATTTTCATGATTTTGATGTTATGGGACATCTAGATTATGTGGTAAGATATGGTAAGAACAAAGAAAAAGAATATTCGTATAAGATGTTTGCAGATGAGATAGACGCTCTTTTAAGAGAACTGATCGAACATGGCAAAGGACTTGAGCTTAATATGGCAGGACTCAAATATGGACTGCCCTTCGCACATCCGCATCCGGATATTCTGAAGCGTTACAGAGAGCTTGGGGGCGAAATTGTTACAGTTGGTGCAGATGGGCATCGGCCAGAGCATATTGCATGGGAATTTGACAAGGCGTGTGACATTTTAAAAGGGTGTAATTTTAAATATTATACAGAATTTAAGGAAAGAAAGCCGATTTTTTTGACACTTCGATAGAATTCGAAAAGAGACTTGAATTTTTGTACTTTCTTTAGTACAATGAAAGAGGTTGATGAATCTTTAACAAACTTTTGTTGAAGATATCAGCATAAAATGCAAAGAACTAAATTTAAAACTTTAGGAGGAATTAATCATGGCAGTAAAAGTAGCGATTAATGGTTTTGGACGTATTGGACGTTTAGCTTTCAGACAGATGTTTGGAGCAGAGGGATATGAGGTAGTTGCAATCAACGACCTGACATCTCCTAAGATGCTTGCACACCTGTTAAAGTATGATTCTTCTCAGGGAAGATATGCTTTAGCTGATAAGGTAGAGGCTACAGAGGATTCTATCATTGTTGACGGAAAAGAGATCAAAATCTACGCAAAAGCTAATGCTGAGGAACTTCCATGGGGAGAAATCGGTGTAGACGTTGTTCTGGAGTGTACAGGATTCTATACATCTAAAGAAAAATCCATGGCACATATCAAAGCAGGAGCTAGAAAAGTTGTTATTTCCGCACCAGCTGGAAAAGACCTGCCAACAATCGTATATAATGTAAACCACAATGAGTTAAAACCAGAGGATACAGTTATTTCTGCAGCTTCTTGTACAACAAACTGTCTTGCACCTATGGCTAAGGCACTGAATGATCTTGCACCGATCAAATCTGGTATCATGAGCACAATCCATGCTTACACAGGAGATCAGATGACTCTTGATGGACCACAGAGAAAAGGTGATTTAAGAAGATCTCGTGCAGCAGCAGTTAATATCGTACCAAACAGCACAGGTGCTGCAAAAGCAATCGGTCTTGTTATTCCAGAGCTGAATGGAAAACTCATCGGTTCTGCACAGCGTGTACCAACACCTACAGGATCAACAACAATCCTGACAGCAGTTGTAGAGGGTAACGTAACAGTAGAGCAGATCAATGAGGCTATGAAAGCAGCTTCTAATGAGTCATTCGGATACAACACAGATGAGATCGTATCCAGTGATATCGTTGGAATGAGATATGGTTCACTGTTCGATGCAACACAGACAATGGTTATGCCACTTGACAACGGAACAACACAGGTTCAGGTTGTTTCCTGGTATGACAACGAGAATTCTTACACAAGCCAGATGGTAAGAACAATCAAATACTTCTCAGAGCTTGCATAAGATTTCGAGTATTTCATAAAGACTCACAAAGGGTCCGGTCTAATATGGACCGGATCCTTTTTAAGTAATAGAAATATAATTTTATTGCTTAAAAAGCATTTGGCAGAACAAGCCAGAGTATATTCATTTTGAGAATGGAGAGAATGTTATGTTAAATAAAAAATCAGTAGATGATATCAATGTAAAAGGGAAAAAGGTTCTTGTAAGATGCGATTTTAACGTACCACTTATTGATGGAAAAATCACAGACGAGAACCGTCTTGTTGCAGCACTTCCTACAATTAAAAAGCTGATTGCTGACGGAGGAAAGATCATCCTTTGCTCACACCTTGGAAAACCGAAGGGACAGCCAGTACCGGAGTTATCTCTTGCACCAGTTGCAGTACGACTCTCAGAGCTTCTTGGACAGGAAGTAAAATTTGCAGCAGATCCTGAGGTTGTAGGAGCTAACGCAAAAGCAGCAGTAGCTGACATGAAAGACGGAGATGTCATCTTACTTGAGAATACACGTTACAGAGCAGAAGAGACAAAGAACGAAGATGCTTTCAGCAAAGACCTTGCTTCTCTTTGCGATGTATTTGTAAATGATGCATTTGGAACAGCACACCGTGCACACTGCTCTAACGTAGGTGTTACAAAATATGTGGACACAGCAGTTGTAGGATATTTAATGCAGAAAGAGATCGATTTCCTTGGAAATGCAGTAAACAACCCGGAGAGACCTTTCGTAGCAATCCTCGGTGGAGCAAAAGTATCCAGCAAGATTTCTGTTATTGAGAACCTGATCGACAAAGTTGATACATTGATCATCGGTGGCGGTATGTCTTACACATTCAGCAAAGCTCAAGGCGGTACAGTTGGAAATTCTCTTCTTGAAGCTGACTACTGCCAGTATGCACTTGACATGTTAAAGAAAGCACAGGAGAAAGGTGTAAAACTTCTTCTTCCTGTAGATACAGTCATTGCAGATGATTTCTCCAATGGAGCAAATAAAAAAGTTGTAAAAAGCGGTGAGATTCCGGACGGATGGCAGGGACTTGATATTGGACCTGAGACAGAGAAAATTTTCTGTGACGCAGTAAAAGATGCTAAGACAGTTGTATGGAACGGACCAATGGGCTGCTTCGAGATGCCGAACTTCGCACATGGAACAGAGGCAGTTGCAAAAGCACTTGCTGATACAGATGCAGTTACAATCATCGGTGGTGGAGATTCCGCAGCAGCAGTGAACCAGCTTGGATATGGCGACAAGATGACACACATTTCCACAGGTGGCGGAGCTTCTCTGGAATTCCTGGAAGGAAAAGAATTACCGGGTGTTGCAGCTGCTAACGATAAATAAGTGACGAAAACCAAGTATACACTCGTATCTAATGTTTTTCTTTGATTAATTTCAGAAAAATACTGAACAATAAAATTTAAATTAGGAGATAAAATCATGGCAAGAAGAAAAATTGTTGCAGGTAACTGGAAGATGAATAAAACTCCAAGCGAGGCAGTTGCTCTTGTAAATGAGTTAAAACCTTTAGTTGCAAATGACGAAGTAGATGTAGTGTTCTGTGTACCAGCAATTGATATTATTCCAGTTGCTGAGGCAGTAAAAGGGACCAACATTCAGGTTGGCGCTGAGAATATGTATTTTGAAGAGAGCGGGGCTTACACAGGCGAGATTTCACCAGCTATGTTAGTAGATGCAGGTGTCAAATATGTTGTTCTTGGACATTCTGAGAGAAGAGAGTATTTTGGTGAAACAAATGCTGATGTCAATAAGAAAATCCTGAAAGCATTTGAGCATGGTATTACACCAATTATGTGCTGTGGTGAGACACTGGAGCAGAGAGAGCAGGGTGTGACAATGGATTTCATCCGCCAGCAGGTGAAAGTCGGATTCCAGAATGTGACAGCAGATCAGGCAAAAACAGCAGTTATCGCTTACGAGCCAATCTGGGCAATTGGAACAGGTAAGACAGCAACAACCGAGCAGGCTGAAGAAGTATGCGCAGGTATTCGTGCATGTATCGCTGAAATCTATGATGAGGCAACAGCAGAAGCTATCCGTATTCAGTATGGCGGATCTGTAAATGCTGGAAATGCAGCAGAATTGTTTGCACAGGCTGATATCGATGGAGGACTTGTAGGCGGAGCATCTCTGAAAGCAGATTTCGGAAAAATTGTAAATTACAAGTAAGATTTTGAATCGCAGGGGGCGGCAGACACTTCCTGCGATTTTTACCCTGACTCGTCAAAGAGTCTTAAGGTATGATCCGTTTACGAAAATAAACAGCGCTAGAGGATAGTATTATGATATATAAAGAAATACCAATTCAAGTGGAAGGTTCTGATAAGACGAGCCGAGCACAGTTTTATATACTGGATACACTTCCGGACGAGATGAAGATCCAGAAACGGCCGATCATTCTGATTTGTCCGGGCGGAGGATATCACAAGGTCAGTTACCGGGAAGGAGAACCTCTTGCCATGCATTTTTTGAGTCTGGGCTATCATGCATGTGTGTTACAGTATTCCGTGTCACCGGAGGCATTTTATCCGACACAGCTTTTGGAAGTGACAGAGAGTGTCAGACAGATTCATGAACATGCAAAAGAATGGTATATTGACACAAAGAAAATTGTACTGGCGGGAGCTTCAGCAGGAGGACATCTGGCGGCTAATTACTGTGCATTTTGGAAACGCGAGTTTTTGGTGGAGAAAAGTGGTATGCAAAGAGAGATGTTAAAGCCAAGAGGCCTGATCCTCTGTTATCCGGTTATCACATCGGATCCGAAATATGCGCATATGCCAAGCTTCCAGAATCTTCTTGGAGATACAGTAGAGGAAGAGGCTTGGAACTTATCTTTGGATCATCAAATTACAGATTCCATGCCGCCTTGTTTTATCTGGCATACAGCAACAGATCAGACAGTACCGCTGCCGAATTCTCTGCTGCTTGCCATGGCATTATGGAAAGCAGGCATTCCGGTGGAGCTGCATGTGTATCCGGAAGGGATTCATGGACTCAGCCTTGCCAATGAACTGGTAGAATGTCTGGATGGCAGGGGTGTACAGGAGGAATGTACAAGCTGGATTTCGCTTGTTGATACATGGCTTGACAGACTTATGAAGAAAGAAGGAGAAGAATAATGAGCAAGAGACCAACAGTTCTTATGATTTTAGATGGTTACGGTTTAAATAATAATCAGAAAGGAAATGCTGTAGCTGAAGCAAAGACTCCGGTTGTGGATAAGTTAATGGCAGAGTATCCATTTGTAAAAGGATATGCAAGCGGACTAGCTGTCGGACTTCCGGATGGACAGATGGGAAATTCTGAAGTCGGACATCTGAATATGGGGGCCGGACGTATTGTGTACCAGGAATTGACAAAAATCACAAAATCTATTCAGGATGGAGATTTCTTTGAGAACAAAGCACTGCTTGCAGCATGTGAAAATGTAAAGAAAAATGATTCTGCACTTCATCTGATGGGACTTGTATCAGATGGAGGAGTACACAGCCATATTGAGCATATTTTCGGACTTCTTGAGTTGGCAAAAAGACAGGGACTTAAGAAAGTTTATGTACACTGCTTCCTGGATGGACGTGATACACCACCGGCATCAGGAAAAGAGTATGTAGAGCAGTTAGAAGCTAAGATGAAAGAAATAGGTGTTGGTGAAGTAGCGTCTGTTATGGGACGGTATTATGCGATGGATCGTGATAATCGCTGGGATCGTGTAGAAAAGGCATACCGTGCAATTGCATACGGAGAAGGCGAAAAGGCAACAAGCGGACCAGCCGGAATCCAGGCATCTTATGATAAAGATACAACAGATGAGTTTGTTCTGCCAACAGTTGTTGAAAAAGATGGAGCTGCGCTTGCAACAGTCAAAGAAAATGATTCCATCATCTTCTTTAATTTCCGTCCAGACCGTGCGAGAGAAATTACAAGAACATTTTGCGATGATAAATTTGAAGGCTTTGACAGAGGCGAGAGAATTAAGACAACATTCGTATGCTTTACAGAGTACGATGTGACAATTGAAAATAAACTTGTGGCATTTGTAAAAGAAAAGATTACCAATACATTTGGTGAATTCCTTGCAAAGAATGGACTTAAACAGGCACGTATCGCCGAGACAGAGAAATATGCACATGTGACATTCTTCTTTAACGGTGGAGTTGAGGAGCCGAATGAGGGCGAGGATAGAATCCTTGTGAAATCTCCGAAGGTGGCAACTTATGATCTGAAACCGGAAATGAGTGCTTATGAAGTATGTGACAAATTAGTTGAAGCAATTGAATCTGATAAATATGATGTGATTATCATCAACTTTGCAAACCCGGATATGGTCGGACATACTGGCGTAGAAGGAGCTGCAATCAAGGCTATTGAGGCGGTTGATGAGTGTGTAGGAAAAACAGTTGAAGCAATTAAGAAGGTAGATGGACAGATGTTTATCTGTGCAGACCATGGAAATGCAGAACAGTTGATCGACTATGAGTCAGGCGAACCATTCACTGCTCATACAACAAATCCGGTTCCATTTATTCTTGTAAATGCAGATCCTGCATATAAATTAAGAGAAGGCGGATGCCTTGCAGATATTGCTCCGACATTGATTGAATTAATGGGAATGAAACAGCCAGCAGAGATGACCGGAAAGAGTCTTTTAGTGAAATAGTCGGTGAAAAATTGTAAGGGGCAGAACATGAATCGAGATCAAATTAAATTTCTTGCAATCATTACCATGACATGCAACCATATTGCAAATATATTTCTGACACCGGGAACGTTACTATTTGAGGTTATGATCGACATTGGGTATTTTACTGCAATTACGATGTGCTACTTTCTGGTGGAAGGTTACGGTTATACCCATGATAAGAAAAAATATGGGGAGCGGCTGCTGCTGTTCGGTGTGATATCATTCATACCATTTTGTCTGGCATTTGGTATGGTCCAGATGAATATGCTGTGTACCTTATTTTTGTGTTTCCTGATTCTTAAGGTTATGGAAATGTCCACTTTAAAATGGGAAAAATGGATTGTAATATTAATTTTAATCTTTGTATCCCTGTATTCAGACTGGGCATTACTGGCTCCTGTTTTTACAATTTTATTTGCAAAAAGTAAAGGAAATCGAATAAAAACAGCAATATCATTTGGAATAGGAGCATGTTTATTTGCAGGATTTAATTATTTGTCAAATTTAGAGAGTATGAGTACGGGCAGTGCGCTGATTCATGCATTGTGTTCAGGTATCGGACCGGTTGTGGCAGGAATCATCATTTTATTCTGCTACAATGGAAAGAAATCTAATCATGCAGGGAAAGCGTCAAAATGGTTCTTTTACATATACTATCCGGCGCATCTTCTTTTCTTGTGGGCAGTACATCAGCTTTGCATGTTGTAGAGAAGTATAAATAACAGGAGTACAGGAATATGAGCAAAAAATATGAGATATTTTTATTTGATCTGGACGGAACTATCACAGATTCTGCTCTTGGAATCACCAATTCAGTCATGTATTCATTGAAAAAGTTCGGCATCGAAGAGACAGACCGGACAAAATTATATAAATTTATCGGTCCGCCGCTTACAGAATCCTTTGAGAAATTTTACGGTTTTACAAAAGAGCAGAGTCTGGATGGAGTAAAGTATTACCGGGAATATTATCATGATAAAGGCATCTATGAGAATCGTGTTTATGATGGATTAGAAGAAGTTTTAAAGAAGATAAATGAAGCCGGAAAGCAGGCAATTGTTGCAACATCAAAACCGGAGAAATATGCAAAGATTATTATTGATCATTTTCATCTGACTCAATACTTTGCATGCGTTGCGGGTATGGAGATGGACGGTGGAAGAGGAACAAAAGCGCAGGTCATTACCTATGCTCTTGAGAAAAATGATATTACAGACAAGTCTAACGTACTTATGATCGGTGACCGCGAACACGATGTCATCGGCGCCCATGAAAATGGACTTGACTGTCTCGGCATTCTCTACGGATTTGGAAGCCGCAAAGAATTTGAAGAAGCCGGAGCGGATTACATTCGTGAAAATGTAGAAGACATTTTACAATTCGTATAAAAATTTATTCGCCAATATTAATCCAGAGAAAATTATTATTTGTCAAAGGCACGCTCGCGCTACCTTCCGCTGGTAGCGGTACATAAGGCGCTAAAAAACACCGCCTAAGTACCGACCGCTCCAGAGTACCTTTCTCCAAATAATAATTTTCCTGGATTTTCTATATTTTGAACAAAATTATAAGGTGATTTTCGCTTTTCGAAGGAATTATAAAGTGTAGTGATATTAGTGAATAAAAAGAATCCAGCAAGGTGATGTTATCTGACGGTAGAGTGATTTCTGATACATCTGCGAGTATAGTCTCATATATTTTACATTGTCTGAGTCCATACGGACGAGTTTGTAAAATATATGAGAAATAAACGACGCAGCAGATGTCAGAAATCATTCGTGTCAGGAACACATCTAGCTGGATTCTTTTTTATGTATCACTACAAATTATTAATTACGCCTCTAAATTCTTGTTTGCTGTGGAAAGCATCAGTTTAATTCGATTCAACTGATTTACTTCACTTGCGCCCGGATCAAAGTCGATCGCTACGATATTTGACTGTGGGTAGCGTCTTCGTAACTCTTTAATAACACCCTTGCCTACTACATGGTTTGGCAGGCAGGCAAATGGCTGTGTACACACGATATTTGGTGCACCGCTGTGGATCAGCTCTAACATTTCGCCGGTCAGGAACCAGCCTTCACCAGTCTGATTTCCAAGAGATACAATGTCAGAAGCCATCTTTCCGAGATCACGGATATCTGCAGGCGGGTTAAAATGTTTGCTCTTCTTAAATGCTTCGGTAGCCGGAGCGCGGAACCAGTCTATGACCTTGATGCCCCAGTTTGCAGCAGTTGCTTTTGATTTTGCAAATCCAAGCTTTTCTACTTTAAAGTTCTGATTGTAGAAGCAGTACTGCAGGAAGTCCAGAAGATCTGGGACAACAGCTTCAGCCCCTTCGCTTTCCAGCAGATCGACCAGATGATTATTAGCTGCCGGAAGGAATTTGACAAGAATCTCACCGACAACGCCGACGCGTGGTTTTTTAACATCTAAAAGTTCGATATTATTGTCAAAGTCTTCGATGATCTGCCGGCATAACTTCTTGAATTTTCGTCTGGAAGGATAGCCGGAAGAGACAAACTCTTTACATACTTCCACCCATTTTCTATGCATTGCATTCACAGATCCCGCAACAGCTTCGTATGGTCTTAACCGATACACACATTTCATAAAGATATCACCAAATACTACGCTGTAAATACCACGAAGTACGAGAGCGGGTGTGATCTTAAATCCAGGATTTTCTTCCAGTCCGCTTAAGTTAATGGAAATAACCGGAATATATTCGTAACCGGCTTTTTTTAGGGCACGGCGGATAAATCCGATATAATTGGAAGCACGGCAGCCACCACCGGTCTGGCTGATGATGACAGCAATCTTGTGTGTATCATATTTGCCGGAAAGGATGGCCTCCATGATCTGTCCGACAACCATAAGGGACGGGTAACATGCGTCATTGTTAACGTATTTAAGCCCCACATCTACTGCCTGTTTGTTGTCATTTGGAAGGACTTCGATGTTGTATCCGGAAGCTTTAAATGCAGACTCCATCAGTTCGAAGTGGATCGGTGACATCTGTGGGCAGAGAATCGTGTAATTCTCGCGCATTTCCTTTGTGAAAGATACTTTTTCAATAGCTGCGGAATGAATCGTACGTTTGTCATTTCGCTGTTCTCTGACGCGGATAGCAGCCAGAAGAGAGCGGACACGGATCCTTGCAGCACCTAAGTTGTTGACTTCATCAATCTTCAGAGATGTATAGATCTTATCTGAATTATTTAAAATATCCGCAACCTGATCGGTTGTGACCGCATCCAGTCCGCAACCGAAAGAGTTGAGCTGGATCAAATCCAGATTGTCTTTTGTTTTTACATAGTTTGCCGCTGCATACAGACGGGAATGGTACATCCACTGATCCATCACGTTGAGTGGGTGCTCAGCTGGATTTAAGTGGGAGATGGAATCCTCAGTCAGCACAGCAATATTATAAGAATTGATCAGTTCTGGAATGCCATGGTTAACCTCCGGGTCAATGTGATATGGACGTCCTGCCAGTACAATACCTCTGTTTCCGGTCTCATCCAGGAATTTGATAACTTCCTCCCCTTTTCGACGCATATCTTCACGGCATGCTGCAAGTTCTTCCCATGCTGCATGGACGGCAGACTGGATCTCCTGATCGGAAATATCAAATTTCTTTCCAAGTTCTTCCACCAGGCGATAGGAGATAGTATCCTCGCTGGCAAAAGAGAGGAATGGGTGCATAAAATCAACTTCTCCATTTACAATGGCATCAATGTTATTCTTGATATTTTCCGGATAAGAAGTAACAATCGGGCAGTTGTAATGGTTGTCAGAGTCTGCAAATTCATTGCGCTCGTAAGGAATGCTTGGGTAGAAAATGTGTTTCACACCTTCGTTGATCAGCCATTGTACATGTCCGTGAGCCAGTTTTGCCGGGTAGCATTCAGACTCACTTGGAATGGACTCAATACCGAGTTCATAAATGCTTCTTGTAGAAGCAGGAGAGAGTTTGACAGAGAATCCAAGCTGATTGAAAAATGTGAACCAGAACGGATAGTTTTCGTATATATTTAATACACGGGGGATTCCGATTACACCGCGTTTTGCAGATCCTTCCGGCAATGGTTCATAATCAAAATAACGTTTTAATTTGTATTCAAATAAATTTGGCAGCTTATTCTCGGATTTTGCTTTTCCGAGTCCGCGTTCGCATCGATTTCCGGTAATGAACTTACGTCCGCCGCTGAAATGATTGATTGTCAGACGACAGTTATTTGTACATCCTTTACATTTTGTCATAGTTGTAGAATATTCCATGGCCTCAATGTCCTCAATAGAGAGCATAGTCGTGCCTTCGCATTCTACATAACGTTCACGTGCAATGAGAGCTGCACCAAATGCGCCCATAATTCCGGCAATATCCGGACGGATAGCCTCACATCCTGCGATTTTCTCAAAACTTCGAAGGACAGCATTGTTGTAGAATGTTCCACCTTGAACTACGATATGTTTTCCAAGTTCCGATGCATCAGAAACTTTGATGACCTTGAATAACGCATTCTTAATAACAGAATATGCAAGTCCTGCGGAGATATCAGCAACCTCAGCACCTTCTTTTTGTGCCTGTTTAACCTTGGAGTTCATAAATACAGTACAACGTGTTCCAAGGTCGATTGGATTTCTTGCAAATAAAGCTTCGTGGGCAAAATCTTCAACAGAATAATTCAGTGATTTTGCAAATGTCTCAATAAATGAACCACAGCCGGAGGAGCAGGCCTCATTGAGCTGTACACTGTCAACGGTCTGATTCTTGATCTTGATACACTTCATATCCTGACCGCCGATGTCCAGAATACAGTCAACATCCGGCTCAAAGAAAGAAGCAGCATAGTAATGAGAGACAGTTTCTACTTCACCTTCGTCAAGGAGAAGGGCTGCTTTGATCAGAGCTTCTCCATATCCGGTAGAGCAGGAGTGTACAATCTGTACATCCTCTGGTAATTTGCTGTAAATATCTTTGATCGCAGTAATTGTTGTACCAAGCGGATCTCCGTCATTGTTGTGATAGAAGGAATATAAAAGTGTTCCGTCTTCGCCGACAAGAGCTGCCTTTGTAGTGGTAGATCCGGCATCGATACCAAGGAAAGCCTTTCCTTTATAGGTAGCCAGATCTCTGATGGGAACCTGATCCTTGTCGTGCCGCTTTTTAAACTCTTGAAAGTCAGCTTCACTTGCAAACAAAGGTTCCATACGGTCAACTTCAAATTCCATCTTAATCTTGCCTTCCAGGCGCTTTTGCATCTCCTGGATTGGTACGTCCAGATCCTTTTTGGAGTTCAGGGCAGAACCAATGGCTGCAAACAGATGGGAATGATTCGGGGCAATGATGTGCTCATCATCCAGATTCAATGTACGGATAAATGCCTTGCGCAGTTCGGAGAGAAAATGCAGAGGTCCGCCAAGGAATGCAACGTGTCCGCGAATAGGTTTACCGCATGCAAGACCACTGATAGTCTGGTTGACAACTGCCTGGAAAATGGAGGCAGCCAGATCTTCTCTTGCAGCACCGTCATTGATGAGTGGCTGGATATCTGTCTTTGCAAATACACCACATCTTGCAGCAATCGTGTAAAGTGCTTTGTAATTCTTTGCGTATTCGTTAAGACCGGAAGCGTCTGTCTGAAGAAGAGATGCCATCTGGTCAATAAAAGAACCTGTACCACCGGCACAGACACCATTCATACGTTGTTCAATATTCCCGCCTTCAAAATAAATGATTTTAGCATCTTCACCGCCGAGCTCAATAGCTACATCGGTCTGAGGAGCGTAGTCCTGAAGAGCCGTGGATACGGCTATAACTTCCTGAACGAAAGGTACCCCCAGATGCTTGGCAAGTGTCAGTCCGCCAGATCCGGTGATGACCGGAGAGACGTGAATGGCACCAAGTTTATGAATGGCACGACCAAGAAGATCAGATAAAGTCTCCTGGATATTGGCAAAATGTCTTTCATAATCGGAGAACAGTACTTCGTTGTCCTGGTCTAATACAGCAATCTTAACCGTAGTAGAACCGATGTCAATACCGAGAGTGTAAATGTCGTTTTGAACCATAATTTATGTACTCCTTATTCAATGTTTATTATTAAAAAAGATATGATTAAAATTCATTTGGCAGATATCTCTTCCTATTATAATGTAATCTGCCAATATAACTAAAATATTATACGACAGTTTGCTC
>SKEO01000927.1_pt1 | contig 25541 bp, 22 predicted proteins | sample 4826801 | NCBI WGS metagenome assembly SKEO01 (sample SAMN11008807, study PRJNA524170) | human gut metagenome | biome: Human fecal sample; material: Feces; isolation source: fecal sample from pouch patient p3 | host: Homo sapiens | place: Israel: Tel-Aviv | collected 2016-02-25 | reverse complement strand
AATTTCATAAACTTTTCCATATGCTCCGCCACCGAGACGCTTTACGATTTTCCAATCTTGCCATGGTAGGTGGATTTGTTCAAAATTTTCCATATGTACATCTCCCATTCCTGTTTCCCTTTTACTTATTATTCCTGCTTATCATCATAACCTAATAGCCCTATTCCTTTTCCTAACCAAAATCCTACACAAAGTACTCCAAAAACCAAAAACGCCAAAATTAACCCTACTACTCCACCTAATTTTCCTAATTTTCCTAGTTTATCATCAATACTAATAAAAGAATCCAACACAGCAAACGGTATCATCACTATAAAAGCACCAACTACTCCATCCGCAGTCATTTTCCATCTTTTTTTATAAGTTTTTTCTGCTTTAAATAGTAAATAAAATAACTGTGGCAACACCGCTATACATCCAAATACTACAGCTAATCCGTACTCTCCAGAGATTCTGGCTTCAATTATCATAGCCACAAAAAATCCTATAATTACGAGACTCCATATATAGCCTACCTTCGTCTTCTTCACTTTTTTCGTTTCATTTTTCGCCGTTACTACTTTTTTTGCTTCTGCCTTCTTCTCTTCTACCTTTTTCTCCTGTTGCTGATATGCTTTCTTCACACCAATGGTTTCAGTTATAGGCTCTTCCTGAACCTCTTTTTGATTCTCTTCTTTTTTCTTCTTTTCCGTATTTCCTTTTAGCTTACCAATGGTTCTACCAATAGTTCCACCGCCACCCCAGGAATTTCCCGCAGTCTGTCCACTGCTAAAGCCGCCCACAGTTTTTCCTACAGTCTTGCCATTTTCCATCCCGTCATCTTCAGAAGATGGTTCTGTCTGATATCCAGATACTGGATTCTTTGTATAAGACTTTCCACTTTCAATCTCATACAACGCATCATACAACTCCTGCGCGGACGCATATCGATTCTCTGGTCGGTATTCACAGGCTTTCAACACAACTTTTTTCAGCTCCTCACTTCCATTCTTCGGAACAGGTAATTTTTCACCCCTATAACGTCTTTCCATTGCGTTGATTTTCAGTTCTGGTGTCAACTTTTTCTTTGCATCAATAAATGGCATCCTCCGATCATTCAGCAACCAGTAAAGTGTGATTACCAGAGAATAAATATCTGCCGATTTTCCATATCTTTCCATACGTCTAACTTCCGGTGCCTCATACTCCAATGTTCCCATTGCAGTTGCATAGGTTGTATGATCCATAATTTTAGATACACCAAAATCTCCAAGCTTGTAATCTCCAAACTCAGAAACCATAATATTCGCAGGCTTAATATCTCGATGAACAATATTTTTTCTCTCACATAAAATCAGTGCATTGGAAATGTCTTTCCCAAGCTTAATAATTTCCTGTACAGAAAGCGTTTTCTGTCTCAATACCTGTTGCAGAGATGTTAATAGTTCCATTCGGATAAAGATATCTCCACCAATTTTGTTGGCATGTGGAACGACTGTAAAATCATCGCAGCTGACGATATTGGTCTGCCCTTGCAGTTTTTTCATCAGCGTATATTCTTGCACATAATTCTGAATTTCTCTGTCATAAGATGCCACAATGCTCGCTTTATCGTAGCCTTCATCATAATAAGTTTCGATTTCACTGTCATCTTTCGGTCTGGATACAATTTTCAGCGCTGCTTTTTCCTGCACACCTGAAATATTTCTTTCGATTTCATAAACTTTTCCATATGCTCCGCCACCGAGATATTTTACGATCTTCCAATCTGCCCACGGTAAACGGATTTTCTCAAAATTCTCCATATGTACCTCTCCTCATTTTCTCTGACTCAAATTACTTTGTTAATCGATTCAAAAATTGCACATTTCCCTCAGATATAATCTTTCCGTCTGCATCATAACTTGTATAATGCTGCCATTTTTCATTGTCAGCCTCGTCAGCTTTTTCATAAATTGTATATTCCTTAACATTGTCTTCTGAATCATAGTTTGTATCTTTCGTCCGTTCATTGTCCGAATCATATTCAGAAATCAAATACTCCACAAGCTGACCTTTACTATCATATTCTGTCCTCTTAACTTGATTTCCATTCGCATCGTATTCAAATGTATAATATTCCCCGTCTATTTCATAATCAGTCTTTTTTTTCATCTTTCCATTTTCATCGTATTCGTCTATCTCACCAATTTTTCTACTATTTTCATAATAGTACGTCCGTCGAATCACATTTCCATTGTCATCCATCTCTTCTTTACAATTTGTATAGTCAACTTTCCATAACAAATTTTTCGCCATCAGCAGTCCACAGATTGCAGTTACTACAATGATAATTACTATCTTTACCTGTTTATATTTTGCAATTTTAGATTTATTGTCACTCTTTTCCACGGGTTCATTGACCTCTGCCATAGAAAATCGTGCAACAATTATAGGTACAACAACAACCCAGATAAGTCCTGCTATCCCCAAGATAATTTCTTGCCATGATTTCAGATATGTATTAGTACCCAGCGCCCGCTTTGCAATGCCTCCCATAAAAAGAAAGAGATTACTCAGAACCACTGGCACAGCCCCATCTTTCTTCCCAACTTCTCCAATAAATAAAGCCTTCATTTCTATTATTACTACGAACACAAAAAACATTGCCGTAACTACATACATGTCTTTATCCTGCATTCCCCCAAATAGACCTGCTACACAACAACCTATTACAAAAATATTCCATACATACCCAAATGTCGTTCTCTTATACTTCGGCTTACTTACTTTCGCAATAACTTCTCCGGTTCCCACATCTTTCCTCTGTTGTTTTGGGACTTTCGGCTGTTCTGGTTCTTTCGGTTGTTTTGGGACTTTTGCCTTTTCTACCTTTTTCTTCTGTTCCTGATATGCTTTCTTCACACCAATGGTTTTAGGCTCTTCCTGAACCTCTTTCTGTTTCTTTTCCGTATTTTCTTTTAGCTTACCAATGGTTCTACCAATAGTTCTACCAATGGTTCCACCGCCACCCCAGGAATTTCCCGCAGTCTGTCCACCGCTAAAGCCACCCTCAGTTTCTCCTACGGTCTCGCCACTTTCCATCCATTCATCCCCAGAAGATGGTTCTGCCTGATATCCAGATACTGTATTCTTTGTATAAGACTTTCCATTTCCAATCTCCTCAAGCGCATCATACATTTCCTGCGCCGTCAGATACCGGTCTTTCGGCTTGTATTCGCACGCCTTTAACACAATTTTCTTCAGTTCATCGCTTCCGTTTTTTGGTGCCGGGATCTTTTCTCCCTGATATCTTCTCATTGCTGCCTGGTTTGCATTTACTAATGTCACCTTTTCATCTGCACCAATAAACGGCATTCTCCGATTATTTAAAAGCCAGTACATTACGATTCCGAGGGAATAAATATCGACTTCTTTTCCGTATTTCTCTATATGAAGTACTTCAGGCGCCATGTATCCTTCCGTTCCGGTCATAGTTGCACCGGTTGTATGGCTCATAACCTTTGATACACCAAAATCTCCAAGTTTATAATCACCAAATTTGGAAATCATGATATTATCCGGTTTGATATCCCGGTGAATGATATTTCTGCTCTCGCATAGGATTAGCGCTTTGCAGATATCTTTTCCAAGCTTGATGACTTCTTCTTCAGATAAAAGGCGTTCCTTTGTCACTTTCTGAAGTGGAGTCAGAAGTTCCATACGGATATAGATTTTGCCACCGATTCCATCTGGATTTTCTTCTATCGCAAAATCATCACAGCTGACAATATTAGACTGCCCCTGTAATTCTTTCATCAGTTTATATTCATTTTTGTATTCCTGAAGGATTTCTGTATATTTAACAGCAATGCTTTCACGGTCATATCCATTCTGATAATCTACTTCCAGTTCGCTTTCTTCCTTTGGTCTGGACACGATTTTCACTGCTGCTTTTTCCTGAATCCCGGAATTATTTCTTTCGATTTCATAAACCTTTCCATATGCCCCGCCGCCAAGATACTTTACAATCTTCCAATCCGGCCATGGCAAACGTATACTTTCAAAATTCTCCATCTGCATTCGTCCCCTTCTCTCTTTCTCTTTTGCTATTCTGCTCTGTCCGGGCTCCAGCTGTCCTGCAGCGTTCCAGCTACCCGGTAGATGCTTGAAATCTCTGATCTCCGCTTACTTTTTCTTCATACCTAAAGCATTAATTTTGTATGTTAAATATATTGGAACTACTACTACCCCTCCCACAAACATCACAGGCTGAATCAATCCTGAAGCAGATGGCATCTGTTCCCATATAGGCAAATAAGCAATTGTAGTAAAAATGACACACCAATCCGCAATATACTTTAATACTACGCCTATCATTACCAAATAATTGAAAATACTCTCACCTATATCAGCCACAAAATTGAACGCTATTATTACTATCAGTTCTGCACACACCGCAAATGGACATATTACTTTTATAGGAGTTGACGCATCACTTAACCTTGAAAAATAAATTATTGCTCCTGCTGCAATTAAACACCAGATAACACCAAATGCATTCAAATCTTTTTCTTTTGTTTTACTTCGTACCTCAGCAACTACCTCCTTTTTCTCTTCTGCCTTCTTTTTCTGTTTTTTATACGCATCCTTTACCCCAACAGTTCCTGGATCTGTCACTTCCGAATTTCCTTTATCTTTGACCTTATTCTGTCCATTCGGTCCACCCGGCTTCCCAATCGTTCCTCCGTTCTCGCCCCAGGAATTTCCCTGTGTCTCTCTGCTTTCATTCCAGTTATCATCAGCCACAGCTTTTCGGATTGTTCCACTTTCCTCAAGCCCGTTCTTCTCTGTTTCTGTGTGATTTTCCAGTTTTACAGCCTTATTCTTTTTCGGAGTTTTTCCTGTCTGTGTATTTCCGGTTTTCAATGCATCCAGTTCGTCATACATTTCCTGTGCAGATGCGTAGCGGTTCGCCGGATCGTATTCACAGGCTTTCAGCACGATTTCTTTCAGTCTCTTGCTTCCGTTCTTCGGTTTCGGTAACTTTTCTTTCCCTGCATAACGTTTCTCCATCGCTTCGCTTCTTCGTGCCGGTGTTATCTGTTCATCTGCCCCGATAAATGGCATTCTCCGGTTATTTAACAGCCAGTAAAGCGTGATTCCAAGCGAATAAATATCCACAGCCTGTCCATATTTTTCCATATGCATGATTTCCGGCGCTTCATATTCTGGCGTTCCCATTACCGTTGCATGGGTTTCATGATCCATGATTTTCGATACGCCAAAATCTCCCAGCTTGAAATCTCCAAACTGAGAAACCATAATGTTTACCGGCTTGATATCCCGGTGAATAATATTCTTGCTTTCGCACAGAATCAGTGCGCGCGAGATATCTTTTCCAAGCTTTATAATCTCTTCTACGGAAAGCATTCTGTCTTTTAATATCTGCTGAAGCGAAGTCAGAAGCTCCATCCGGATAAAGATATCTCCACCAATTCCATTTTCATGCGGAACCACTGTAAAATCATCACAGCTGACAATATTCGACTGTCCCTGTAATTCTTTCATCAGCCTGTATTCCTGCACATAATCCCGGATTTCATTTTCATATGAAGCGATAATGCTTTCCTGATCATAACCGTTGGCATAGTAATCGTCGATTTCCCTGTCATCCTTCGGGCGGGATACAATTTTCAATGCCGCCTTCTCCTGTACTCCGGATATATTTCTTTCTATCTCATAAACCTTTCCATATGCCCCGCCGCCAAGATACTTTACAATCTTCCAATCCGGCCATGGCAAACGGATATTTTCAAAATTCTCCATATGTATCTCTCCCATTTTCCCCGTTGTAAAATCATTCTCTTATTATTTTGAAGCTTTAATTTCTTCTGCTGCTTCCGGATTTAACTTCTTGATATATTTCAGAAATGTTTTCTTCGGGCATTTGTCATAATATAAACGCTTTGCAAATGCAGTGTCATTTGCAATACAATTGTCAAAATCTATTTTCTTCTTGCTCCGGATAATCCATCCATTGACAATCTCAGGTTCTCTCCCCTTAATCGCCAGAAAATACCACATTACAAACAGGATTCCCCACATCGGAACTGCCATCGCACCAAGCGCCGGAATCATTGCAAGCGCCAGACCTCCAACTCCGACAGTTACAATACCTGCCTTAGCCTTATCGCCTGATGTCCATGCCATCTCTTCAACCATTGCCAACTTCCATTCTTTTTCTTCATCTAATTTTTCTGTCTGATTTGTATACTTCTTGCCAGTCTCCTTTACTCCTTCTGCCACATACACCTGTTTTTTCTGAATTGCCAGATGAAAGATCAGATCTCCTTTACTGGTATTTCCTTCTCCTTTCAACCGGATAATACTTCCATTCAACTTATTTGCCGGTATCTCGATATTAAATGACTTTTTCCGTCCATCCGGATAATCAACAGTCACTTTTTTGTTGCTTCCAAGCTCACTCTCTGTAATCTGAATTGTTACATGCAGATCATCCAGATCTTTTGACTTCATCTGCTTTCCGTGAGGATTCTTTATGCCGATTGTTTCTGATACTTCTTGTTCTTCATAGGCATTCCCTGAACCCATCGGAGTCTTTTTTCCATATGCTCCGATTGTTTCAAATCCTCCGCCCCAGGAATTACCGGCAGTTTGCCCATTGTTGAATCTATACATACTTTCTCCAACAGTCTGTCCAGTATGAAATTCAGACCTATTTTTCCCTACGGTTTCGTTGCTCTCCTGCCAGTCTTCTTCAACAAATACCGGTTCCTCATTTTTTCCAATCGCCAAATGCAGAATCAGATCTCCTTCGCTGGTATTTCCCTGCCCTTTCAGACGGATAATACTTCCATTCAGCTTATTTGCCGGTATCTCTACTTCAAACATCCGGTTCACTCCGTTTGGATACTCAATTGTGATAACCTTACTTTTACCAAGCTCTTTTGTTGCAACCTGAATTGTCACGTGCAGATCTTTCTCTCCCGACTGATTTGCATATGCTTTCTTCTGGACATTCCCTTTCTGCGGATGTACATCCACTTCTTTCTGGGCATTTTCTTTTTGCTGATCTGCATAATTGTTCTTTATGCTGACAGTTCCTGCTTCTGAAATTCCCTGACTCTGTGAATTTCTTTGAAGTCTATCCAGCTCATCATACATTTCCTGTGCCGTCGTAAAACGGTCTTTCGGACGATATTCACATGCCTTTAACACAATCTGTTTTAATCTGTCACTTCCATTCTTTGGTGCAGGAATTTTCTCTCCCTGATATCTCCGCAGAGATGCTTCACTTGCCTTGGAAGGTGTCAGCTTTTCGTCTGCCCCGATAAATGGCATTCTCCGGTTATTCAACAGCCAGTACATCACGATTCCAAGCGAATAGATGTCCACTTCTTTACCATATTTCTCCATGTGAAGAACCTCCGGTGCAATATAACCTTCCGTTCCAGTCATTGTTCCGGCAGTTGTATGTCCCATAACCTTTGAAACACCAAAGTCTCCGAGCTTAAAGTCACCGAATTTCGAGATCATGACATTATCCGGCTTGATATCTCTGTGGATGATATTTCTATTCTCACACAGGATCAGTGCCTTACAGATATCTTTTCCAAGCCTGATAACTTCCTCTTCGGATAAAAGACGCTCTTTTGTCACTTTCTGAAGCGGTGTCAGCAGCTCCATACGGATGTAGATCTTACCACCAATCCCGTCTGGATTCTCTTCTATGGCAAAATCATCACAACTGACAATGTTGGACTGTCCCTGTAGTTCTTTCATCAGCTTATATTCATTGATGTAATCCTGAAGAATTTCCGTATATTTTGCTGCAATGCTTTCCCTGTCATATCCATTCTGATAATCGGTTTCCAGTTCACTTGCTTCCCTTGGTCTGGAAATGATTTTCAGCGCCGCCTTCTCCTGAATCCCGGATATATTTCGCTCAATTTCATAAACTTTCCCATATGCTCCACCGCCAAGATATTTTACGATTTTCCATCCTGACCATGGCAAATGAATTCCCTCAAAATTCTCCATGTGTTCTGCTCTCCTTTTTCCTTTTATTCGTCCATCCTGTTCGGGCTCCAGCTGTCCTGCAGCGTTCCGTCTGCCCTGTAGATACTCGTTTTCAAAAGGCTTCCTTCTTCGTCATATTCGCACTCACTGTAGCTTCCCATCTGTCCATCCGGAGTATGTCTCTACATTTCCATCTGAATCGTATTTCACCTTCGCCTCCAGATTGCCATTCTCACAATACATTGGTTCAAATTTTGCTTTTTTATTGGCATCACACTGATAGATAATGCCAATGAAAACTATGATTACAATTGTTACTTATTCAATATCTGGAAAATCTGTTGTCTCAGGTTACTTTTTTTGTTCCTTTAAAATAGCCAGGATTAAGTATGCAACGCCTCCAAAGAAATAGACGCCAATCAGTCCGCCTATAATCATTGAAATAATACCTGATGTTTCTAATTCTTTTCCAAGACTATGCAAATATATTTCTTCACACGGAATTGCAATTGCACTAAGAATTGCATGGATTTGTAAAATTGGTCCTATTATTTTGATGCTTTTCGATGCATTCCACATTTTTACAAACATAATTGCCAGAAGCAGCCCGATCCATACGAAAACAGACACTCCAACTTCAAAAATACTTTTTCTATACAAAAATTCTTGTCTGGAGTTTCTATATTCTGAATGAAGTCTCATAACATGGCCTATACTAGTCATAAATGCAAACACAAAAAGTAAAAGCGATGCCACACCGTAAACTGCTACAAAAAAATCCGAACCATTGTCTTTCTTTTTCCCTTTTTCCTCAGCAACTACTTCCCTTTTCTCTTCTGCCTTCTTTTTCTGTTTTTTATACGCATCCTTTACCCCAACCGTTTCCGTAGAAAATTCTTCCTGCTCTTCCGTCCTGAGATCATCTTGTACTGTAACCTTAAAACCATTTTTCACTGTGCTACGCTGAAAACCACTTTGTCCGGCACCTGATCGTTTCTCCTTCTCTTCTTCTCTAAAATCATTCTGCACTGTAACCTTGAAACCATTTTTCACTGTACTATGCTGGAAACCACTCTGTCCGGTGCTTGGTTTTTTCTCTATTTTCCTCGGCTTACCGATTGTTTCTGTCTCGTCGCGCCAGGAATTTCCCTGTGTCTCTCTGCTTTCATTCCAGTTATCATCAGCCACAGCTTTTCGGATTGTTCCACTTTCCTCAAGCCCGTTCTTCTCTGTTTCTGTGTGATTTTCCGGTTTTACAGCCTTATTCTTTTTCGGAGTTTTTCCTGTCTGTGTATTTCCGATTTTCAATGCATCCAGTTCATCATACATTTCCTGCGCAGATGCGTAACGATCCTCCGGTCGGTATGCACAGGCTTTCAGTACTATCTCTTTCAGCTTCTTACTTCCGTTCTTTGGTGCAGGTAACTTTTCACCTCTGTAACGTCTGTCCATTGCTTCGGTTTTCAGCATCGGAGTCTGCTGTTCATCCGCTCCAATAAATGGCATTTTCCGGTTATTTAAAAGCCAGTAAAGTGTAATTCCAAGAGAATAAATATCGGCAGCCTGTCCATATCTTTCCATATGTACAACCTCCGGTGCCTGATACTCCGGCGTTCCCATTGGCGTTGCAAAAGTCGCATGATCCATGATTTTAGATACGCCAAAATCTCCCAGCTTATAATTGCCAAACTGAGAAACCATAATATTTGCCGGCTTGATATCCCGGTGAATGATATTTTTGCTCTTACACAAAACCAGCGCATGGGAAATATCTTTTCCAAGCCTGATAATCTCCTGCTCAGAAAGATTTCTTTCTCTCATTTTCTGCTGTAAAGAAGTCAGAAGCTCCATACGGATAAAGATATCTCCACCAATTCCATCGTCATGTGGAATCATGGTAAAATCGTCACAGCTGACAATATTAGACTCCCCCTGCAGTTCCTTCATCAGCTTATATTCCTGCACATAATTCTGGATCTCACTTTCGTAAGACGCAATAAGCTCTGCCTTACTATAGCCTTCGTTATAATAGGATTCAATTTCACTTTCATCCTTCGGACGGGATACGATTTTCAGTGCCGCCCTTTCCTGCATGCCAGAAATATTTCTTTCTATCTCATAAACCTTTCCATATGCCCCGCCGCCAAGATACTTTACGATCTTCCAGTCCGGCCATGGTAAACGGATATTTTCAAAATTCTCCATATGTATTCGTCCCCTTCTCTCTTTTTCTTTTGCTAATCTGCTCTGTTCGGGCTCCAGCTGTCCTGCAACGTTCCGTCTGCCCGGTAGATACTCGTTTTCAAAAGGCTTCCTTCTTCGTCATATTCGCACTCACTGTAGCTTCCCATCTGTCCATCCGGAGTATAGGAAAACGATTTTATCTCATTTCCGTCGGAATTGTACTCGTACTCTGTATAAAATATCATGTTTCCATCTGCATCATAATACATACTCTTCGTTTTCAATCCTTCGGAATTATATTCATTTTCAGTATAATGATCGATCGTTCCATCGCTTTTAACCAAAGTTTCTTTTCGTTCTTTCCCGTCCTCATCCACTTCGGTTTCAATTGAGAAATCCACGGATCCATCCGGATTATAATAACGAATCTTTATCGGATTCCCATTTTCGTCATATTCACTTTTCCTTGACTTCACGCCATCCATATCGTAAGAAATAAATGTCTCTACATTTCCATCTGAATCGTATTTCACCTTCGCCTCCAGATTGCCATTCTCACGATACATTGGTTCAAATTTTGCTTTTTCATTGGCATCACACTGATAGATGATGCCAATGAAAGCCATGATTATAATAAATGTCTGTATATATCTTTTCTTCATTGCTCTTTACTTCTATTACTTATTCAATATCTGGAAAATCTCTTGTCTCCGGCTACTTTTTCATTTACACAACTTCCAACACGATCGCCGTGATATTATCTTTTCCACCGCCATCAAGTGCTGCCTGAATCAACGCTTCCACACATTCATCCGGATCCTGATATCTTGCCAGATTATTGCAAATGGTCTGATCATCCACCATATCGGTCACCCCGTCACTGCAGATCAGAAAACGGTCTCCACGGTTCAAAACATAGCTTTTGATAGATGGAACAATCGTCATCTCATCCGGATCGATTCCAAGATACTGTGTCAGATAAGGCTTGCGCCCGGTAATTCCATTTTCTTTCATGAATTCTTCATCCGTGTGGTCTTCCGAGATCTGCTTCATCCTTCCATCCCGAAGGAAATAGCAGCGGCTGTCTCCCAGGTTGCACACCCACGCCTGTCCTTCATGAAAATACAGACCAACTAGAGTAGATCCCATCCTGGACGAGCCAAGCTTTTCACCGGCTTCATAGACTGCCTGATTGACAACCTCACACATTTTCGTAAGTGACGGTGTGATATCGCACGGATTGATATTTGTTCCTGTCTCAAGAAACTCTTTTGTTGTCTTTGAAGCTGTATAGGAGGCGACTTCACCGTAGTCGCCTCCACCCATGCCATCAAATACACAAAAAAATCCATCATCATCCAGAGAAAGTACTGTCTTTTCTATCGAAGGAAGTCCATGATTATCACTGTTCATATAGCTTCCATCGAAGTATAAATTATCCTCGTTGTTGTTTCTCTTTTTTCCCTGATGGCATCCGCATGCCGCACGAAGCTGCATGCCGCCAATCAGGTCTTTGATTCCAAACATTTTTGTCAGATCCATAATCTTCTCCGATCTTTATTCGTTTTCATATTTTGCGGCACAAAGCTGTAATAATCCTTCCCAAGGCTCGAAGGATTTATCACGGTATCCCTCAAACAGGACTTCTTTGATATCTGTCATCTGGAACCCGAACTGTGCTTTCACATGAAGGTTTCCTTCCGGATACGGAACACCTACATAATCTGCGATCTCCCCCGGACGCAGAGAAGATTTCTGCAGATATCCGAAGATCATCACCGGCTTTGTTCCATTTTTTAACATTACAACTGATCCGATTGGTAACACCATTTTACGGAGTTTATCATTCATATTCTTAAGTTCCACATTCTTTTCGTTTGTATCCATTTTCTCTTTCCTCCTGCTATCTGCTAACTTCTGGCTCCTGAATGCCACAGTGCTCCAATCCTGTCTGCAACATAACTGCCAATATCAACGACACCATCAACAACGCCTTTTGCAATACCGCCATGATCTTTATAATAATTCTGGTCTGCTGCAGCTGCATCACTGTCTCCTGTAACCATAAGGGTAATATCACCGATCATAGAACCAATTGCGCCTTCCCCGTCTGTCACACCTTTTTCTGCATAATAATCTCCGATTCCCGGAATATTTTTCACAACATTAAAAGCTGCATCACTCGTTGTCTTAATCACGGAACCGGCTCCTGAATTCCATGCCATCTCGCCAAGCTGCTCCAGCTCATACGCCGGATTTCCGTCCCCAAAATACATATCTTTTACAATATTTTTTGCGTTTCCTAACGTACCACCAAGGACATTTTTAAAATAAGATTTTTCCAGTTTAGCCAGTCCTAATGTTCCACCGGTTGCCTCTTCAAGCTGACCTACCCAGGTATCTGAACCAAGATCTCCGGACAAAGCCCCGGCTACCCAGTCAATTCCTTTATCTGCAACCGTGTCGAGCACGCCTTCATAATCACCCTTCATTACTTTTCCAAGGATATCTTTTGCACCGGCGGCATCTACGCCTGTCATTTTTGAGATTGCCCCGATCATCAGATCCGAATTTACTCCGGTCTGTGCATTTTCTGCGATCCATGACAACAGATCTGAACTTCCACTAAGAGATCCGCTCTCTCCACCTCCACAGATCAACGAAAGGACTGCTCCCGGCTCTGAAAATGTATTTGCTCCGACGCGCGCTGCAGTTGCGCCGTTCGCCATCATCTCTGCTACTGCAGAAAATGATTTCTGTGCTGCGCTGATCTTTCCTGAGAAATTCCCTGCCAGAGCTTCACTCCAACTGCCATTCAGATTGTTCAGCGCACTTGTTACCTGTGAAAATAATGACTCAAATTCTGACTGGATCGAAGCCATCTCTGTACTCTGCGCCAGAAGCTCCTCCGGCGTTAATTTAATATTTCCTGCCATTTTTATTCCTCCTTTGTCACCGCTTCGCCCAATCCTTGAAGATCCATAATGCTGATGCCAGTTCCTGAACCACTACCACCATGCACATTTTCTGATATTTTCGGTACAATAGTCGTGATTCGCCCGATAATATCATCTACACCATTAATTCTCCGGCAGCTGTCCTGCTCTGTGGAATCAAATCTTTCGGATGCTGTCTGGATTGCCGAATAGAAAGAGGAACTTCTCTCCTGGATCTGCTGTGCCTTCTGTTTATTTGATAAAGTCATTTCTTTGATTCTGTCACGTTCTGTACAGATCCAGTCATCATGAACCGTGATCGCATTCAGAAGGTTCGCAGCTTCTGAAATTGCCTCATTTGCCTGCTGTGCCACGCTTACCGAACTTCTCAGTATCGATGTGTCAATGTTTAATCCTATCATGATATCCCTCCTAGAATGAATTTCGGATCAGGTTTGCGCACTCCTGATCTACACTCTGAAAACTGTTCTTCGTTGTATTCGCATATCCTTGAATCGTTCCGATAATTTCTGAGATATGAGAACCCTGCTGCTGATACTGCTGCATAAGCTGTGAAAATGCAGTTGCCGCAGAACCTTCCCAGGTCGATGCCACCTGGTCAGACATATTTTTCATTCTTGTACAGAGATTTTCATAGGTTGACTGGTAATTTTTAAGTGCTGATGACTGCTGTTCAAGCCCGTCATAATCAATTTTAATGTGTGCCATTTATACCCCTCCGTTCTGATATTGTTTCGGAAGATCCGCATCTTTTTCCTGATATTCTCTTACTGCTGACTTGATCAGTCCGATCGTATAGTTCAGATTGGTCTTTAAGGCATCAATCTGAGAACTCAGCTGGGTGCATTTCTCTACGATTGCCGGACCGGTCTGCCCGGTCATATCACTTGCATTTGTACTCAGCTGTTTGATACTGTTCTGTGATTCGTTCAGCTTATTGATTGCATCATTTATTTTTTTAATATCTGCATTTGCCGCATCTGGATCAATAATTATCTGTGACATCTTATAATTCTCCTTTCAGTAAACTCATTGCCATTTCTTTGTAAATCCCTGATTTCAGTTCTTCTGCCGTAAATACTCCGTTTTTGCTTCCACTCTTCACATCCGCAAGATAAATCTCGACTTTTTCTTCATTTAGAAATGTTTCCATTTCTTTTTCCGTCACTTCGCGGAATGTGATCTTCTCTTCCCCGATCAGTGACATCACAATTCTTCCTTTATAGATGTGGAATCTACGGCTTGGTTTCCCTTCTACATCAAGTCTGCTTTCTTTTTCTCCGAAAAGCACCGGTTTTAACAGGCTTTCATAATCGGAATCCATCTCTGCATTTCCATCGAAATCCAGTTCAATAACTCCCTCCTCATCCAGACTTTCCAGTGTTTCCTGCTCATGCCGTACATAATTGATCTGTATGTCCGGTGTCCTTCTGAAATAGTCATAGTCCAGATATTTTCCCTGCATGACTCTTGCACAGAAGAACAGCTCCATTGGAGTCAGCTCACATTTTAAGCTCATATCTGCTCTCTCCTTCCATTTACTTTTTTATCCTTAAGATTCTATGATCGTAAGTACATCTCCCTGCCAGACACCACATTCATAAAGCGTCTTCTGCGGATCCAATACGCTGGATGTTCTTTCATTTTTAAGGCGGTATCTGCTGCCTGGCAGAACTTTTGTTTTACCATAACGATCCTTATAATAATTCACCGCTTCTACAATATCCCGTGCCGCTTTTTCAGCAGTGATCTTAACCGGAACCTCTACATCATATGATGATATTTTACCTTTTGTATCTTTTACTGTAACAATAATCTCTGATCTCATAACCTGCTTTCCTCCTCTTACGAGTAACGGATGAACCGGACTTCTTCATTCTGTAAAAGCAGTGCCTCATCCTCGTCGAGTATGGTGTTCGCCATCGGTGGGAACCCCTGTGTATCAAGTGCCGTGTATTCCACCGGATTACCGTCTGCGATCAGGATGCATTCTGACCGGAGTGCAGCGCTGACTGCCACATTTTCCTTCTGCTCCTTCAGACCATCCTTTGTGCCTGTGGCAAAAATGATCGCGCCAAATCCTTTGGACTTATTCAGAACCGTACTCAGCCTCTTCAGCTCATCCTTCTCCAGGTTTACTGCAATCTCCGGAAGATCTTCGATCAGGACACAGATCTGCATATAACCCTGAATCCATTTTTCCTGTTCAAAATCCGGCTCCTTGCATGATTTCTTGTACAGCTTCTGTCTTTCATTCAACTGTTCTGTCAGCTTCGAAAGCTCTTCTTTGCAGTTCTCTTTTGTGATCCGGATGATCAGGTTATCGTCTTTCTTACGCAGTGTCTTTTCAAATCTCACAAGGATTTCCCTGCCTTTTTCACTTTCTTCACTGCAGATCAGACAGAGATTCTTCTGTGACAGATCCAGATATGCCGGTTCCATATCGTCCCGGTATGTACCCGCCGGAATGTCGGTACGTTTGCTGTATTCTCCATTTTCTACTGCCTGTGTGCTTTCTGCTGTCTCTTCTGCCTCTCCTGGATTTTCTGCACTTTCTTCATCCAGCTCATCTTTTCTGAGTTCTGCCCATGCCTCTCTCATCTGCCGGATGGTCTCTTTCACGGATGCAGCTCTTTCCTGATCTTTTTCTTCATCCGCATAGACTGCAACCTGGAATGCAACCGGCGGATTGCCACGCATCAGAGCGCGTCCCTGGAACTGCGGTACGCTGATATCCTTGATCGAACCGACGATCTCTGCGTAGTTTCCTTTTTCCGGCTGTTGGAGGCTGATCGCGCCTTTGACCTTCTGTGTGATCTTGTAGCTGACCGATGCCCCTGCATTAGTCGTGAAAATCAGGTAGATTCCAAATGCCTGTCCGGTTCCGGCGATCTCATTCATCAGTGCATCCATCTCCGGATACTGTTCAAGCAGTGGTTTCAGCTGCTCTACCATGATCACAATTGCCGGAAGGTCCGGATCTACTGCTTCCCGGTAAGCCGAAAGTGAGTTGACTGCGTGCTTCAGGAATGCCCGTTTTCGCGCTTCCATTTCCTGTATGATCCGTTTGACAAACTGGCGGATCTTCTCTACTTCATCACCGAGAACCATTTCCCATACATGCGGCATTTCCGCAAATTCCTTCAGTTCCCATTTTCCGGCATCGATGAGGTAGATCTTTACGTCTTTTGGCGTATAATACATGCCAATCGACATCAGGATCCGTTTCAGCAGGAATGTCTTACCGGTGGACGGTGAACCGTAGATTCCAAAATGTCCGGTTTCCATCAGATCCATATACATCACGCCCTGCATCTGATTTGCCGGAATATCGTATTTTCCGATTGGAATCTTGAGATCGCGTCTTCTCTCCGGCCACATTCTGCCGTCAAAGCCAGGTGCAATTCCAAGCTCTTCAAACGGAAGCCATTTTGGAAGCTCCGGAAGCCACGGTCCTGCCATTTTCTCGATTCCGTACAGCCTGCATTGTTCATTGATATAGCGGATAATTGCAGTTAATTCATCCTGTTCGATTTCGTCTGGATTTTTCTTCTCTTCCTTTTTCTTTTCCTCAAACGGATTAATACGATTCCCTGTCACGCCGACTACCCGGACCTGATTCTCCAGTTTCATCTTATCATCCATCAGCTGCCCATCGTATTTCGCCGCACTGTAGAAGGACTGGAACAGCTCGAATATCTCGTCCTCCCCGACTCTCACATAAGCACGTCCCGCCTTGGTGATCTTTGCCGCATCCGGATGTTTTAACATTTCCCGGCTGTCCGCCGCATCCTCTACCCTCATACAGATTCGGAAACGGGAGTTCGCACTGATCTGATCGGTCACAACACCCGCCGGTTTCTGCGTTGCAAGGAGCATATGCACCCCTAAGGTACGTCCGATGGTCGCCACGGTATTTAGCTCTGTCATAAATTCCGGCTCTTCTTTTTTCATCTCCGCAAATTCATCGGTTACGATGATCAGATGCGGAAGCGGAATTTTTGCCTGTCCCTTCTTATAGGCTTTCTGATATTTTGTAATGTTATTGACCCCACATTCAGCAAATAGCCGCTGTCTTCTCTTTAATTCACTTTTCAATGAAACAAGAGATCTGGAAATGTTCCGGTCAATATTGGTAATCTTTCCGACTACATGTGGAAGAGGCTCCATTTGCTTTGACATTCCACCACCTTTGTAGTCGATGATCACGAAGTTTACATCATGCGGATGATAGGTCACCGCCATGGAAAGAATCCAGGTCTGTAAAAGTTCACTCTTACCGGAACCGGTAGTTCCTGCCAAAAGTCCATGCGGTCCGTGTGCCTGTTCTCCATCCAGTATGTTCAGTGAAAATATTTTTTTTCCTGCCATCATACCGATCGGCGCTGCCAATGTCCGGTACGGTTCGCTCTTTTCCCATCGGTCTATGACATCCAGTTCTTCTACCCGGTTTACATCGTATCCCTGCAAAAATGTAATTGCCGATGGAAGATCATCGGCTGCCCGACTTTTTAATTCGATTGCCGCCATCTGTCTTGAAAAGCTTTCCAACTCTTTCCTATGTACCGGCGCATCCTGTTTAAAATAGAGTCTTTCATCGTATTTCTCGCGCTCAAATGCATACGGACTTTCGGTCAGATCAATGATAAACCGACAGGTCTGCGGCAGATCATACATGTTCTCTGCAAGAATGATCGTTGTAATTCCAAGTGACGGATCATTGGATACCAGATCGTCATAAATATTTTCCTCAAACAGAATGTCTTCATTTTCTGCAACGATCACATAATGTGGCAGTGGGTTCTCGATCTTTTTCCCGGTCTCCGTCCGTGAATTTGATTTTCTTCTCCGGATCAGATCGGCAAGAAACTCGCTGACCGTATGCCGTCTTTCCTCATCAAATGCGATATAACGCACCTGACCGCTTTCATCCCAGATATGTGGAAGCCATCTGAGATCCTTCCAGTATTTTTGCGAATCCTTTTCAAACATTCCAACCAGATGTACATCTTTTCCATTGTGCTCTGTGGTAAGCTCTACCAGCATACTCCGGAGCATATAGTAATTCGCCTCTTTGGAGCCCACGATTCCGATCGTCTGATGCTCCCGGAGAGATACCCGGATCGGAATGTTGTCCACATAACGGGTCTCCTCGATGATCTGTCCTGCAAGCTCTTCCAGCTCGTCATCTACCATCGTAAATCCGTCGGTGTTGGCATGACTCTTTACCTCTACGCAAAGCTTATCTTTTCCGATTCCAAGCCTAAGCGAAAGGAAATCCGAATCCTGCGGCATTCTCTCCCACAGATTCCGCTTCAGGAATTTGACGGTATTCATGCAATCAGCCGGCACCGGATTTTCCGCTGTAACAATTCTTCTTTGCACGTCTGCTACTTTTGCGATCCTTGCCTTCTGCGAATCGATGTATGCCTGATACCGCTCCTGCCGCATTTTTTCATATTCTTCAATCTGCTTTTTCTCTTCCTTGCTCATTTTACCGTACATCGCCATATTGGTGATCGGTGAGATCATCCCTGCTGCACGCATCAAAAGCGCCGCCGGTGAAAGCATTCCGGTCGCAAGGCTGGCTGCCATCATCGCTCCTGAGCTGATGAGATATGCAAAATTACTTCTTCTGCTTCCAAGTGTAGGACCTTTTCCCGGTGCGCCGGAAAGTACGATTGGTTCATGTGGGAGCTGCTCTCTGATTCTCGGTGAGAGCTGATACCTTGGATAATATTTTCCGCTTCGATCTACGGATGACTCTGAAGAAGCTGCTCTTGCCTTCTCTGGATGTGGCATTTTTGCCTCCGGTTCTGCCGGTTTATCCATCTTATAAACACGATCTGCGATTGCAACCGAGCTTCCTATATTTTCAAAATAGAGAATTCCATTTTCCAGAACGAAACGAAAGGTCAAGATAGAAAGGACATCTCCTGATTTCATGATTGCTTTGGAGATCGGCTTTCCATTTAGATAAAGACCGTTTGTACTCCGTAGATCTTCTACGTGAACGGTTCCGGCTTCCAGCAGAATCTGGAAATGATGACCGGATATGACCGGATATGTGACTCTGATGTCATTGTCTCCTGAACGTCCCACCGTAATTCTTCCATTGTACGGAAGGTTGATGCTTTTACTGCTTCTCCCTACTACACGGGACACGTACAGGAGTGAATCCATTTCATTGTTGAGTACCGTCATCTCATTGCATTCAACCACCGATAGCGGTACTCGAAGTGGTGCATTTGCTTTTACCTGAAGGTCATCTGCATTCGCCTTCATCCAAAGCATGTGGTCTTTGCTGTCCGGGATCTGCACCTTGTCTTTTTTGTGACTTCCGAAGCTTAATTCGTCTCCGACGCCAAGCTCCTTGTAGTACTCCCTTCCCCCATAACGGAAACATATCGCAAGCGCCATAATTTTCTTCCCCCTGGTATTTTGATTTTATTCCTTTTGATGTATTTAATACCGTTGCTGTCTCATGGAAATATGAAGATCAGCAGTAATGTGTTTTCTTATTGATATATTGTGATTGCATTACTGTCTCATAATGATGAACAACAGTAATGTATTACCCTATATCATGAATAGTATATTTCGTAATGTAGACTTTTTGCAACATGACGAATACGACTATTTTCTCCTGAAAAACTTGGTAAAAACTACTAATTTTAATATACCGCAAATGTTTCTTTATGTCTACTATTTGTTGCAATTTGTTTCATCTAACTCCTTACATTTGCGATAAAAGGTAGCAGGGCTGATTTCCAAAATCTTTGCTGCTTTTCTGATGGATATTTCTCCCTTTTTCCACATCTCAAAATACAGATCAAATCCTAATTTCATTATACTATCCAGACTTTCTCAAATTTCCATTTATATAGATGGCAAAAAGGGCAGCATACAGGATTTTGCTCCTGTATGCTGCCCTCATCATATGGTGTATTTGAAAGTTTTTAACGTATTGTCATTATCCTTCGATACTGATATATTTCTTCTCTTCTACTGCCGGTTTTACTTCTTTCTTCGGGACAAAGAGTTTCAGGATACCATGCTTAAACTCAGCCTTGATATCTTCTTCCGTGATATCTTCACCTACATAATAACTTCTCTGGCAGGCTCCTGCGTAACGTTCACGACGGATGTACTTACCAGTTTCTTTCTCCTGCTCATCCTGATCCAGTCCTTTGGCAGCGCTGACTGTCAGATATCCGTCATTCAGTTCTGCTGTAACTTCATCTTTCTTGAATCCCGGAAGATCGATCTCCAGTTCATAACCATCTTTTTTCTCTTTGATATCTGTCTTCATCAGATTGCCTGCATGATGTCCATACAGTTTTCTCTGGATCTTACGATCTGCTTTATCATCATAAAATGGAAAATCAAAGAAATCATCAAATAAGTTATCATTAAAAATACTAGGCATTAACATAAGTCGTTCCTCCTTATAAATCTATCTGAATTTAGCTAACTTTCTTTTTAAGCGGCTGCCTCATCTGGCAGCCTTGTAACCGGACGCTTACAATCCTCATTCTGATTATCCCTCAATGGAAATGTATTTCTTCTGTTCTACAGCAGGTTTTGCTGCTTCTTTCGGTACGAACAGTTTCAATGTACCGTCTTCAAATTTGGCTTTGATGTCTTCCTGTTTGACACCGTCGCCTACATAAAAGCTTCTGCTGCAGGATCCACTGTAACGTTCACGGCGGATGTACTTGCCATCTTCAGCTTTTTCATCTTTCTTCGTGTTCGTCTCAGCACTGACTGTCAGATAACCATCTTTCAGTTCTGCTTTTACATCTTCTTTTTTAACTCCAGGCATGTTCATCGTTACTTCATAGCCTTTATCGGTATCTTTTACATCCGTTGTCATAAGTCCGGATTCACTGTAATCATATCCTCCAAATGGTTCTCCAAAGAAATCATCCAATAAGTTCTCTCCAAAAATACTAGGCATTAACATAAGTCATATCTCCTTTCAAAAGACATTTATTAATTTATTTAGCACATTCGGATTTACTCTGAAGTGTTGTTGTCATCTCAAACACCGGTCGGTGGAATCTTTATCATCTCTTTTTGTTCCCCTTCCTTTGTTCTAGCTGTAATATAACACTTATTGTTAGCACTGTCAATAGGTGAGTGCTAATTTTTTTGTGAAGATTTTGTGAACGCTACGAGCCATGCAAAATGGTGAAAATAAACGCCCTGCAAGTTTACTTGCAAAGGCGTCCATTTTTGCTATTTTATAGGGCGACAGCCCGGCAGCGAGGGAATTCTTTCCCGAGCTGTGCATGGCGTATCTCTCAGCTTCACAGGGATTTTCCACTTGCTTTCGCACGGAGGTTTCTTGATTTGACCACATTTCACGACAAATCTGCGGATGATCCGTTTACAGTAATTACTTTTTCTGTATCCATGCTGCATTATCTCTCTTCTGTATTTTTTATATAAATAGTGCTTCGTGCCGCACCCTCTTTTCTCCAATAACCGTCCTTAACCATATTCAGCAAGACAGCTCTGGCTCTACGATGTTTTACATCTGTCTTAAAATCTCTACTGTTTCAGCAGTAGTAATAAAGCCATTTTCCAATACATATTTATAAATTTGTTGTTCCTGTTCACTATAAAGACGGATATCTCTTCTGCAAACCGGTCCATATCTCACTGCTTCATCCATCCGCTCATAATAAGCCATCGAAAAATCTACAATTTTATAAATACTGACTGAACTCTACCTTCTCCTTATTCGGTCCTTCAATCGTAAAGAACCGCACGCCGTTATCCCAGAACGGAAGGAAATGAATGGTATCCTTCGTTGTGTTCATTTTTTCAGCTTCAATATACCGATACACTTCTTCGATATCTTTCACATTGATCGCCACATGATCAATTGCTCCGCTCTCCATCTTTGCAGCCTTATTTTCATAAGTCTCGATCACAAGCGTTTCCAGTTCCAGAAATGCAACCTTTTCGTCTGCTTCTTCATTCACCGTCTGAAGTGCAATCTCAAATCCCAGTTTCTGATAAAAAGCAATTGTTTTTTCAATATCATTTGTCGGAATCCCGATATGCTGAATCCCTGTTGTATATGTTTTCAGATCCATCTTAACGTCCCATCCTTTCTTCAACCTGTGCAAGTTCCGGCATTGCAGGGATCGCGCCTTTCCTCTCTACACAAAGGCTTGCCACCGCGTTGCCAAACCGTACATACTCTTTCAGTTCATCCATGGTAAATGCTTCCGGTCTCTTTCCGGCTTTGCTGATACAGTATAAAAATCCTCCCCAGAAGGAATCTCCTGCCCCATTGGTGTCCACCGCTTTGCTCACAAATCCCGGAATATGTACACCGCCTTCTTTGCAGTACAGATATGCTCCATCGCTTCCCAGCGTGACTGCAACGATCTTGACACCCTTCCGGAATAAAATTTCTGTCGCTTCTTCCGGACTTTCTTTGTCTGTCAGAAGCTTCGTTTCTTCATCTGAAATTTTCATGATATCCACGTAAGGAACCAGACTTCTCATCTGTTTCTTTGCAGTCTCCTCATCCTTCCATAAAGAGGCTCTGTAATTCGGATCATACGAGATAATACTTCCTTTTTCTTTTGCGCGCCGGATCGCATAATGTGTGGTATCTCTTGCCGGCTGTTCCGTAAGTGACAGAGAACCGACATGAAAAATATGTGTCTTATCCAGAATATCAACATCGATTTCTTCTTTTTCCATTCTGGTATCTGCTCCCGGTTTTCTTGCAAAAGAAAATGTTCTCTCTCCATTCTCATCAATATTTACAAACGCAAGAGTCGTAAAATATTTTTCATCCAGAAGCATTCCTTCCGTTTCCACGTTTTCTTTTTCCAGCACAGATTTCAAAAACTCTCCATGCATATCCTTTCCTGCCTTCCCGATAAAAGCGGTATGTCCACCAAGTTTTGCCACCGCAACTGCAACATTTGCAGGAGCGCCACCCGGATTCTGGGCAAATAGTGTCTGCCCGTCTTCATTTACTCCCTGCCAGGTAAAATCGATCAGGATCTCACCAAATGTTGTAATGTCGTAAAGCGACCGTTTTGCCGCATCATTGGTATCTGCAAGAAGTCCTTCTTCAAGCAGTCTCTCCAGAACCTGGTTGCATTCATTTTCTTCGTCCGTGTGGATATGCAGTTCTCCGTATTCAAATTCAGGCATACTTAAAACACCGAGCATGGATTTCGCATTGACCACATATCTGCCACTGCAAAGCTCTACGTCACAGGAAATCCGCTCTGCAATGCTGACCAGTTTCCGTGCATTTGTCATGGTTCCCAATATTACTTTCGCAATCATTTTTTCCTCCTAAGCAAATATGCTGATAATCAGGGCACAGATAAGACCGGTAAATCCGATAATCGTCTCCATCATCGTCCATGATTTTAAGGTTGTCTTTTCATCAATTTCCAGCAAGGAGCTTACCAGCCAGAAACCAGAATCATTCACATGACTGAATGCCGTTGCACCACCGGTAATCGCACAGACCATCGTTGCAAGGTATAATGGTGAAAGTCCTGCAACCGCCGGCATGGATGCCATAATTCCGGCTGCCATCGTCATCGCAACCACTGCCGCTCCAACCGATGCTCTTACCAGAGCTGCGATCAGCAGTCTTGTCGGATCTGCTGCAAATACTGTTTCTGACATTTTCATTTCCTCCCGTATTCTTCCTGATTAGTGAACATATTTGTGGATCGTTGCTTTTACAGCACCTGGTCCTGCGATCATTTCACGAAACATTTCTTCAATCTTTTCACCGACACCATCTTTGTAAAGATCGGTAAAGAACAGACGTTCATTGGACAGGATCGGTTTCAGCTGGTCTTTCAATGTCTCCGGCTTTCCAACTACGATGTCACCAAGTTGTTCTCCGATTTCTTCATTCATCGGATCCGGTGCCAGTTCGAATTTGTTTCCTTCATCATCAACTGCCAGCATATATCTGAGCCAGCCTGCAATACCAAGCGGAATTGCTGTCAGTTTTGATGCATCTCCGTATTTTGCCACATAAGCTTTTACCGTCTCACCAAAACGGATACCAACCATCTGTGACACATCAACTGCAAGACGGAGATTTGTATCTCCCAGATATTCATTCGGAAAACGGTCATTAAAAAGTTCATCCACAAATGCCTGTGGAGAAAGGATTCCAGGATCTGCCACTACCGGAAGTCCTTCGTCATAAGCAACCATTCTTGCCATCTTCATCATATCTTCATTAGTATTAAGCATATGTGCGAACAGATCATATCCAAGTACGACACCAAGCGGACCTGTGGCTGAATGAACCGGATTTAAGCATACCGTTACTTTCATTCGTTCCGAAAGATTTACTGTATTTCTGTCCGCCATATAAACTCCAAATCCTTTTTCCAGTGCCGGGCGTCCGTTCGGAAAACTGTCTTCAATGACCAAATATTGCGGTTTTTCTGCATTTACAAATGGAGCAATGTAAGTCTTCTTTCCGGTGACGACCGGCTGCATTTTTTCCACACCGAGAGCTTCAAGATCATCTGCAATCTGTTCGCTCGGACGTGGAGTGATCTTGTCGATCATGGTCCATGGGAAGGCAACGACTTTTTCATCACTTACATATGTAATGAAATCATCATCTACAAATCCCTGCTTCTTCCACTCTTCTGCCATTGTAAGAACAGATTCACGGAGTTTTGCACCATTCTTGGAACAGTTATCCATAGATACCAGTGCAATTGGATATCTTCCTGCTTTGAATCTTTCATAAAGCATTGCTACCAGTACTGCCATGGCTCCTGTCGCTTTGTCCGGTCCGTTCTTAATGTCCGCTTCCACGAATGGAAACCAGGTTCCGTCTGCTTTCTGCAGAGCATATCCTTTTTCGGTAATTGTAAAGGATACCATCTGAAGAGATTTGCTTGTAAAGATCTCTTTCAGGCGGTTCCACTGTGCCAAATCAGAAGACTGTGCTTTTACTGCTTCTGCAAGGGATCCGAGTACTTTATATTCACGTGTTCCGTCCCCATGCAGAATTACGCTCAGTCCCAGATTGTCATATGGATCATAAATTTTATCTACTACGTCATAGTCAAATGTCTCTACACAGGTGATTCCTCTGTCCAGTACACCTTCTTCCAGAAGTCCGTCTGCAATTCCACCGATAAAAATACGGAAAATATTACCGATTCCAAAATGAACCCATCCCGGTTCTTCTTTTGCTTTTTCAGATATCTTCTCCACATCATATCCCGGAAGTGCAATTCCTGCCTTCTCCCATGCCGCACGGTCTTTGATTCCTTCGATTGTTAACTTCATTTTGTTACCTCCCGTTTTACTTTTTCTTTTTAGTTATGTTTTTGACTTACGCTTATATCTAAGTTGTAAGTGTAGTAT
>SKEO01000913.1_pt1 | contig 25835 bp, 25 predicted proteins | sample 4826801 | NCBI WGS metagenome assembly SKEO01 (sample SAMN11008807, study PRJNA524170) | human gut metagenome | biome: Human fecal sample; material: Feces; isolation source: fecal sample from pouch patient p3 | host: Homo sapiens | place: Israel: Tel-Aviv | collected 2016-02-25 | reverse complement strand
AAAAAGCACTTATAGAAAACGCAAAACTGCTTGGTGGAGTAGCAGAACGGACAGGATGTAAGATGCTTCTGGCACAGAAAGCATTCAGTAATTATGATTGTTATCCTTTTTTTGAACCGTATCTGGCTGGGACAGAGGCCAGTGGATTGTATGAGGCAAGATTAGGGGCAGAGGAAATGGCGGGAAAAGAAGTTCATGTATTCTGTGCAGGTTACCGAGCGGATGAATTCGAGGAACTTCTTCAGTATGCCGATCATATTGTATTTAATTCTCCGTCCCAGCTTCTTCGCTTTGGAAGAATGGCGAAAGAGGCAGGAAAAAGCGTGGGACTTCGAATCAATCCGGAATGCTCTACCCAGGAGGGACATGAGATTTATGACCCTTGTGCACCGGGAAGCCGCATGGGTACAACAAGAGCACAGTGGGATGAAGCAATTGTGAAGAATCCGGAGTTAATGGAACTTTTGGATGGGGTTCATTTCCATACTCTCTGTGAGCAGGACTCGGATGATCTGGAGACAACCCTTGCTTCCGTAAAGAAACAGTTTGGCGATTTGATCACCAAAGTGAAATGGATTAATTTTGGCGGTGGTCATCATATTACAAGACCGGGATATGATATTGGGCGACTGGAGCAATGCATTCGAAAGGCACAGGAAGAATGGAAGGTTGAGGTTTATCTGGAACCGGGAGAAGCCTGGGCATTGAATGCAGGATTTCTTCTTACCAGTGTGCTGGATGTTCTGAAAAATGGAGACACACAGATTGCAATCGTAGATGCCAGCGCCGCCTGCCATATGCCGGATGTACTGGAAATGCCTTATCGCCCACCGCTTCTTGGAGCATCGGATGAGACAACAGATAGTGGGATTACAGTCCGGTTAGGAGGTCCAACCTGCCTGTCAGGGGATGTGATTGGAGACTATAAATTCAGCAAATTACCGGAATACGGAGATCTTCTTCTGTTTGGAGATATGGCGATTTATACGACTTGCAAAAACAATACATTTAATGGGATGCCATTACCGGATATCTGGATCAGACATGCTGACAGAACCATGCAGCAGTTAACTTTATTTAATTACACAGATTTTAAAGAAAGATTAGGAAGCCGTGAGTAACGGCTTCCTTGCACATTTATCTAACACATTTCTTGTTTCACATCAATGTCCATACCCAATATACAACTCCAAGCGCCCAGCTCGTCACAATTCCATACAGGATCACCGGTCCGGCAATCGTGAAAATCTTACAGCCAATACCAAAAACCTGGCCCTCCTTCTTATATTCAATCGCAGGTGCAGCAACAGAGTTGGCAAAGCCGGTAATCGGAACAAGTGCACCGGCACCGCCCCATTTGGCAAGTAGTGGATAAATTCCGGCACCGGTGAGAAGGATACTCAGGAGAATGAGCAGAATAGAAGTCCAGCTGCTGCAGTCATCCGGGGAAAGTTTTTTCAATTCACAGAAATGATAAATACATTGTCCAATCAGGCAGATCGTTCCACCAAGGAAGAATGCTTTTATCATGTTGAACCACACATTGTGCTGTGGTGTTTTCTTTTTGACATAGGCTTCATATTGTTTCTGTTGTTTTAATTGTTCTATTTTGTCCATAAATGAAATCCCTTCTTTTTGTTTTTAAATTCTACACATAGTTTTTCACAAAATGAAAATAATATCCTTAAAAATAAATAATGAAACATCAGAAATGAGGAAATGATATGAATGATACGGGAAACAAGAACCGGGCAGTTGAATCAGAGTGTGGTCCTTTTCATCTGTCCCAGCTTCGTGGAGCACAGAGCATTGTATTCACAAAAGCACCTTATCTTCTAAGCGCAGCATCAGTTGCCGGAAGCAAAGAAGCGCAGGGGCCGCTTGGAAAATGCTTTGATCTGACCAATGAGGATGATCTGTTTGGGGCAGAGACCTGGGAGGAAGCCGAAAGCAACATGCAGAAGGAAGCCTGTGTACTGGCACTTGGAAAGTCACATGTGGATCCGAAGTCTGTGCGTTATCTCTTTGGTGGAGATCTTCTCAGACAAGGGATTGCAACTTCTATGGGCGTTGAAGATCTGCAGATTCCCATATTTGGTCTGTACGGTGCATGTTCCACATCAGGAGAAGCACTGGCATTAGCGGCAATGAGTGTGGCAGCAGGATACGGAGATTACATGCTGGCAGTAACATCCAGCCATTTCGGAAGTGCAGAGAAAGAATTTCGATTTCCGTTAGGATATGCGAACCAAAGACCACTTTCCGCACACTGGACCGTGACAGCCAGCGGGGCTTTCCTCGTAGGAAGCCATCTGAATAAAATACATTCCGATAAGCAGCATCAAAGAAAATCCCAGTTCCGGCATATTCGGATTGCAGGAGTTACAATAGGGAAGATCGTGGATTTTGGTCTGAAGGATTCGCAGAACATGGGGGCATGTATGGCTCCGGCTGCAACCGATACCATTTATCGCAATTTTCAGGATCTTGGACGAACCCAGGAAGATTACGATCAGATCATAACAGGTGATCTTGGATATATTGGTCAATCCATACTTTTTGACCTGATGAAAAGCAGAGGATATGATATCAGAAAAAAGCATATGGATTGTGGAATGACTATCTTTGATCAGGAGACACAGGATACACATGCCGGCGGAAGCGGCTGTGGATGCGCAGCGTCAACACTGGCTTCTTATATTCTGCCAAAGATTGAGAACGGAGAATGGAAAAAGATACTCTTTGTGCCGACCGGTGCATTGATGTCAACGGTCAGCTTCAATGAAGGAGCAAGTGTGCCTGGAATTGCGCATGCGATTATGATCGAACACTGTTGAAAAGCCCTATTATAATAGGAAGAAGTAAAAAATGTGCTAAGTGTGTGTTAAAAAAAGAAAAGGAATAGAAAAATGGATTATATAAAAGCATTTTTAATCGGAGGTCTCATCTGTGCCGCAGTGCAGATTCTTCTGGACAGAACAAAGCTGATGCCGGGACGGGTTATGGTATTTCTCGTCTGTACAGGCGCAGTGCTTGGATTTATTGGAGCATACGAACCATTTGTAAAATTTGCAGGAGCAGGTGCAAGCGTTCCACTGCTTGGATTCGGAAATGTCCTGTGGAAAGGTGTGAAGGAAGCTGTTGATAAAAATGGATTCCTCGGAATTTTCCTGGGGGGATTCAAGGCAAGTGCAGCCGGGATCAGCGCAGCACTTATCTTTGGATATTTGGCTTCACTGATTTTTGAACCCAAAATGAAAAAATAAACAAATTTTAACCAGAAAAATACAGAGCTTATCAAAATGCATAAAAAAAGTACTTGACAGTATAAAAAAAATAAAATATTCTATTCACGGTGGAAAGTGAAAAAGAAATGATGTAAGGGGGCACAATAGAGTTCGATTATAGTGTCTCTTTTATTTTTTAAAGGATTGACGAAAAATGATTGATGTACATAGCCATATCTTGCCGGGGGTTGATGATGGGTCGGCTTCTATGAAGGAAAGTCTTCAGATGCTTTCCATAGCAAGAAGACAGGGGATTACAGATGTATTTGCCACTTCACATTATTCCAGGGCATTTCCAAATAGAAATCCGGAGAAGCTGAGACAACTCCGGGATGAACTGATGCGTCGAGCCAATCGTCCGGTGAAAGGTCCGGATGGAAAGGTGAAGCACAGACAACCAATTCAGATTTGGACAGGACAGGAGATTTTCTACTCGAATAGTGTGATTCGTCTGCTTGAAGAAGACAAATTGCTTACATTGGCAGACAGCAATTACGTGTTGATCGAGTTTATGCCAGCGGTACCTTATTCCGAGATCTGTACTGCAGTACGGAATTTGTCAAGGACGAGATATGTCCCAGTGATCGCACATGCAGAAAGGTATCGATGTCTCAGAAAAGGGAAACGATTAGAAGAACTGATCGGGTTAGACGCATTGATTCAGATGAACTACAGATCTGTTGGCGGCAGCTGGCATGATGTAACAGCGCGTTGGTGCAGAGATAATCTGAAGAAAGGCAATGTCCATCTGATGGGAACGGATATGCACAATACCGGGAACCGGATGCCGGATACAAAAGAGGCAATGTGTTGGATGCGGACACATTTGGACAGAAAATATCTTAAGAAGATAACAAAAGATAATGCGCTTCGCATCACAGAAAACAAACTAATAAGATAAAGGGGAGCAATGATGGGAAAAACACATGATGATGACGAGGTAGAGATTGACCTCAGAGAACTGTTCTATGCATTGAAGAAGCACATTCTGATCATTTTTGCAGCACTACTGGCCGGAGCAGTGATTGCCGGTGCGGCTACAAAGATCTTTATCACACCAGTTTACAGTGCAACTTCTACAATGCTGGTTCTGACAAAGGAGACAACACTTTCCTCACTGGCAGATCTTCAGATTGGCAGCCAGTTAACAAAAGACTACAATATTCTGATCACAAGCCGTACGGTATTGCAGGATGTTGTAGATGAGCTGAACCTTGATATGGATTACAAAGCTTTGAAAGGATGTATCACAGTAGATAATCCAACGGACACACGAATCCTTTCAATCACAGCAACAAGTACAGACCCGGAGATGGCAAAAAAGATTGCTGATACACTGGCGAAGACATCATCTGACTTTATCGGAGATAAGATGGAAGTGACACCGCCAAAGATTATTGAAGAAGGTGAAGTTCCAACAGTCAAGACAAGTCCAAATACAAAGAAGAATGTGATGGTTGGAGCATTAGCAGGTCTCGTGCTTTCAGCAGGTGTTATCATTCTACTCACACTGATGGATGATACAATCAAGTCAGAGGATGATATTGAGAAGTATCTCGGACTGACAACGCTGGCAACGATTCCTGACAGAAAAGACTTTATCACAGGAAAAGGACCACGTAATTCCAGAAAATCAGCAAAGAAAAAGAAGAGCAAAGGGAGGAAAAAATAAATGGCAGTTCAGAAAGTTTTGATGACAGATTCCAGAAAAGAAGATGTCTTCTATGAAGAGGCTATTAAAACCCTCCGTACAAATATGCAGTTCAGCGGTGTGGAGAAAAAAAGTATTGTCATCACAAGCTGTTATCCGAATGAGGGGAAGAGTGACGTGGCTTTTCAGCTTGCAGTAGAGATTGGCAAGATGGGAAAGAAAGTTCTGATTATTGATGCGGATATCCGTAAATCAAACTATGTTAAGCGCTTTCAGGTTACACAGAAAGTTGCTGGACTTTCACAGTATCTGAGTGGACAGGTGAATAAAGAACAGATTCTATATTCCACGAATTATCGTAATGTAGATTTTATCTTTGCCGGTCCGTGTGCGCCGAACCCATCCGAGCTTCTGGAGCAGGAGCTTTTCAGTAAATTGATCGAGGAGACAAGAAAAGGATATGATTATGTCTTGATTGATACACCTCCGATGCTAAGTATGAGTGATGCATCAATTGTCGCAAAGCAGTGTGACGGAGCAATTCTTGTTATTGAGAACGAAGCAGTCAGCAGAAAAGATGCATTGAGAGCGAAAGATCAATTAAAGAAGAGTGGATGTAAGCTGCTTGGTGCTGTACTGAATAAGGTCGATATGAAGAAAGAAAAGTACTATAATAAGTATAATTCTTATTATTACTACGGAAGTAAAGAGTAGGAATCAATAGACAATGTCTGGAAAGAAAAATAAGAATCAGAAGAAACAGTGGATCATAGGATTCTGCGGATTGTTGGTGATCGGTGCAGCTGGAGGAATGCTGGCTGCGAAGATGACAACACCGGTTTCAGATACTGAGAAGACTGCCAAAGATACGGCAGGGCAGGATTCAGCAGAGGAGGATTCTCTTACGGATACAATTACCTGGAAAGGCGAGAAGTATCGGTATAACGATCATCTGAGTAATTTCCTTTTTCTCGGAATTGATACGAGAGAGAAAGCAGAGACAAATGTAGGTCATGCAGATGCAGGACAATCAGACGCGCTGTATCTTCTGTCCTGGGACAGAAAAGAGAATACAATTACTACAATCTCAATCCCCAGAGATACGATCACAGAAGTTGAAGCATATGGACCGGGCGGTGAGAGCCTTGGAAAAAGTCAGGATCATATCAGTCTGGCGTATGCATATGGTGACGGAAGTTATAAAAGTGGAGAATTGTCGAAAGAAGCAGTGTCAAAACTTTTTTACGGATTGAATATCCAGGGATATTGTGCAATCAATCTGGACGCATTGTCAATTCTGACTGACAGCGTCGGTGGTGTTACAGTTACAGTTCCAAATGACAGCCTGGAAGAAAAGTATCCAGAGTTTAAGAATGGCAGTCAGGTAACACTGGACGGAACAAATACAGAGACATTTGTACGTTACAGAGACATCAATGTTCATCAGAGTGCCATTACAAGAATGGAACGTCAGCAGGTATTTATCAAAGCATTCGAGGAAGCGGCGAAGAAAAAAATCGCAGAAGATTCCAGTTATACAGTGAAGATGTATTCTGATTTAGAACCCTATATGGTGACAAATATCAGCAAAGATCAACTGTTGAAGATCACTCAAAGTATGACAGAAGGGAAAGAAGATACAGACTGGACAGTACCGGGAGAAGCTGTTGAAGGAGAAGACCATGATGAATATCATGTCGATGACAATGCACTGTATGAAAAGATAATTGAAACATTCTATAAGAAAGTTTCTGATCCGAATTAATCAGTGCAGAATACAGGAAGAGTAACAGAAGAATTCAGCGCTAATAAAATGCTGTGGTGAAAGAGGTGCAGTACTTGTGAAGAAAAATATTTACAAGATAATCGCAATTATAGCCGGAGTGGCTGCAGTTGCATGTGCGGCTGTTGGTGGCTACAAGTATTATCAGGAGAAACATGCCGGTGATAATTACGAAGAAGTGCGGGAGATGGTAAAGAAAGAGACGGAACCTGCACCGGTAGAAGAGAAGGCACCTGTTGAAATCCCAATTGATTTTGCGGCACTGCAGGAACAGAATCCGGAAGTATATGCATGGATTCAGATTCAAGATACAAACATTGATTATCCAATCCTTCAAAGAGAAGAAGATAATGGATATTACCTGGACCATACGATCGACGGAGAGAAGAAGACAGAAGGTTCCATATTTACCGAAGATTATAACAGCAAAGATTTTGAAGATCCGAATACAGTGATTTACGGGCATGACATGAAAAATGGCTCTATGTTTCAGAACCTTTTGAGTTATCAGGATAAAGACTTTTTTGATAACCATAAAGATGTTATAATATATACTCCGGACGCAATTCGGCATTACCAGGTTTTCGCAGCATATCTGTATGATGACAGGCACCTTATGCAGAGTTTTGATTTTAAAATAAAGTCTGTTTATCAGGCTTATCTCGACAGCATTTTTGCTATCCGTGATATGAGTGCCAAGATTGACACGTCACAGAATGTGTCAGTTGATGACAAGATCATCACACTATCAACATGCTATGGCAATCAGTCAGACAAGCGTTTTCTCGTGCAGGCTGTACTGGTTTCTATAGAAAAATAATTTTAAGAAAGGAAGAGTGGGAAACATGAAGAAAAGAATTTTTGGAACTATCCTTGCTGCAGCTCTGATCGTTACTCAGGCGGTTGCCGCATTTGCAGCACCTTTAGCTCCGAGTAAGACAGCATTACCAAGCGTAACTGGTTCAAGTGCATCTAGTTATATTATTACAGCTGCATCTTCAGAGTCTTTTTCTGATGTGAAGAACGAAGAGGTCATTAATGATCTTCTTGCAGTGAACAGCGGAACAAAGTCATTGACGGATGTCGTTGGTAAAACAACTCCAGAACTGGCAGATCAGTTAGCTGGGAAAGAAATGGCTTCTCCATTTTTTGATTTGAAACCAGTGAACGGTGGAATCAAGAATGAAGAAGGAAAGTATGTAGTTACAATTTCTGTACCATCCCTTACAAAAGCAATGACTGATGTTCAGATTCTTCACTACAGCACAGTAAGAAATCTGTTTGAATTAATCACACCTACAAGTGTAGATTATGAGGGTAAGACAATTACAGCTGTATTTGAAGATCTTTCACCTGTAGCAATTATTGCTAAGGTTGATGCTTCTAAAGCTGCTGATTCTACAGTAGGAACATCCCCGAAGACAGGTGTACCGTCTACATGGATGGTATTCTTCGGAGCAGCTGTAATACTTGCAGGAGTTTCTGCAGTAGCTTACAGAAAAGAGAGATAATTTGATTATCTCTGATTTTGAACATATGTGGTAGAAGATGATTTCACTGCATATGTTCAAATGATTTATTAGTAGTTGTAGTGATTTTATAGTTGATGGAATGAGTTCAGTAAAATATCAGAGGAAAAGGATGTGCGTGAATGTACAGAAAAAGTGGTGACAGCTGGCTGAAGCATTTGGACTTTATTGTTCTGGATCTTGTAGCATTACAGTTAGCTTATATAAGTAGTTATGCATTACGCATGGGAGCAGGAAATCTATATAAGAACAGTTTATATCTGAATATTGGAATTATTATTGCGTTAACAGATATTTGTACAGCTTTCTTTACAGAGCCTTACCGTGGTATCATGAGAAGAGGATATTTTGTAGAGTTTAAGAATGTGTTAAAGCATGTATTTTTTGTGAGTGCGCTTGTGATTATGTATTTGTTCATGAGCAAACAGGGCGATAAGACATCACGTCTTATGATCACGTCATTTATTCCATTATCAGTTGTTTTTGTTTATGCAGTACGAATCATATGGAAGCGATATTTATTAAAGCATGGTCGTCTGCTTTATGTGAAAATGAATATGCTGCTTGTTACAACAAGTAGTGAAATTGAGTATATGTTGAAACGCGTGGAACAGAACGCGTTTAATGAATTTGAAATTGTCGGTATTGTATTTGCAGATCGTGAACCGAAAGAGAATGAATCTTTTGCAGGAATTCCGGTTGTAAGTAAGATTGATACATTAACTGATTATATACAGACAAGATGGATAGATTCCATTCTTGTTGGAATTAAGAAGAAAACATTGATACCAGAAGAGTTATTTGAAACTTGTTCAAATATGGGAATAACAGTCCACGAATGTCTGGATCTGAGAAGTGGATGGTCAAAGAATCAGTTTATCAACCGTATGGGAGGATATACAGTTCTTACTTCAAGTATTAGAATCATCACCGCGCGACAGGCAGGGATGAAGAGATTAATTGACATCTGTGGTGGAATCGTAGGGATGATACTGACGTGTATCATCACAATATTCCTGGCTCCGGCAATTTATTTTGCATCACCGGGACCAATCTTCTTTTCACAGATGAGAGTTGGAAAAAATGGTAAAAGATTCAAGATTTACAAATTCAGAAGCATGTATATGGATGCAGAGGAACGCAAGAAAGAACTGATGAAACAGAACGAGATGAAGGGGCTCATGTTCAAGATGGAGAATGACCCAAGAATCATCGGAAGCGGAGCGGATGGAAGCAAGCACGGACTTGGCTGGTTTATCCGTAAAACATCTTTGGATGAATTTCCGCAGTTCTGGAATGTACTTAAAGGAGATATGAGTCTCGTAGGAACTCGTCCACCAACAGTAGATGAGTGGAAACAGTATGAGCCATATCACCGCGGAAGACTTGCTGTGAAACCGGGATTGACCGGAATGTGGCAGGTGAGCGGAAGAAGTGATATCACTGACTTTGAGGAAGTTGTAAAACTCGATATGGAATATGTCAAGAACTGGGATATCGGAATGGATATTAAGATTCTGTTCAAGACCGTCGGAGTCGTGCTTAAGGGCAGCGGATCCAAGTGATGGATTGGATGGAAGAGATAGGTATAAGATAGAAGAATGATGATCTGCAGTGGAACCGGGCGGGAAAACTGCAGGTATTATCGGTATTGAACGTATAGCTATATAGAGAAATGAACGGAGAGGGAAGAATGGGATTGGAATAGAGATTGTTGAGATGTTTTTCTTTTTTTGTGAAAATTGAACGTATAGCTAAAGGTAAAAAATAAAAGTAATGGAATAAATAATGACACTAAATATAAAAGCTACCTATTCTGATACGGATGTTGTTATAGTTGCGTTTCTACGAATATCTATCTCAAACTTTCAGTGGCGGCATAATGGTCTACGGTGGCGTATAAAACTCATGCGAAATACCCCTATCACGAGCCTGTTTTATTGCAGAGCAGGGTAGTGACATGATACCTTCATTTTCCCGAAGAATTAGAGGTGGTGAGGGGTAGATGATTGTTCATGTTGCAACAAGAGGAAGATATGAACTTGTACAGTTTTAACAAAGTAAGCTGGTGCGAAGGTTATGACAATAAGGGTCAGCACTTTGAAAAATGGAGAAGTGTGACTGCGAGTTATGACAATAAGACACAGCACTTTGTCAGTGAGTTGGTATGAAGGTGTCTACCATAAAGCTTCAGTTGAAGCAAATTGGGTGAGTAGACCATGATAGGTCTACATGAAAGATTCAGTGGTGGTCGGAAAAAGATGACCACTGTGAGAAAAATGATAACTACAGTGCGATAGATCATCCGATACGGATGATGAACACACTGTTTTAAATAGATTGCTTGGCTCAATATGAGCCTTCCATATAAGTAGAAAAGAGGAAAAGGTGCGAGAAATGGAGTATAAGAGAAAGGTTGATAAAAGACACATTCCAACTTGCAATATTATGGGCGTTAATATTGCGGCAATCAATATGGAGTGGTTGGTAGACTATCTCGAAAAAAATATTTTGGAAATAAAAGGAGACTATATATGTGTCTCAAATGTACATACAACTGTAACCAGTTTTGAAGATGCGGCTTACTGTGCAATTCAGAATGGCGGGTTAATGGCAATTCCAGATGGCGGTCCTCTTTCTACTGTTGGTCAGAAACGCGGTCATAAGAATATGGAGCGCACAACAGGCCCAAGTTTAATGGGAGAGATTTTTGAGATCTCTGCAAAGAAAGGATATCGTCATTATTTTTATGGTAGTAAAGAAGAAACATTGGAATTGCTGTATCAAAAACTTACAAGCAATTATCCGGGAATTCAAATTGCTGGTATGTACAGTCCTCCGTTTAGACCGATGACGGAAGAGGAAGATAAGGCAATTATAGAGAGAATTAATGAAACAAAACCGGACTTTGTATGGGTCGGACTTGGAGCACCAAAACAGGAAAAGTGGATGGCAGAACATCAGGGGAAAATTGATGGACTGATGCTTGGTGTTGGAGCCGGATTTGACTATTATGCAGAGAATATTAAGCGTGCTCCGATGTGGATGCAGAAACATAATCTGGAATGGGTGTATCGTTTAGTACAAGATCCGAAGAGACTGTTTAAGAGGTATTGGAGCACTAATACGAAGTTTATTTGGAATGCAATGATAAGGGGAAAGTGAGGTAATGACTGTGGACAATACAAAAAAACAGAATATTTTGATTGTACATAATTATTATCAAATTCCAGGTGGAGAAGATACAGTTGTTGCAAATGAAAAGAAAATGCTTGAGAAGCATGGCCATAAGGTGATCCTATATAGCCGTAATAATGCAGAATTGAAGCAGATATCAAAGATTCAGAAAGCTTTTCTTCCAATTACAACAGTGTTTAATCCAAGGACATACCGAGATATCAAGAAGTTGATAAGAGATGAGAAGATAGAAATCGTTCATGTTCATAATACACTTAACCTGATAAGTCCAGCGGTTTATTATGCAGCAAGAAGCATGAAAGTACCGGTAGTTCAGACGATACATAATTTTCGGCTACTCTGTCCAGGTGCGACTTTTTATAGAGACGGCCATATTTGTGAAGATTGTGTAGAGTATGGTTTGAAATGCGCAGTAAAACACAGTTGCTATCGAGGAAGTAAAATTCAGACACTGGCATGTGTACTTAGTACTGCATTCCATCGAATGACAGGGATTTACGGAAAAATTAATTACATTTGTTTGACTGATTTTAATAAGAAAAAATTATTGGAATTAAAGCAAATTAAATCAGAGAGAGTATTTGTAAAGCCTAATTTTGTTGAATGCAAAAATGAATTCATTCCTGAGAAAGATAGAAAGAATCAATTTGTTTTTGCAGGAAGATTAGATAAGCTAAAAGGCATTGATCTGCTTTTTGAAGCATGGAAGCGTATGGGAGCACACGTGCCTAAGCTGATTGTTTGTGGTACCGGTCCAATGGAAGATTGGTGTAAGTCGTTCATTAGAGAAAACGATGTGAACATTGAAATGCGTGGATTTGTGCCAAATAATGAGGCTCTAAAGATAATAGCAAACAGCAAAGCACTTGTATTGCCTACTCAGTGGTATGAAGGATTTCCGATGAGCATTGTGGAAGCGTTTAGTGTTGGAACACCTGTCATTTGTTCTGATCTTGGAAATGCTGGAAGTGTCGTTGAAGAGGGAATAAATGGTAGAAAATTCAAAAAAGAAAATGTAAGTGAACTGGTTGAAATCGTGAATGACCAAGATGTTGCTTCGAAAATGGTCTATGAAAATTACAAAGAAAAATATACGGAAGATATCAATTATGAGATATTAAAAAGTATATATATGGAGATTGTTATATGAAGAAAATAGCTTTTTTTGTTCAATGGATGTTATGCGGTGGTGTTGAAAATGCGTTGATTGCGTTAACCAATGAACTAGTAAGTGTTGGGAATGACGTGACGATTTATGTAATTAAAGAAAAAGGAGATTTTTTGAACAAAGTTTCTGATTCGGTTCATTTAAAAGCTATTCCCATGGATACAAACCTTAGAACAAAAATACCAGTTGGGGGAACAAAAATAACAGTTAGGGAATGCCTTGATGAACACAAATATTGGGAAGCTTTACAGTTTGTAATTAAGTATAACTTAAACAAAAACGAATTTGCAGAACTCAATGTGAATTTAGATGAAATTCCAGAGCTAAAAGAACACTATGATATTGCAGTTAATTACCATATGCATTCTCCTTTTTTAGTGTGGTATTTATCTGAAAGAGTGACAGCTTCTAAAAAATATACATGGATACATAATGATTTTGAAACTACAAAATATTCCATCGATAGGCTACGACAATATCTTAATTGTGTGGATCAGTTCTTCGCAGTATCAAATCAGCTCGTTAAAGAGTTTATAAATATTTTTCCAGAGTTTAAAGAGAAAATCAGCACAGCATTAAATATTGTACCAAAAACAGAAATTGTGATGAAGTCAGAAATGTTTTATCCAGAGGAGTATAAGAAAGATAAATTTCTAAAGTTACTTACAGTTGGGCGATTAGAAGAGCAAAAAGGTTATGACATTGCGATTGATGTTTGCTCAAAATTAAAAAATGCTGGCTTGCAGTTTCAATGGTATATTTTGGGTGAGGGAACCCAAAGAAAAACCTTGGAAACAGAAATTCAAAAGGAACATGTAGAAGATTGTTTTCATTTGTTAGGAACTCGGATGAACCCATATCCGTATTTTAAAAACTGTGATATATATGTTCAGACATCAAGACATGAGGGGTATGTTACGACTGTTTCAGAAGCAAAAATATTTAAGAAACCTATTGTAACAACGGATGTTTCGGGTGCTAGAGAACAGTTGAGAAATGGAATAAATGGCTCTATCGTAGAAATTAATACAAATGACATTTATATGAAGTTAAGAGAACTAATGGAGTCAAGCAAATTGCGTCAAAAATATATATTAGAATTAGAAAAGAGCGAGAATATTTTCAAAACAGATTGGCTCTCATTTTTTGAATGAAAGGATTTATGAGAATGAAAGAAGCATTAGTAGATATATCAGTATTATTGATATTTTTTACGAGACATGAACAATTTGCACAAGTGTTTGAACAAGTGAGAAAGGCTAAGCCGAGTCGCTTGTTTTTATATCAAGATGGCCCAAGGCCTGGAAGACAGGATGATATTATCAACATAAAAAAATGCAGAGCAATTGCAGAGAATATTGATTGGGACTGTGAAGTTCATAGATTTTATCAAGAAGAAAACTATGGCTGTGATCCATCTGGATATATCGCTCAAACATGGGCTTTTTCACAGACAGATAAATGTATTGTTATTGAGGACGATGTTGTTCCGACAGTATCTTTTTTTAGATTTTGCAAGGAGTTATTAGATGAGTATGAGAATGATGCACGTATTTCACTTATTACCGGATTGAATATTGACGAACAAACGAATTATTGCCCTTATGATTATTTCTTTTCTTCAACAACTTTTACCGTAGGATGTTGGGCTTCTTGGAGCAGAGTGGTTTCACGATGGGATAATGAGTATACTCACCTGGATAGCCCATATTATTCGCAAATGATTAGACAATATATAGAATTCCATAAATTCTCAAAGGGATTTATTCCGTCGAGTAAAATTCATAAGAGTTCAGGAAAAGAACATTTTGAAACGATTATGATTAGTAACCAGTATTTGAATAATGGACTTACAATTATTCCAACAAAGAATATGGTTTTAAATATTGGACTTACTGGAGATGCTACGCATACATCAGTATCATTTGAATGTCTGCCAAAAGGGTATCGTAAACTTTTTGAATTGAAGACATATGATATCAAAGAAAAAATTAATTTTCAAAAATACGTTGTGGAAGATTTTTCTTACAAAGAAAGAGCGTACAGGTTATATGGTTGGAGAAATCCAATTATAAAAATATCTAGACAAATTGAAACAATTATTTTGTCGGCTAAACACGGGAATTTAAAAGAAACAGTAACAGAATTGACAAGAAAGATACAAAAACTAAAAAGTAAAACAGTATCATAAGGAAATTGATAGATGATTAAAAAAATAATAATAGCAGATATATGTAGCATGGTAATAGATGGAAACGCAGTTGGCCATTACTTTACCGTTGCTCAAAATTACTTGGACTTGTTTAAAAGTGCTTGTAATGTGAAAATTGCAGGTGGTCCAGTATATAAAGACAAATTTAAAGAAGAGGACTTGATATTGTTGGATTATAATGCGGAATCTAACTGTAGTTCAATAGAAAATAAACGGCGTGAATTATGCAATTTACGGAAACTGTTTGATTTATGTAAAAATGATGTGATTGTATTTCAAAGCAGTGCAGTATCGACAGTTTACATTGGAATTGCACTATGGGCAAAAAAGCAAGATATATATATGATCCAATATAATACAATGAGTTTGGATTCGACTATGAAACGTTTTATTTATAAGACGGCAAAAAGCAAAATAAAAGGGATGATTTGTCCGGACGATTTAATTGGAAGAGAATATCAAATTCCTTATTCTGTAGTAACAGATTACATATACACTGGAAGTCAAAATGAAAAAGCCTTGATTTCCTTTGAATCAAAAGAGTATGATTTTGGTTTTTTTGGAATTATTACTAAAGATAAAGGCGTATTGGAAGTGGCGCAACGTCTTGCAAAAACGAATTACAGGGTTGTGATTGCGGGATATCCAGTAGATGCGGAACTGGGAGAAAAGTTAAAAAACGTGTGCCAGAATAAAAAGAATATTAATTTAAAATTGCAATATTTGAATGAAGAAGAATATGTTAATGGCATTCGAAAATGTAAATACTGTATTTTAAATTATTCGGGTGCATATTCAGAACATAGTAGTGGCGTGATATACGATATCTTATTTAACGGAACGCCGGTTATTGGAACGGATTGTAAGGCGTTGAAAGCTGTTGCAGAATTCAAGGCTGGATATGTGTATCACAACATTGAAGATATAGATTTAGAAACTTTTATGGACGAAAAAGTATATGATGCATATTGTCATAACATATTGCTGTTCAAAAAGGCACAAGATTCGTATGCACAACAAATAAGATCGTTTGTGCTGGAAGGTAAAAAGTCATGATTATAAAGCAAGTATATAAAACTTTCTCTGAGATGAGGTATCTCAGAGAAGACATGATTAATAAATTCATATTTAAAATCATGGGTGTCAATATGGAAGGAAAACCAAAGAATATTCGTGGAGTCGTCACGATTAGGAGCAACTGCAAAGGGTCGATTACTTTAGGAAGCAATGTTACGATAATGTCAGGAAAAAAATATAATATTATCGGAAATGACTTTAGAACTGTATTTCGAACCTTGCAAAACGGAAAAATAGAAATTGGCAACAATGTTGGAATTTCGAATTCTACAGTTGTGAGCGTAGAATCGGTAACTATTGAAGACAATGTAATGATTGGAGGAAACTGTCAGATATTTGATACCGACTTTCACCCAATAGCGTATTCAGATAGATTGGAACATGATTCAGAGGGCGGAAAATCAAAGCCGATCCGAATCATGGAAGGAGCATTTATTGGAGCTAATTCGATGATTCTGAAGGGTGTTACGATTGGAAGACATTCAGTAATAGGAGCTGGCTCAGTTGTGGCAAAAGATGTTCCAGATGGAGAAATTTGGGCGGGAAATCCGGCAGTTTGTATAAGGAAAGTGAGAGAGCAGATATAAATGAGAGTAATGTGGTTAGGAAATATAATTCTCCCTGCAATAGCGGAAAAAGAAAATTCGCCTGCTGTATTTGTGGGAGGCTGGATGGTTGGACTGTCAAAACATCTTTCTAGTATGAAAAATATAGACTTAGTATATATTTTTGACTCTCAGAAAAAGATGGCCGGAGAAGTAGACGGATATAAATATAGAGGAATACCGTGTAACACGAATTCTTCGCAAAAGCTAGGAAAAGAATATGTTTCACAGCTAATCACAGCTTTACACGAATTTAAGCCGGATGTAATACATATTTGGGGCACAGAAAACCAGCATTCGTTAGCAATGGTAGAAGCTGCTGAAGCAACTGGTTTATTAGATCGAGTGGTTATTTCTATACAAGGGATGGTTTCTGTATATGCTAAGCATTATGGGGCATATCTTCCAGAACACATTTTGCATGGAAAGACTTTGAAAGATATTGTTAAAGGAAACTTAAAGCGAGGAGAAGGACTTTTTCGAGAGAAAGGGTATCTTGAATGTGAGGCCATAAAAAAAATTGGGCATGTTATTGGAAGAACAGATTGGGATAAAGCGTGTACTTGGGAAATAAATCCGAAGGTATGTTATCATCATAATAATGAGACTTTAAGGGATGAATTTTATTCCGGAAGTTGGGAATATGAAAAATGTGAAGTTCATAGTCTATTTTGCAGTCAGGCACATTATCCGATTAAAGGGCTGCATTTGATGCTGAATGCATTGCAAATTGTTAAAGGTATCTATCCTGATGTGAAATTATATATTGGCGGAAAAAACTATTATGAGATTCCAAAATATCAAAGAAATGCATATGAGCAATATATATTGAATTTAATACAAAATGGCGGTTTGAAAAATAATGTTTTCTTCGTTGGAAAACTAAATGCAGAGCAAATGAAAAAACGTTATCTGAATTCCAATATATTTATTTCACCATCAAGTATTGAAAACTCTCCTAATTCGGTTGGAGAAGCGATGTTACTGGGAGTTCCAGTAATAGCTTCTAGGGTAGGAGGTGTACATAATATGCTGCGTGATGGTGAAGAAGGTTATTTGTATCCGGCTGATGAACCGTATATGCTTGCTTTTTACATAAAAGAAATGTTTGAAAATGCTGAACATACAAAAACAATGGCGTTAAAGGGAAAGAAACATGCCGAACTCACTCATGATCCGAAGAAAAATTTGGAGGATTTACTGTTGATATATAAGGAGATTAAAGGTGAAGATTAAAAAGGTACACATAGAATATATATGTGTGTTTATAGGAGTACTGGGAATGGGATCTTTGTATTTTCAGGTGCTTCGTATGCCAATAATGGCGGTAATGCTACTTGGAGCCGCTTTTATGATGGGATATTATAATAACTTTCAATTGACAAAATCAAATTTCAATCTCTATATGGGAATGATTGCTGCGCTTGTATTGACAAGTATTATTAATTATAAGAATGGCTTCCGTGTGAATGACCTTATAATATTACTTGCTAATGTTGCGTACATTGTAATGCTACAGGACTTTATCTCGTTTAGAAATTTTACAAAAATATATACGCAAATAATGCTGTTAGAAGCTGCAATAAGTTTAATATGCTTTATTTGGGGAGATATTTTGGGAAATAACATTCCGCTGATGCACTTAGAATTTAACGGATTAAATGGTTTTTATTTAACACCGTTTTATACATTGGGATGGGCAAATATTCCTGTTTTCGGAAGAAATGCAGGAATGTTTAATGAGCCTGGAAGTCATCAGATATTTTTGAATTTTGCTTTACTTTTCTTGCTTTGTGATGATGACAATTTTGATATGAAGGCATCAAAATATAGGATATCCATCATACTTTTAATTATTACAATATTTACAACTCTTTCAACGACTGGATTCATTTGCCTAGGTGTAGTATTGCTGACCGTATCATTAAAAAAGAAGGAAAATGATAGAAATACGAAATTAAAATTGGTTGTATTGGTGTTGCTAGTTATTTTGTTTGTTGTTGAGTCACAGACTGGAGTAATACAAACAAAAATAGCAGGAAGAGATTCAGGAGGATCTTTTTATACAAGATACAATGACACTTTAGGTGGATTTACAAGTGCATTTAAAAAACCAATCGCAGGAATTGGATATTTTTCGGCCAATAAGACAGAAGCACTACAACAGTATGGAATTGTTAATATATCCAATGGGCTTGCGAGTTTTGCTATGAATGCAGGCGTTATTTTGACAATTACTGCACTGATATTAATGTTTAAGAATATCAGTAAAAAATTGCCTTATGGAGTGGTATTTACAATAGGTGCCTTTATTTTCTATCTTCTATGTGTAAATTCAGAAGGTGTATTTATGAATTTGTTATTTCTTTCGATGTTAGGTGAATGGAAAACTGAAATGTGTTGATTTGAAATAGAGTAAGTGAACTTTTAAGAAAGATATGTTATTTTTGAGTCATTGATAAAAGAAAATGTTGATTTAGGACGACAAATATCAATGGAAGAAGTCTTATATTAAAGGAGATTTGTCCATAATGAGTAATAAAAAAATTATAAAAATAGATACTAGTGAAAAGAATATTAATAAAAATATTGCACTTGGATTAGTATATAAACCACTGTCGATGCTATTGAGTTATTTGTATATTCCTGTTGCTTTAGCATATCTTGGCGATGAAAAATATGGTGTATGGGCAACTGTGTTAAGTGTTTTGTCTTGGATTTCTTTATTTGATATAGGCATCGGAAATGGTTTAAGAAATAAGCTTGCAGAGAATTTAAAAAATTATGATAGCCTAAAAACAAGGAAATATGTTTCAAGTGCATACATAATGTTAACCATTATTGTTATGATTTTGATGATTGTCACTGTTTCATTGTTTAGCCTCGTTAACTGGAAATCATTCTTCAAAGTCGAAGCGAATTTTAGTGATAATCTTACGATAGTTATGAATATCAGCATTATTTGTATGTGTGTAAGCTTTGTAATGGAAATATGTAAAAGCGTATATTTAGCATTACAAAAAAATCATATTACTAATTTAATGGGATTAGTACAGCAGGCCTTAATGCTTTTTAGTGTAGTCATATTAAAAAAATATACAAACGGAAACCTTGTTTTTGTTGCGATAGCCTACGGAATATCTAACCTTGTTGTAGAATTATTTTTTACATTGAAATTATTTAAGTATAATAGAGACTTTATACCGAAAGTAAAATACTTTAGTCGTGAAGAGGCAAAGGATACAACAGGACTTGGAATACAGTTTTTTATTATTCAAATCGCAGCGATGATTTTATATGCGACAGACAATATAATAATTACACAAATATGTGGGCCAGTGCAGGTCACACCGTATACGACAGCAAATAAGCTCTTTTCAATGATAACTGCAGTTTTTTCTATAATGATTGCACCATATTGGTCTGCAATTACAGTTCGAAAGGTTGCTGGGGATATTAGTGGAATAAAAAAGGCTGAGAAGAAGATGCTACGTCTATGGAAGATGGCTACAATTGGTTGTATTTTCCTTATAATTGTTTTTAAACCAGTTGTTCATATTTGGCTACAACGTGATATGACGTTTCAACCGGGACTTATTCCTTTGATGGCTGTGTATGCTATAGTTTATATGTGGAATGCTGTGTATTCACAAATTGGAAATGGACTTTCCTTAATGAAAGTATCTGTTATTATTGCGATAATTCAAAGTCTTGTTAATGTGATTGCATCAATTTTTTTTGGCGCAATATTAGGAATGAAATCGGTTGGTGTTCTTCTTGGTACAGTTATTGCTATGCTTGTTTCATCAATTGTGATGCCAATATATATTAAAAAATATCTTTCAAAAATCTAAAAGATTAGGAAAATGTATTTATATGTTTTCTCTTAATTTGGAGACAACAGAGCATATATCTATTAGAGGGTGTAATGGAAAGTAAAATAATCGAAATATTTAACAAAATATCCTATAGCGTATTATTGGCACTTTATCAGCCATTTTGGAATGCCATTCTTCTTGCATTTTTAGTAATGTTTTTGTATTTGTATACAAAAGAACATGAATGGAAAAAGAACAATTTGCTTCGAAATATATTTGCAACATGGTGGGGAACATTTAAGATTTCATCAAATTTTCGACGTACATTTTTATTAGCATTTTATACAGCTATGATATTACTTAAGACAGTATTAAATCGTGCGATATGGCCTGATCCACTTGAGAAAATTTTTGGGGGATGGGGGGTATATGAGAATGGTCAGTTTACAACTGAATCAATAGAAAATTTTATATTATTTGTTCCGTTTTCTAGTTTGCTATTATGGGCATTTCAAAAAGAATTACTTGGTGAATCTAAGAGAATTTGGTTTGGAAAAACTGTTTGGCAGGTGACAAAAATCGTAGCAGTATTTTCATTTATGATAGAGTTTGCTCAGTTATTATTCCACCTTGGAACATTTCAAATTTCAGATCTAACTTATAATACACTTGGCGGAGCCGTAGGTGGAGTAATATATTGTATAGGTTATAAAATTATCAGTAGAAAAAAACGCAGAAAATGAAAAAGTATTAGAATATCCTAGGAATACTAGGTGCCAGACCACTGATACTAAACCGTAAACGTAAAACGCAACTAAAAAAGTCGAATGTTGTCGAATTAGCGTCTGTATTCGACAAAATAAAGCCGTGTGGAAGTTCACACGGTAGCTGCTCAAAACCTCACACACCGCTACGAGGTGAGCAGCAGGCAACGATCCATTTTGGTCGGCTGAGATGTGAAGAATGAAACATATAGTAAAAGAACATTGTCAGAAAAAGGTAAAAGAAACTATGAATACAACATTACTTATCATGGCGGCCGGTATCGGTAGCCGTTTTGGAGCAGGAATCAAACAGTTGGAGCCGGTTGATGCTTCAAATCATATCATCATGGATTACTCGATTCATGATGCAATTGAGGCAGGCTTTAACCATGTGGTATTTATTATCCGAATTAAAACACAGTGGTGTCAGGCAATATTAAATTTCAGACAAAGCATTGTAAGTACAGTAAGGAAGTAGAAAAAGTGCTGGAATATCTAAGGACTATTCCAGCACTTCTTCTACTTGCGGATTGAAAGGTATGCTACCGGCAGCACGTAGTGAGAATAGTAACACAAATCTGCGAACACCAGAGCGTTAAAAAATTCAGCTTGCAATAATAGAATTCTCATGCTAATCTAATACCACGCAGTCATCATTCTGATGAACTGCAAAAAGATCTATGAACCAAATCGGTAATTATTCAATAAGCTCAGTTTTTCGAGCAGATAATCCGATGACAAACCAAAAAGATGAATATTGTTTGAAGATTATGTGATGGAGTGAGTTTCGCGTTATTGTTTCTCAAATATCTGATTTTAACGGGATAGTTACTTCCATAGAAAACTATCTTGTGTTAAGATAAATATAACTTTAGAATCCTCTTCTTCAGGCGATCATTCATTGCACAGAAGAGAGGAGAATTCTATGAGAAAAACCAGGAAAAGTGTATCAACCAGGAAAGCAACATCACAGTGCCAAACAGCGAAAGAGAAGCAGGAAGACTTTATCATGCTTCCGACGGTAGATTTCTGTTTCAAGGAATTGATGCAGAATGACAACATCCGTAAGAATATCATTGCAGCATTATTAAATGTTCCATCCAGTGAGGTGGAGAACACAGAACTTATGCCTACGATTCTTAGAAAAGAATCGAAAGATGATAAGTATGGAATTTTAGATGTCCGGGTGAAACTGAAGGACGGAGAACAGATCGATTTTGAGATGCAGGTAGAAGCTTTTGATTGTTGGGCAAACCGTTCTGTTTATTATCTGAGTAAGATGTATGCAGGTGAGATCAAAGAAGGTGAGGGATACGATTGTTTGAAGAAGTGTATCCATGTGAGTATTCTTGCATATGATCATTTTCAAGATGATAAAGAATGTTATCGTAGAATTGTATTCTGTGATGCAAAGACAGGAAAAGAGTATACAGATCTTATGGAGATGCATATCTTAGAATTGTCAAAACTTCCGCCGGAAGAGAAAAATGAGACAAGCCTGTTGCAGTGGATGCGCTTTCTTGGAGGAAAAACCAGAAAGGATTTTGAAGAAATGGCAAAGAAAAATTCTGAATTGGAAGAAGCATATGATGTGTTGGATAAATTAAGTGCAGATGAAAAGAAGAGGTTAGAATACGAGACAAGACAACGAGCAATCAGGGATTACAATATAGGAATGTTAACCGCAGAAAGACGAGGAATCGAAGCTGGCCGTAAGATTGGAATGGAGGAAGGAAGAGAAGAGGGACGAACAGAAGGAGTAAACAGAATTAACCAGTTAAATATTGAATTGTCAAAGATTGGGCGTACAGAAGATATATTGAAAACGGTAGTTAAGAATCATAAGAGGCAAGAGAATTATTATTTTCTCTTGCCTCTTGCCATCCGTGCAGGATACCATTTTTCAAACCATGCTGTGAAAAGCCCCATCAATATAGGAATCAGATTATTCACAAGAATAAGTATATTTCCAAACCCGGCTTTCTTAAACAGAAAGGTCCAGATTGCTGTCAGTACATATAGCGTGCCCCATGCCGCGGCAAGAATATAATTTGTCTTCATAAAGAGAGGGTTCTGATGCGCATTTTCACCCCCATAATTATATTTTACATATGCAGCGCATAAAGGTTCTTTTGTCAGGCATGAAAGCAGCCAGAAGAGTCCAAATACAAGATATCCGATGTTTGTTGGAAGAACTCCGTTTCCGGTTATATTTGCCGCTGCAGAAAGTATAGCAACAGCTGCCATAGAGAGCTGATCCCAGATGACAAATTTATGTTTTCTCATAATAAACGGTACTGTTGCGACCACAAGTAGTGTTATCACAGCTCCGACTTCCGGATGAATAGAAACAGCGATCCAGAACGTAATCCATGGTATCAGCATTGTCGTCATGGAAGGCTTTTTCTGTTCAATTGTATTTTGGGGCGTTTTCTCTGTTTTTTTGACCACAGATGCGCTTCCGAAGATTTTATCCCAATCAATCATCAAGGAAAAGTCGCCGGATACCGTATACATCTGTTTCCCCAATGCTTCTGCGCCACCGATTTCTCCACGGGAAATAGCTGACCATACAGTAAAAGGCGTATCTATGCGAGTAGTTGGAGAAAGACGTCCATCAGTAAATACTTCGCTTCCTGTCTTGCTAAGCTGAATCTGGTAGGTGTGATCCAAATCGGTAAAGTGAATCTCAAGCACGCGGTCTTTTCCATCGTAGGCATCTTTATTATAAAGAGCGGCCATTTGCCGGGTAAATATAAGATCATCCGGTTCTTTTTCTCCGGTTGTTTTGCTGATGCCCCAGCTGGCATCTGCCATTTTTTCAAACACATCTCTGGAATATAAAAGCGTGTGGAGTATTGCATCTGTTTCTTCAGAGATTGTTCCGGTCATTGCATATTCTGAGCCGGCACATTTTACAGTGGAAAGATATTCATCTGTTCTTGCAGACAATTCTTTTACACGGAATAATTCTCCCTGACCGCAAAAGATGGTCGTATAATTTCCTTTGCCGAGAAAATGATCAAACATCCGCAATACACTGTCATAGTTTCCAACAGCAGAATAAAAGCCACAGGTGGAAATCAGAACATGTCTTTTACCTTCCATATCATATCTGGAGTCATGACTTCCGCTTCCGTATCCGTTCTGTTTTGAACTCATAAAAGGAAGGCTCATAGGAAGCTGACGGTCGATCAAATTCTTTAAGATACCTGGGACATTAAAATAGTACAGTGGAAAAGACCACAGAATAAGATCAGCATCAATCAGTTTTTCAATAACCTTTTGCATATCATCCTTGATACAGCATATGCCAGGCGTTTTCTGCCAGCACGCAAAGCATCCTTTACACTCAGCTATATTCATTGAAGCTACATGGAGTTCATCGATGGAGATGCTTTCTTCATCATCCGTACATCCATTTTTAAATCCTTCAATGAAACTGTATGCAAGCTTTAACGAATTACTTCTTTTACCTTTAGGACTCCCATTGATCAGAAGTATCTTCATGCTTTCATCCCTCCGCATTCATACATAAGATGTTGGGGTCAAAAGGTATTTTGACCCCTATGATACACGGATTGCTTCGCATTTCATGCTCTCGCAATCCTAAAACACCTCAAATCCGCTCATTTTTCTACGAAAAATGGCTACTTTTCGGTGTTTTGCGGGTCAATAAGTCATGCTTTTTCATGCAAGCAAGAAACGCATGACCTTTTGACCCTTGTATCATACATAATAATAAAGTATAAGAGGTGCTTACAAAATCCGCAACCTGAATTTCGCAAAATTGTTGTAAAGTATTATGGAAAAGTGATATTATGAAACTAATATTTGGAAGGTTATGTGATGAACATAGAAAGATGCAAAGTAGTAGTTGAGGAAAGATGAAACAACAGAAATTATTAAGTCTGATCCGTCAGGCGATACAAGATTACAACATGATAGAAGACGGTGACAGGATCGCGGTAGGTGTTTCCGGCGGCAAGGATTCCCTGACTCTGCTTTATGCGATGAAGCTGCTGCAGGGATTTTACCCGAAGAGGTTCGAATTATCTGCGATTACCTGCAACGTAGGATTTGAAGGGATGGATTTTACGGGTGTAGCAGAGTTTTGTAAGTATCTGGAGATTCCTTATGAGCAGGTTGATACAGAGATTGCCCGGATCGTATTTCAGGAGAATAAGGATACAAGACCGTGTTCTTTGTGTGCAAAGCTTCGGAAGGGTGCGATGTATCAACGGCTGGGAGAGCTTGGAATCAATAAGATGGCATATGCACATAATAAGGATGATTTTATAGAAACAGCATTGATGTCATTGATCTATGAAGGTCGGTTCTATGCATTCCCACCAGTGACAGAATTGCCGGAAGCGGGAGTGACGGTGATCCGTCCGATGATGTATGTTCCGGAGCGAGGTGTAGCGCACTTTGTTGCAGACCAGGGAATCCGTGTGGTTAAGAATACCTGTCCGGTAGACGGTTCAACAAAAAGAGCGTATGCAAAACAGTTGATGGAGCAGATCAACAGGGAGACGCCAGGGGCGAAGGACAGGATCATGCATGCAATCGTGAACGGAAGGTTCCCTGACTGGCCACTGTAGTGATGGGAAAGTGATTAAGAAAATGCATTTTTTACTTCCCTATTTCGCCTATCTGTGTTACACTAACGAATGAGTTATTTAACTTTTTTGTAACAATTACGAAAGTGATAGGCTCATTGAAAAGGGAAAACAACATGGA
>SKEO01000903.1_pt1 | contig 26064 bp, 27 predicted proteins | sample 4826801 | NCBI WGS metagenome assembly SKEO01 (sample SAMN11008807, study PRJNA524170) | human gut metagenome | biome: Human fecal sample; material: Feces; isolation source: fecal sample from pouch patient p3 | host: Homo sapiens | place: Israel: Tel-Aviv | collected 2016-02-25 | reverse complement strand
CTAACTCGAGAGTTGGCGACCACATCACGCCAGCGGAAATAGCTCCAGAAATACGCACGGATTTATCAAACATCGCAACAGCGTGCAGAGACTGCGATAACGTCAAACGTAAGCTAGAGCAGGAAATCTATGGCACTGGTCAAGGGAACACGCATAGAAATACGAATTTAAGGCTCTCAGTTAGTCAATGGGCTGGATTGATAAGCCGCAAAAAGAAAGACGTCCGAGAAGCCCTCTAAAACGCCCTGTATCGAGTTTTAACATTCGGGAATATAATTATATTCGAGATGTTTTAAAATGACCCCCGCCCCCTATTTTGGGACAAGGAGAGCCACCACAAGGTGTTCGCTTGTATCACGCGCCATTTTTCAGATTTTTAAGGGGTGTCATGATTCAAATTGAGAGGAGGAACGACGAGTGGTTAAAAATCCGTATTATCAGCAGAACGATGGGCGTTTACCCAGCGACCCGCCAAACCACTTGGGGACAGTGTCAAGGGAAGTTTGGCGCAAAATCGTTCCGTTTTTAGAAAGTACAAACAAGGTTCAACGCATTGATACGTTCTTAGTTGAAACCTACTGTACGAATTATGAAATTTACAAAATAGCGTACGAGGACATTAAACAAAATGGGATTCAACAGGAAATGAAAAAGCCGATTCAAGCCCAAGGGTCTGGGGAGATTCTCGGTGAGCAGTCGCTTGGTTTTAAAAAGAACCCAGCAGTCGCTACCATGAAAGACGCCGTCGATACTTTAAATAAAATCGGTGTTCAGCTTGGTTTGACTCCTAAAGGCCGCCAGGAACTTATGGAAATTGCGAGCGAACAGGCGGATAACCGCGAGGTTAAAGATAAGATGAAAGAATTCTTTGGATAGAAAGAGGTGAGGAAACATAGTTGAGATTGATTTAACAAAAACAAAAGATGTAGTCGGTGCTTATCAAAGTATCGATTTTTCTTTTATTCGCAGAAAATATACAGACGTAGGAACAGAATATTGTTTTGATGTGTTGGACGAAAAAATAGTGGCTGGATACAATATCAAATTAGCTTGTTTCCGTCACCTTCGAGACCTTCAAAGACAAGGTCAAGAGGATTTTCCCTACACGTATTCAGTAGACGCATTCAACCGCTTTTTGAAGTTCTTATCATTAGTGCCAAATGTTGACGACCTGAGCAAGAAGCTAGAGCCGATGGATTGGCAGTTGTTTATCTTCAGTCAAATCTTCGCATGGTTCGACTTAGACGGTTTGCCACGCTACGCCAACATCATCTTATCGATGGCTCGTGCGCAAGGTAAGACCATGATAGCTGGTATCAGTCTTAACTATTCGTTTTTGATTGAAACAATTGGTCTTAGCAACCAAGATTTCTTAGTTAGCTCACTAAACTTTGAGCAAACAATGAAGCTCTATACATACGTTAAGTCTATGATGTCACGGATCATCGAAAATGAGCCGTTTAAATCGTTAGCAGTTGAGACAGGCTTACAGCTGTATACACGAGAAATCAAAGCGACAGTCGATAGTAACAGCATTCAAACCATCTCTTTTGAATCTGGTAAATTTGACTCGAAACACTTTAAATTAGCTGTTGCCGATGAGGTCGGCGAACTCAAAACGGATGAAGGTATTTCCAAAATTACATCTGGTCAGGTCAATACTGAAGGCTCTCGCTTCATTGAGATTTCAACGTCTTATCAAACACCTGACGTTCCGTTTCATAGAGAGCAAAAGAAACTCATTGAGATCATGGAACGTGATTTTGACCGTTCTGGTGATGATCAGCTTTGTTTGATTTGGTCGCAAGACAATCTGGAAGAAACATTCCAGCCAGAAACTTGGGCTAAAAGTAATCCGCTGTTGAATCATCCAGATTTGAAAGATAGCCTTATGAAAGGTTTGCTTTCTGAACGTGACAAGAAAATGCTTATGGGCAAGCTTGCCGATTTCCAAGTTAAAAATATGAATTGCTGGCTACTTGCTGATAGCAACAGCTTTCTTGATTTGAAAGACATTGAGAACGCAGTCATTCCTGAGTTTGATATACGAGGTAAGCGCGTTTACGTTGGTCTTGACGCTTCTATGTTTAGTGATAATACGGCAATCGGCTTTGTATATCCATATTTAGGTGAAGACGGTAGCCAAAAATGGCATGTAGAACAGCATAGTTTCATTCCATGGCAACAAGCAGGCTCGCTTGAGGCGAAAATGGAGCAAGACGGGGTCAATTATCGAGACTTGGAAGCCAAGGGTTTTTGTACGATTACAAGCCATCCGCAAGGGCTTATCAATCCAGAGGAAGTTTACCGCTGGTTTATTGATTATGTCGAAGATAACGCACTTGACGTTGTCTTTTTTGGTTACGATGCTATGGGCGTGTCTAAGATTATTAAAGCTCTAGAAGCTAACACAAGTTTTCCTTTAATGCCAATCAGACAGCGCACAAGTGAGCTGAAAGACCCAACCAAGTTCCTTCAAACGCTATTCATTGAAGGCAATATTACGCGAATTGATGATGAGATTATGCGTAAAGCCTTAATAAATGCGGTTATCAAAGAAGACAACATTGGTATTCAAGTAGATAAGATGAAATCTACATATAAGATTGACGTGGTCGATGCAATCATTGATGGCATGTATGACGCTATGTATGCGTTTGAAGACTATGCAATCACAAACAACCCTACATGGAAAGTAGAGCATATGTCACAAGAGGCTGTTTTGGATTGGTTAAAAAACCCAGAAAGCGGGCTATTGGACGAATATTAGAGGTGAAAATAACAATGATTTTAAAGTTTTTTAAAGCAATTTGGGCTGTTTTTGATGTGATTATGTTCGTTTTAGCGGCGATTTCTGCTAATTTAACGACTTATTACCAACAGCACGTCGCATTTGGTATTAGTATGACAATCACATTCATTCTTGCTGGTTTAATCAGCGAATTGATTTCTGGGAAAGGTAAAGAATGATGGTATCAGCAATTTTAAATGCAGCGATGGGAATGATGGGCGTATTTGCGTTCTTAATGTGTCTTGTTCTCAGTCTTTACGTATTGATACTTATTTTGTTTTTTATTTATTGCGTAATCGCAGAACTTTATAAGTGGATTAAGTCAAAATTTGATTAAGCAGTGAGCTTTAGAAAGGGGGTGAGAATATTTGCCGATTTTTAATTTTATGAATCAGTCAACTGAGAGTCCACCTGTTACACAATTCTTTGGTGATGATGATTATAACTATTTAACGGCTAATCTGACTGGCAACGAATGGGTGTCTGCTAAGTCAGCGTTAAAAAATTCGGATTTATTTTCGATCATCAATCAGCTTTCGAATGATTTGGCTACAGTTCGACTGACCGCTAACAAACGTATGCAGGGAATTATTGATAATCCAACGAATAATTCAAATTGCTTTGGCTTTTATCAGTCAATCTTTGCTCAATTGCTTTTAGGTGGCGAGGCGTTCGCTTATCGCTGGCGAAACGTTAACGGGAAAGACGTCAAATGGGAATTCTTGAGACCATCTCAAGTCAGCGTGAATACGATTGATTATGAAAATGGTCTCTATTATAACGTCACGTTTGACGACCCAAAAATCGGAGTTAAGCTGAATGTCCCGCAGAACGACGTCTTACATTTTCGCTTGCTTTCTGTTGATGGTGGCAAAACAAGTGTTAGTCCACTCATGGCGCTAACTAGAGAGCTAAACATCCAGAAAGCTAGTGACAATCTAACGCTTAATTCGCTCAAAAACGCATTGAACGCAAACGGGATTTTGAAAATTAAAGGCGGAGGCTTGCTGGATTTCAAAACCAAACAATCACGCTCACGTCAAGCCATGAAACAGATGAGCGGTGGTCCTTTGGTTTTGGATGACTTGGAAGAGTTCGAACCGCTTGAAATCAAGTCAAATGTGGCTCAACTGCTTAGTCAAGCTGATTGGACAACTGGTCAATTCGCTAAAGTTTACGGCATTCCTGAAAATGTCGTCGGTGGTAAAGGCGACCAGCAATCATCTTTGGATATGTCGATGAATGTCTATGCTAAAGCGGTGGCGAGGTATTTAAGGCCATTCGTTAGCGAACTAAGCAATAAGCTAGGTTGCGACATTGATTCGGACATTTTCCCAGCGGTTGACCCAACAGGTTCAAACTACATCAAGCGTATTAGCGAGTTAGTTAAAACTGGTGTAGTTGCTCAAAATCAAGGATTGTACATGTTACAACAAGCAGAGATTTTGCCTAAAGATTTGCCAGTTGGTGAGAATCCGAACAGCAGTAAACAGCCATTGAAAGGGGGTGAGGAAGATGGGAAAGATTGATATTAAAGGTGACATTGTTTCTAACGATGTCGGTGAATTTTATGAATGGTTTGGAATGTCTAGTACATATCCTAAGAAAATCCAACAAGCTATCTTGAATGACGAAGATAACGAAATCGTTTTAGATATCGCTTCGAACGGCGGTGATGTATTCGCAGCAAGCGAAATCTACACAATGCTTAGAGATAGCCAAAAGAATATCGTTGTTAACATTCAAGGTTTAGCTGCTAGTGCTGCTAGTGTCATCGCGATGGCTGGAAATACTGTTCGAATGTCGCCGACAAGTCAACTTATGATTCATAAAGCTTCGGTTTCTACAGTCGGAAACAGTGACGATTTAGAACACGAATCAGAAGTCCTAAACGGCATTGATGAATCAATCGCTATGGCTTACGAGCTTAAAACAGGCATGAAACAGACAGATATTTTACAACTTATGTCAAATGAAACTTGGATGAATGCAAAAGTTGCAGTTGACAAAGGCTTTGCGGACGAAATCATGTTCAATGAATCCGATGATGAGCCAATCTTTGAAAATGCCATTCATGCTTTGCCAAGCAAAGCAGCAATCAACAAATTCAAGAATTTGATTGCTAAAGAAAAATTGAATAAACAATCAAGTCAGCCTACTAACTCTGTACGAGAACGTAAGCTGGCTATTTTATTAGACAAAAAAGGAGAAAATTAATGGATATTAACACACTTAACAATCTTTGGATTGAAGCGGGTCACAACGTTGAAGACCTTAACGAACAGATTAACAACGCTTTGAACGATGACAATTTCTCAGCAGAAGCATTTTCTGATTTGAAAGACAAACGCGATAACGCTAAAGTTCGCCGTGATGCTTTGAAAGAGCAATTGGTTGAAGCACAAGCACGCACTGTTATCGAAGCACCAAAAGCGCCACTTAATGATGAAGAATTGGAAATCAAAGACCAATTTGTCAACGATTTTAAAAACTTGGTCTATGGCAACTACACACAAATCAAAAACGTGGTTTCATCAGACGAAACAGACGGAGCAGGGCATGCTGGTTTGACTATCCCGCAAGATATTCAAACAACAATCCACACTTTGGTACGTCAATACGATTCATTGCAAGAGTACGTTAATGTGGAACACGTTTCAACTTCTAAAGGTTCTCGCGTTTACGAGAAATGGTCTGACATTACAGTACTTGCTGAAATTGATGATGAAGACGGATCAATCGGCGCTAACACCGACCCACAATTGACAACTATCAAATACCTCATTAAACGCTATGCAGGTATCACTACTGTAACTAACTCACTTTTGAAAGACACAGCTGAAAATATCATTGCATGGTTGTCTAACTGGATTGCCAAGAAAGTGGTCGTTACTCGCAACACTAAAATCATTGCAGCGATTGAGAAATTGCCAACAAAACCAACATTGGCTAAATGGGATGACATCATCGACCTTGAAGCAAAAGTTGATCCAGCCATCAAACCAACATCAATGTTCTTGACTAACACTTCTGGTTTCGCAGCGCTTAAAAAAGTTAAAAACGCTATGGGTGATTATTTGATGGAACGTGATGTAAAATCGCCTACAGGATACTCAATCGATGGTTTCCCGGTTAAAGAAGTTGCTGACCGCTGGTTGCCAAATAAATCTTCAGCGCGCCCACTTTACTTCGGTGATTTGAAACAAGCGGTTACTTTGTTTGACCGTGAAAACATGTCATTGCTTGCTACAAATATTGGTGCTGGTGCGTTTGAAACTGACACTACTAAAATCCGCGTAATCGACCGTTTCGACGTGGCTACAGTTGATGGTGAAGCTTTCGTTCCTGCATCATTTACAGCTATTGCAGACCAAACAGCTAACTTCCAAGCAGCAGCTGCAGCAGCAAAAGAATAAGGAGTTAAGCAATGAGCGTTACCAAAGAACAAGTGATGTTAGCACTAAACTTAGATGAGAGTGATGACACTAATTTAATTGATGCATACATCACAACAGCTGAAACATATATCAAGAATGCTGTCGGTAACGCTGACGGCTTTTTTGAGCAAGAAAACGTTAAGTCACTATATGATACAGCGGTACTTGCATTAGCAAGCTCGTATTATACATACAGAGTGGCTTTAACAGATACTATGACTTATCCAATCGATTTGACTTTGAACAGTGTTATAGGCCAATTGCGTGGCTTATACGCTGTTTATTGCGAGGGGTGATGTAAATGGCTAGAAAACAGTACAAGCCAACAGACTTTAGAAATAAAGCTGAATTTGGCGTTTACGAGTCAGTACCTAATCAGTTTACTGGCGTTAGCGTGCCTAAGTTCGTACCGAAATTTACATTGCATTACAAACCTCATACACGTACGCTGAATCAGCAATATTTAGCGATTTCTGCGGGGGAAAGTGAATCGAGGGTAATTGTCATAAGACACAATTCAAAGGTGGTAGAGGGACAAGCAGTGCGTTTAAACGGTACTGTTTACAATATTTCAAAAGTTAGTCCTGACGAAAATTTTGGATTAAACAGATATGACTTTGTGACGTTGAAGAAATCGGAAAAGGTAGGGAAACAAGATGGTTGAGTTAGATCAAGCTTTAGAAGAATGGCTTAAAACAGTTCAAGAAATTGGAGATTTATCGCTTGCGGAACAATCTCGGATAACTAAGGCAGGGGCAGATGTTTTCAAGGATGAGCTGGCTAAAGCCACAAAAGAAAAGCACTACTCGAACCATAAAGACCCCAAATATGGGCACATGGCAGATAGCTTGTCTGTCCAGAAAACTGGCGTAGATGGCACGAAAAACGGCAAAGCAACCGTTGGTTGGAAAAATCGTTTTCATGCTCAAAACGCTAGACGTTTGAATGACGGAACAAAGAAATATAAAGCAGACCACTTTGTAACAAAAGTGCAGAACGATAGCACTGTTCAAAAGAAAGTGCTGTTAGCTGAAAAAGCTGAATATGACAAAATCATTCGAAAGAAAGGAGCTAAGTGATGTTAGCGACATTAGAATTAAAGAACTTAATTGATGGCAAAGGATTTGGTGAAATAAGCGAAGTGTATGCAAACAACTTGCCAAGGGAAGTTCAAGAAAATACTGATAAGACAATTGTGCTGCTACGAGAATCTGATACCTTTCTTGGGATGTTTGGCAATGATAGCTTTTACAGCAAAACGAATCAAATCGAAGTCCAGATCTTTTATAAGCTGGACATTGATTTTGATTTAGATGAATTCGAAACACGCCTCATGAAGTGGCTGGTTTCAGAACGCTATAAAATCACAGATATTCGAGAACACAGCATAGATCCAGACACACTGCAGTTGACAGCTGTCTTCTATGTTGAAAACGAAAAACTTATTTAATAAAGGAGAATAATATGGCAATTGTCGGTTTAAAACTAGTTAAAGTAGCTCTAGTTGATGCAGTAACACAAAAACTGCTTAAAGGTGAAGAAGGACTTTCGGAAACAGGTATTATGGTTATTGATGAATCAATGCTTGGTACTAAGACAGCGAACATTACGAACATCGAAGGTTCTATTACTAAAATTCCGGGGAATAATACCGTTCAAGACGTTTCTGTAGGACCAGGTTCACCTCAAATTGCTTTCGATTTTAATAATCTACCATTTGAGAAAAAACAATTAATGCTTGGTTTCAAGTCGGATAAAAAAGGTGGTTTTGTGAAAACAGGCGAAAAACCACACGTTGCAGTTTTGATTGAATCTGAAACGCTTGATCGTGCTAATTCAGTGTATTTTGGTTTTGGTAATGGTGTTATGCAAGAACCATCTCAAAACGTGGCTACTGACACAGACACAGCTGAAACACGTCAAAACGATAATATGACTTACACCGCTTTGTCTACTAAAGCATTCAACGGGGAACCAATTAAGAAATACTTCTCAGGCGCATCAAACTTTGAAGAAACTAACATGCTTAAAGAAGTGTTTGGTGGTTATACAGCTGCCGCAGCTGGCGTTCCAGGAGTAGGGCACGACTAATTTTTTTAGGTTGGATTTAAAATCCAGCCTTTTATTTTTAAGTTAAGAAAGGAAAAAGACATGGAAGTTAAAACAATCGTTATCCCAGAATTACGTAAAAAAGCATTTGAAGTTCACACAAGCATCCGTAACATGAAACGCATGTTCGCTTATCAGCTGGAGGTGGCTAAAGTGAGCGATGGTCTTGATGAAGACGATGTGGTTAGCCAAATCAGCGCTAGTCTTAAAGGCTTGGATGAAACACTTGCATTCATTCGTGCAGTGCTAAACCTTGATGATGACGCTTATGAGAAATTACTTGATTTGGACAGCGAACGTGTTCAAAAGATTTCTGAACAAATCACTGGCTATATGCTTGGCTTGAACGATGAACAACTAGAGGACACTAAAGACCCAAAAAAATAAAATCTGCTGGTGAACAAGTCTTTGAACTTGAAAATAGGATTGAAGACTTAAAACTAATCATCAAACAAGCGCTTATCAACTTCGGATGGACACTCGATGAATGTAATGATACTGACTATTATGAGTTGATGTCCATCATGAGTGCGAAAGAAGCGGATGATAGGGTTGTTGACCCCATGTCTCTTCTTTAACTTTTCAGGAAAAGGAGGAGAATATTGGCAAATAAAATACAAGCCACGATGTCAACCGAAATCGCTTTGAACACTTTGGGAGCTAGCGATTCTATCAAACGATTAACGCAATTAGTTGGTAGTGCCACAAGTGCTTGGAAAGCACAAGAAGCACAATTAAAGAGCGCTGGTGATAGCCTAGGTGCTGCGAAAGCTAAATATGATGGTTTGAGTGAATCGATTACTCGCCAACAAGCTAAAATCGACAGCTTGAAACGCGAACAGTCTGAGCTCAAAGGGAATACCTCCGAAACAGCTGCGCAATACCTAAAATACCAACAACAAATCGACCAAGCCACAACAAAACTAGCTTCGATGGAAAGCCAACAACAGAAAGCTAAGTCTAGCCTTGATTATTACAAGTCTGGTTTAGCTGGTCTGCAACAGCAATTTAGACAGCAGAACGAAGCTTCTGAAACCTATATTAAACGGCTTCAAGCCGAAGGCAAAGAGAGCGAAGCCAACGCGGAAAAGTCTAATCTTCTAAAAAATTCGGTCGAAAATCTTACTAAGCAGTACAAAACTCAAGAAGACATGCTGCAAAAGATTGCTGCCGAATCTGGTAAAACAAGTAGCGAATATCTCTTGCAGAAAAAACGTTTAGATGAAACTGCAACAAGCTTAGCTAATGCCAAAGCTAACGCAAACCACTTTAATTCTGGTTTGGCAGACTTACAGCAACAGCTTAAACGACAAAACGAGGCTTCTGAGACATACATCAAACGGTTGCAGGCTGAAGGAAGAGAGAGCGAAGTAAATGCAGAAAAATCCAAGCATCTAAAAAGCTCGATTGAAAACCTCACGAATCAATACAAGATTCAAGAGAACATGCTTGAAAAAGTCGCTGCCGAATCTGGTAAGACGAGCGAGAAATACCTGCTTCAAAAGAAACGCTTGGATGAGACAGCTACAAGTTTAGCGCATGCTAGAAACGAACAAGAAAAGCTTAACGAAGAGTTCCGAAAAGCTAACCCAACGTTTTTCGACAAAATAAGAGCAAAGGCCAAAGAATCTGCGAACGAAATGCAAGAACTCGCCGAAAAAGCTACGCATACCAATTCTGTTCTAGGTTCTTTTCGCGAAAAACTCTCGTTTGGCGCAGTAGCTGGCTTGGCACAGACAGCTATCCAAGGTGTCGTTAGCAGTTTAAGTGGCATGACTGACGAAGTGATGAACACTTCAGACGCGATTGAAAAGTTCCAATCAACAATGAACTTCGCTGGTAAGACGAAAGAGGAAACTGAAGAAGCCACTAAACTCTTTAAAAAGTATGCAGATGATACTGTATACGACTTGAACGACATCACTAACACTGGTGCGCAACTAGCCGCGAACGGCATCAATAGTTATAAAGAGCTTGCGATTGCCGCAGGTAACCTAAACGCCGTAGCCGGTGGTAATGCAGATACTTTCAAATCAGTCGGTATGGTACTTACGCAAACGGCAGGTGCTGGTAAGTTAACCACTGAAAACTGGAACCAAATGGCTGATGCTATTCCTGGTGCTTCTGGTAAGTTGCAAGAAGCTTTGAAGAACATGAATGCTTACACTGGTGACTTCCGTGACGCGATGGCTGACGGTCAAATCTCAGCGGAAGAATTCTTAAAAGCCATTCAAGACCTAGGTTCGACTGACGCAGCCGAAGAAGCCGCGCGCTCAACCAAAACTTTCGAAGGGGCGATTGGTAACTTAGAGGCCACTGTTACAACCGGTATGACGAATGTTCTTGACGCATTTGGCAAGGAAAAAGTCACAGGAACTATCACTAAATTCGGAGACTTTGTCGCCAAAGCATTTGAAAAAGTAGCAGATGGCGTCAAATGGATGAAAGATAACATAAGCGTTATTACCATGGGGCCACTAGGGCGATTTGCTAACGTTGTCAAAATGACTTTTGGGCAAGTAGTTGAGTCTTTCGACAAAGGCAAAGATGCGATTTGGGATTTTTTTAAAAAATACGAAACTTTCAGCTTAAACATAAGTGGCGCAGTTTGGCAAGTTATGGCTGACGCTGTTGCTGGTATTTCTAACGGCTTCGAAAGTATTTCAAAAAACATGAAAGATTCCGAATCACCGATAAACGCTTTTAAAAACGGGTTTGAAAAAATCGTTGGCTTGTCGGACAAGTTCTTCATGTATATCTATAATCATAATGGCGATATTGTTCAAATCGTCTCAAGTGTGACAGAGATTGTAGGGTTGTTCGCTCAAGGCGTGTGGGATACTGTTTCAGACGTGATTAAAGAGATTGGGAAAGGATTCTCTGCAATCTTTAAGAACAGCAAAAAATCATTTGACCCAATCTCAAAACTTTCTGGTGCTGTTCAAGAACTTGCAAAACATAGAGATGCGATCAAAGCGGTTGGTTCAGTGCTTGTAACGTACTTCATTGGCACGAAAGTAGTAGCAGGCTTTAATGCAGCTAGTGCTGCAATTAAGGCGATGGCGGGGAATATTGTGGCGAGCTTTAACGCTATTAAAGCGGCAGTGGTGGCTAACCCATTTCTTCTCGTGGCTGTTGGTATCACAGCTTTGGTCGCTGGATTTGTTGAGCTGTACAAGCATAACAAGAAATTCCGTGATTTCTGTAACGGTATCGCAAAATCCATAAAAGACGGCATCGGGGACGCTATTAAATGGCTTAAAAACACCTTTGGCAACATGTCTAAAGGCTGGAACAACTTCAAGAAGTCAATCTCAAAAGGGACAGACAACGTCGTTAAAAGCATCCAAAACGGTGCTAAGAAAGTCGGCGATTTCTTTGTGAACGTTGGTAAGACTATTAAGAACGTCATGACCACAATCGGAAAAATCCTGATCTTTGCTAATCCCGTTGTTTTAGGCTTTGCGAAAATGTACAAAGAAAACAAGAAGTTCCGTAAGTTCGTCAAAGGGATTGTTAATATTGCTGGTGACCTTAAAAAAGGCCTCACTAAGAAAGTCGATGAGACTAAGAAGAATGTTGGCAAAACGTGGGATAACCTCAAAAAAACGACAGCAAAAACTTGGAACGGTATCAAAGATGACACGCACAAGAGCGTGTCTAAGCTAGCTGAGAACGTCAAAGAAACACACGATGAAATTCATTCTAAATGGTCTAAGACTTGGAAAAAGTCAAAAGATTACCTTTCAAACAAATGGGATGAAATTAACAAAGACGCTGAAAAGAAATTCGGTGGGAATGTTAAATCTTTGATATTTGATAACTTAGTTGAAATCGGTAACAAATTCAAAGACACTTGGAACGGTATCAAAGATGGCTTTCATGACATGTGGAACAATTTAAAAAATTTGGCGCGTGATGGCATTAATGCCGTCATCGGAATCCCAAATAAAGGTATTGAAGGTATCAACGGGCTAATCCACGACTTCGGCGGCCCGAAAAATGCTATCAGTAAAATTCCGGAAGTTCCTAAGTTCGCCAACGGTACTGGATTGTTTAATGGCTATCGCAATCCAATTACCAAGACTACGCTAGCTTTGCTAAATGACGGCAACGATAGCCCCGAAACTGGCAACCAAGAAGCCGTGATTATGCCAAATGGCGATCTTCATCCAGTGCCTGGTCGTAATACCTATGCAGTATTGCCAGCTGGTGCAGAGGTGCTTAATGCAAGCGAGTGGGCTGCGCTATCAGGCGCTAAACCGTTCGCCAAAGGAACAGGTTTCTGGTCTAAAATCTGGAACACAGCCACAAGCGTGGCAGGCTCAGCTTGGAACGGGTTGAAAGATGGTATTGATAAGTTTACTAAAATGTTGAGTTTCATCACTGATGCTGTTGCACATCCGATTGACACGCTGGCCAAGAAATTCAACCCAAACTCTGATAAGCTAGACGGCATGTTTAAGCATTTAGGTAATGCACTTTACAAGAAGCCAGTTGAGAACGCTAAGAACTGGTGGAAAGAATTGTGGAGTATGGCGAATGAGAAAGCTTCACCAGAAGTTCAGGCTGGTGCTATTGGGGACGATTACCAATTTAAAGATAGAGCAGCCGACAGCGGAGCTGACCCATGGGGCTATTTCTTCAAAGAATGTGTGTCTTTCGTTGCTTCTCGACTAGCCAACCAAGGCGTTAACCCAAGCTTATTTAGCCATCTTGGTAATGGTAATATGTGGCTTAATGCGCCTGTGCCACACAGTAGCACACCTCGTCCAGGTATGATTGCGGTCTACGCGAAAAACGGTCAAAATCACGTTTCAACCGTGTCTGGAGTTTCTGGAGATACGTTCTCAGGGGAAGAATACAACTATGCTGGCAGTCATGCTTACCACACCTTTTCTGGACGTCCAATCTCACAAATCGATACATTCCTTGATTTTGGCGTGCACGTAGCAGACAAAGCGAAAGAGGAGAATTCTCCGCTTCGCAAGCTCATTAAAGGTCAAGTTGGCGGAATGTTTGACTGGATCGCTAAAATGCTAGCACCATTGAACATGGCAAGCAGTTTAGACAATCCTCAAGGTGTTGCGGCATACGGCTATGCGAACGGTGGTTTGGTTTCTAAAAACGGTGTATACGAACTCGCAGAAGGCAATATGCCAGAGTACGTTATTCCAACAGACATCGCTAAGCGCGGTAGGGCATGGCAATTACTGACTGAAGCGGTGGCTAGATTTGCTGGTGAAGCGCCAGCAGAGCGCCAAACAGGCACAAGCGAATCATCACTCGTGAAATTGGAAGCAAAATTCGATACAGTAATCGGCTTGCTTTCACAGCTTGTTTCTAAAGGCGACAGACCAATCGTTAATCACAATCTTATCGATGGTCGAAGCGTATCAAATGGCTTAGCGCCGTACATGCACGAAGCTACAAACGCTTATGAACAACGCCAAACGCTTTTAAATGGCGGAAGTATCATCTAGAAAGGAGGACATTTTTTGGCAGGCATAACAATTAAATACAACGAAGTTGATTGGCTAGAAGCTTTAAACGAGCTTAGTAGTACTGGTCGCGCTGTCGTAACCGATGCGAACCGCAATGTCGCGGCCAACTTCAATAATAATTATCAAGATCAAGGCATGCACCGTTATGGCCAGCAGTTCCTTTATAGCACGTTATCGGTCAAACAGGTCTCTGCTTCAATCAAGCTTGTCGGAAATCAAGTATTTTTCAATGAGGCAGCTGGGTTGATCGGGAAATTCCTGAACGTCACCGAACCTAAAAAGCTTGTCTTCAGCGATGAGCCAGATAAGGTCTGGGAAGCTATTCCGAGCGGTCAACCTGCTCTGGCGGTGGACAATAGCACGTCACCAGCCACAGCTACAATCACAGTGACCTTTGACGTGCCGAAATCGTACGCCGAAGGTCAAACTAAATGCTTAGTTGACACTGATAGCAATAGCAAATATGGCACAATCACTAAGATTGCTAACGACCACTACAAGATCAAACTGAACAATCTCGGATCCGCAGTAGCTTATCCGAAATTTAAAATCAAGCACAATTCGGAAAATGGTTGGGTCGGTATTGTCAAAAGTGCTACAGAAACCTACGAAATCGGGAATCCAGAAGAAGCTGACGGAAAGAATATCAAGAAATCGGAAATCTTGTTTGATTACGTTTCTAATAATCGAATCACCACAGGGCTTCAAGAAGGCGCTAAGAACGTTGCTATTTTGAATGACAATTCTCAAGACATTAACGGAACGCTTGCTATCGATAATGCGTGGGGTCGACCTCATATCGCCTTAGCTGATAAAGGCCCTGGCACCAAAGGGAACAGAGGTGCTTCGATTACTTGGGAAATTCCAGCTGATAGCAACGGCGAAAAAGGCGCATTAAACGAATATTTCTGGTGGCGCCAAATCTTTTGGCTCGGTTCGGCCAACCAGTATGGTTTCATGAAAATCTGCGTTTCAGACACGAACGACAAGTTCCTGTACGGAGTCGAAACATTCAAGCGTGCAGGCGGTCTCGGTTGCGAATACAATTTTATGGTTTCGGATGGCAAAGGTGGGTACCGTATGCCGTTGCGTTGGACGTTCACAGGAACACATTTGGATAGTCAAAATCCATTTAATGCAGAACGAGGCTGGTCAGATTTGCAACGACGAGACGATGAAATTCAAGTATTTTGGTGGGGATCTTATCCACGAGTTAGAGTGCCAGAAATTAAAGGACGTAAATCTGCTAAGATTCACGTCTTTTTTGGCGATATGGGCACGAGTCCACAAGTAACTCACATGTATTTGGACAGCATCGTTTACCGAAAGGATTATATAGACGGCTGGGAAGATATTCCAAATCGATATCGCATGGGTTCAGTGTTGGAGATCGATATGGCGAAAGGCAAAACTTATCTTGATAATCTTCCGACCATGGATGGTTTGGCTTACTTAGCTGAGCCATTTGGCCTTGACCCAGGTGAAAACGAGATAGATATATATTTTTCAAGTTGGATTACAAAAGATCCAGATATAGAGGTTAGTTGGTACGAAAGGAGTGTTTAAACATGCAGATTTGGATTCATGACAGTAAAATGAGAAAAATCACTGCGTTAAATAATGACATTCCAGACATGCTATCTTACTCAAATAGCGCATGGCATCCCTACCTTGATCAAGCCACGAGCACATTTGACTTCACAATTCCAAAGTTCTCAAACGGCGAATTGCATGAGGACATCAAGCTTATCAATGATGAGTGCTTTGTATCGTTTTATGTGAACGGTTCTTATCAAGTGTTTTATATCGCTACACTACAAGAAGACGATTTCAATATTCAGCTGACATGTAATAATACCAATCTTGAATACGCGCTAGAATATGCTAATCCATTCAACAGCAGTAGCGCTCAATCGATTGAATGGTATTTGAATCACATGGATTTGTTATCATTCGCAGCTGTCGAAATCGGGATTAACGAGGTTTCAGATAGAAAGCGCACATTAACATTCGATTCACAAGAAACAAAGATGAATCGTTTACAATCGCTAATGTCTAACTTTGATGCAGAGTTTGAATTCAAAACTGAGCTTAACCGAGACGGCACATACAAACGCATTGCTATTAACATCTATCAAAAAGACGGCATCGGCACAGACCGAAAAGACGTCGTTCTATATTATTCAAACGGACTTAAGGGTGTGCAAGTCACCAGCGATAAGACACAGATGTTTAATGCAGGCGTATTCACTGGTAAAGACGGCTTGAGTCTAGCTGATGTTGAAATCTCTGAGAAGAACGCTGACGGTATCGAGGAGTTTTATAGTCGCAAAGGAAACCCTTGCTTATACGCACCACTCGCTATGAGCCGCTATCCAGCTACTATGAAGCCTGACGAACAAGACAACTGGATTCGTAAAGACTTCACCACTGAGTACGAAAATATCAATGACTTGAAAGCTTATGCACTGCGTACGTTGAAACAATACGCGTACCCGTTGATAACTTACACGGCAAGCGTACAGTCTGGCTTCGTTAGTCAATACACTGACTTGAAGCTCGGTGACACCATTCGAATCATTGATAAGAACTTCGCGGGTGGTTTGGCGCTTGAAGCTCGTGTATCGGAAATGATTATCAGTTTTGATAATCCAACAAACAATTCATTTGTTTTCACGAATTACAGAAAGATTGATAATAAACCATCGGCAGCACTCCAAACACGTATTGATCAAGCAGTTGAAAGCAAACTGCCTTACCGTATTGAGCTAGCAACAACAGGCGGCGTTACTTTCAAGAATAACGAAGGGGAAACAATTGTTAAGCCGTCGCTATATAAAGGAAATCTGCCTTACACCACTAATGTCACTTGGCGATGGGCGCTTGACGGCGTGGTCACAGTTGGAATGCAGTACCGTATTCAAGCGAAAGACATTACTGACACAGCCGTGTTAACAGTCGCGGCATATGTTGGAAATCTCGAAGTGGCCACTACGGAAATCACGCTAGCTAATATGGTCGAGCAGATTGATTTAGTCGTCCTGACGTCAAACGGTAATACGTTCAAAAACAACAACATAGCGAGCACGCTGACAGCCACTTTATGGCGTGGGAATAAGGAAATCGACAAGGATGGCACTGAGTTCAGCTACGTTTGGAAGAAAATCAATAGCGATGAAACACCAGACGAACACTGGAATCAAAGTCATTCGTACTCACAGAAATCAATAAGAATCACAGAAGCTGACGTATTTAGACGAGCCACATTCTCGTGCGAAGTCCAATATGTCGGCAAACGAATTTAAAAAGGAGAAATCAAAATGGGAATTATTGCAGCGGGTCAAATCACAGTTGTTGACGTATCGGATGCTCCCGTCTTAAATGCGTTCATCACTGCTAGTAGACCTACAACACAGGTATATAGTCAATCATCAGGAAACTATAATCCCTCATATGCAACAACACCTCAAACACTAACACTTAATTTAACCAAAGCTGGGTCAACAGCAAGTATCATTGGTGGTATTAATAGTGTACATTGGTATGTTGTTGATGGCGCTAGTAAAACCGAAATCACATCAAATGTAAGTACTACAAATGAGTATTGCTCTGGCGCTAATCGGGAATCTTTAACAACTAAACTTAACATTGATCCCAATAAAGGTTCTAAACGTTATGAAGTTTCTGGTGTGTGGCGTGATCCTCTAACAGGTCTAGACGTAAACTTTAGCGCTGATATTGACTTGTTTGTCACTCAAATCGGTAAAGAAACTCAAGTATTAAATGTTTATGCAGGTAACGGGACTACATTCCGAAACAATACTCCTGCAAGTCTTACTGTTAATGCTGATCTTTATCGTGGTAATGTATTGACAAATGATAATAAACAATTCAAGTTTTTCTATCAAGACACTACTATTACTGGTAGCACAGTTGCTGGTTATGATTCTGATGGAGGTATTGGATGGCATTTGTGTAGTAGAACCACAACAGGGCAAACACCAAACGTTGAACCTACTGCAACCACAACATCACAAGGTATTCTTACGGTAACAGCTGCAGCAGTTGTTAATGCTCAAACTTTTAAGGTTGTATGTATCAACAAGTCTGGTACATTTAACGGTAGCAAGTCTTCGGGATTATGCACTTTGGTTGATATGTCAGACCCATACAGCTTAATGCTAGATTCTAGTGCTGGTAATATCTTCAAAAACAGTCAAGGAGCAACTACAATAAAAGCGCGTTTGTACCGTAACGGTGAAGAACTTGACACAGCAGGTACAGGTAAGACTTACAAATGGAGTAAATACGATAAAAACGGCGTCATGGATGCAAACTTTGGTGGAAAAGGTAATGCTTACAAGACTGGTAAAACTATTACTGTAAATGCTACTGAGATTGCGGCTAAAGCTATGCTGAAATGTGAAGTTTGGGAATAAGGAGATATGAAATATGATTAAAGCAGATGTAGTAATTGCTGAACAGCGCCAAATCATTGAAGTGCCTGTTGACGATAAATCGGATGCAATTCGTGTACTTTGGGATACATACGGTCCAGGTATTGATATCAAACGCTGGGTTGAAGATGATCAGGAAGAGGTAAAAGATGAGCAAGTTGATAGCAACGAGTCAAGTGACTCTAATGGATCTGACGGAACGAGCGGAGATCAGGAAGGAGACCTTCTACAAACTAACGAATACTAGTGATACACCCGGTAACCTTGTCGTAGAAAGTAAGTGGTCAAAAGGTTGGCTTAACGCTAACGGTGATGGAAGTTTGCTAGGACCTAGTGGCCATGAAGAACGTACTAGTGATTTTATTCGAGTTACAGCTGGAACTGTATATACGTTCCAATGGTGGTCTACAATAACAACCGGACAAAAATGTTGGGAAGCTTGGCAGTTTTATGATACTAATAAGCAACCGTTTGGTGGACGTGGCGGTTACGGTGAATATGGTTCGGATGGCGCACAACACGGTAAACGTACTGTAACAGCGCCTCCAAATGCTTGTTATATTCGTTTGTCTTTCCGTAGTTTTGGTGACGGTCATATGATGTTTGAGCCTGGTGCTGGTAGTGCTAACTTTATACCATCATTTGGTGATAGTTTAAAACTGGGTGATAGGAACTTATTTGTAGGTAGTCGTGATTTTAGCGGAAGCTGGATTAATGGTGGTAGTGCTGTATACGCTGAAGATTATCAAGGCGTTAAAATCTTTAAAAAGCAAAATATATGGGGCGGATATTCACAATATTTTGATGCAAAAGTTGGTGAAGAATATGTATTTAGTGCATATGTCAAAAGTAGCGCTAAAACAGACAGAGTTACATTCTTTTTAGTCAACAGCTCAAAAGAACCTCAAGCGCAAGGTTCTGTAAGCTTTGGCTCTGCCAATGGTCGAGACGCTGTTAGTCTTGATTTTACAGATGAGTATCAACGTATTGCTATTAAAATAAAGATAACTAAAGATGGCTGGATAATGCCACGGATTGAACGTTTTAACAATGACGCTTATCTTTTCTTTGGCGGGTATAAGCTTGAGAAAGGCGAAACAGCTACACCTTACAACCGAGCTCCCGATGACCTTGGTTGGTCAATCGATACACTAGTTCCAACTCCAGATCAACGCTATCTCTGGAAATTCGAGTATATCTACTACTCAGATGGTACAGTTGAAGTTACTCAACCTGTAAACCTTAGTATTGCTGGTGCTGACGGCACGAACGGTCAAACTTCGCATGTGCACTTTGCTTTTGCGGATAATGCTACTGGTGGCGGATTTAGCTTAACTACACCAAAAGCATATATGGGTTGGTACGCTGATTTTAACGAGGCGGCAAGCAATGACCCGACAAAATATCGCTGGAGCAAATGGAAAGGTGATCAAGGATTGCCCGGAAAACCGGGAACTGACGGGAAAACGTCTTATTTCCACATGGCCTATGCAGATTCCGCAGATGGCAGAACTGGTTTTAGCTTTAAGGAATCTGGCCAACAGTATCAAGGCTATTACACGGACTTCACACAATCTAGCAGTACAGACCCAAAAAAATATACGTGGATGGACAGACGTGCTGGAGTTGAAGTTGGCTCAAAGAATTTGTTGCGTAAAACAGCAATAAACGCTGAAAATCTAAAACTTTTTGGCAAATCAAATACGACTGTTAGTGTTGTTGAGAAGGACGGGCACCAAGTATACAAATTAGTAGTTTCTGGGTCTAGCAATGCAGGCGCTTATTTCAACGGCAATAGCGATTATTATAATCTTGTCAAAGACCGTAGTTATACATTTAGTTTCTGGGTTTTAACTAACAAAGATAAGACCTACAGCAGTGGCAGTCTAGGTCATATCCAAGCTGTTAACAATAATAGCGATAAAGTTGGCAATGATAATTTACACCAACACACAACACCTGTTTATAGTACAAATACTATAAAAGCGAATACGTGGACAAAAGTTTGGTGTACGTTTAAGGCTACATCAAATAGCTATTTCAAACCATATTTTTGGTATTTAACAGCTGGTGATGAAATTTATATTTATGACATGATGTTGAACGAAGGTACTATACCTCTTTCTCACAGCTTAGCCCCCGAAGACTCGCAGGAGCAAATCGACAGCAAAGCAGACCAAACGCTAACGCAAGAACAGCTGAATGCGTTGGCAGAGAAGAATAATCTTATCAAAGCCGAAATGGAAGCTAAAGCTAGCATCGATACAGTTGATAAATGGATAACAGCTTACGAAAACTATGTCAAAGCTAATGATGCGGATAAAGCTAAATCGGAACAAGCTTTAAAAGAAGCGTCAGAACGAATCTTGGGAATGAGATACGAAGTTAACGACTTAAAGTTCGTTTGGGATGCAATTGATAGATTCATGAGCTTTCAAAACGAAGGCTTGGTTATCGGTAAGAAAGATGGTTCAGCTTACGCTAAATTTAGTGATGACAGGATTAGCTTATTCTCTGGAAGCAGCGAAGTGATGTACATTTCTCAAGGTACGTTAAATATTGCTAATGGTATTTTTACGAAGACGATTCAAATTGGACGTTTTCGCTTTGAAACGCACCCAGCCGATGCAGACATGCTGGTATTAAGGTATTTAGGAGGTTGATAAATGGCAACAGCTACATTTAGTGGTCAATATGGTCATAATATGACGCTTGAAGTGTGGTCTGGTTGGAATAGGCAGGATACAGCTAATAATAGGTCTACAGTTAACGTCCAAGCACGACTTCGAACCAATGGCTATGCGAGCATGTGGGGTGTAACCGCAGACGTGACTATCCATGTTAATGGCGGTGGTGCAATCGAACACCCGACTGTAAATATTGGCACGGGTTCATCTCAGTTGCTCTTTTCTCACGATTATGTTGTCGGTCATGATAATGACGGTAAGAAGACTGTAGGTATTCAAGTTTCTGTAGCTTTAAATGCAGGCGGATACGGAAGTTCGATGGTTGCTTTCGATTTGCCCCTGCCAACAATTGCTAGAGCTAGTACAGTTAATGATGTGACTGGTACGCTTGGAAGTGCAATGACTATTAATATCAATTGCAAGAACAGCGCTTTCAAACATACTGTTAAATATAATTTTGGCTCACTCTCTGGCACAATCGCAACGAATGTTGATACGTCTGTTAGTTGGACACCGCCGCTTAATCTCGCTACAGCTATGCCAAACAAAACAAGCGATTGGGGCAATATTACCGTAGAGACTTATAGTGGCTCTAGTAAGATTGGTTCAGCAACGTGTCGTCTTACTTTGAACGTGCCAGACAGCGTTAAGCCAACGCTCGGCAGTATAACGCTGACGGATAGCAATGCAACAGTTAAGAACTTGTTAAATACAGCTAATACATTCGCCCAAGTGATGTCAAATATACAAGTAACTTTCAACAACGCTAGTGGCGCTTATGGTTCAACGATTTCAAGCTATCGTGCTGAAATTGTTGGCAAGAATCAAAGCACGAATTCAAATAATGGCTTTCTTGGCATGATGAACTTTAATGGCACGGTGACTATTCGAGCGACAGTAACAGACAGTCGAGGACGAACGTCAAACGCAGTTGATGTTAAAGTTACTGTTATCAATTATTTTACTCCACAAATTTCGTTTACATTGCAGCGTAGCGGTTCTTCTAGCACGACATTAACCGTCACAAGAAATGCCAGAATAGCTCCTTTAACAGTCGGTGGAAAGCAAAAGAACAAAATGATTATTTCTTTCAAGTACAAGGAGCATTCAGCTACTAACTACACGACTGACACAGGCAGCGCAGGTGGAACGTGGACGACTATTGATAATTTAACAAACTCTAGAGCTAATTTAGCAGCTACTTTTAGCACACTAAAGACTTATGACATTATCGGTAAAATCGAAGATGCATTTACAAGCTATGAGTTCTTAGCAACTGTTGGTACAGAGAAGTTTCCTATTGCAATTAGACCAGACAGGGTAGGTTTTGGCAAAACACCAGAAAATGCAAATGCTGTTGACAGCGATTGGGTGTTTAAATACAAAAACAAAGACATTCAACACCACAAACTAACTAACAACAACGGACAGATAATTCAAGTTGCTAGAAATACTGACATGAATACGATTGTCGAAACTGGTTTCTATTGCGGTGAAGAATTATTGCATAGACCAACTGCAACAGGAATGCAATCTCATACGTACTTTAGAGTGCAGCGATTTGATACTAATGGTACTTGGGTATTACAAGAAGCTATTGATTTTAATGGAGTAGTGTCCGCTTATCGTGTCAAGAAAGGTGGTAGTTGGCAAGATTGGCAATACTACGCTGTTCAAAATAAAGTAGCCAACTTCACTGCAGTTAACCAGACTAAAGTATATAGCACAACCATACCTATGCCTTACTCAGCCAAAGCCACACTAACCAGAATCGGTAACCAAGTTCAAATAACGTGGCTCAGGGCTATTGCAAATCTTAATATAGATTGCGAGTATGCAAAAATGGTTGAAACAATACCATCTGGCTATAGACCTGCTTTTGAAGTACATATGAATTTGAGGGGTAACGTATCAAACTCAGTTAATGCCTGGTCTATATTACACTTGGCAACCGATGGTTCTATTAGACTTACTAGCGCTTACAAAGGTAACCATATATGGACTGGTACAGCCACTTATCTCACAACAGACCCATTCCCTGCGGGGTAGAAAGGATAAATTATGGATTTAACATTTAGCTCAAAATCACAAGAGTTTGAATTAGACGGTTCGGTTAAAGGTACGAAAGTAGTCTTGTCAAATGATGAGGGTGCAATTTACCCTGTTCTATTAGAACCTGACAAGATTGACTTGACTAATACTGAACTAGAAGAACTAGCGCTTGATATTATCTATCAAAAGAACTTCCGTGATAAATATGAAAATGAGAAGTTTAGAGAACTTAACGAGAAAATCGCTAAGTATGAAGAATTAATTACTAAAATGAAGCTGTCTATGGAGCAATCAGACAAGATGGTCCAATTAGCGACTGCTACATTAAATGAATTGATTAATAAAATGTATCCTGATGGAGGTGCTACTGATGGTGCAACTGAAGGTACTACAGATGAAACTACTGAAGAAAATTAAAAATACTTATATAGGAGGAAAAACAATGATGATTAATTATTTTGCAATGCAAATCGAGCTAGGTTGGATTACTATCGAGACCGTGCCTAAACGTTTCCGCAAACAAGTACAAGAGCTTGTAGACTTGTCTCACGCAGGCTTGCAAGACGAAGACGCCGCCGAATAACAGCTTAGGAAGTGAGAGGAGATTATGCATGTTGAAATTTTAACAGGAGTATTCTCGTTGATTGCAAGTTTGGTTGGCACATTTGGCGGTATTTTAACGAGTACTAAGCTAACCAACTATCAAATCAACGAGCTTAAAAAACAGGTCGATAAACATAACAGCGTCATCGAACGTACCTTTAAGCTGGAAGAACACAGCAAGTATGTTGATGAACGCATCACACGCTTGGAAAGTGAGGTCGAGAAATGAAAAAGTATTTTGAAAAATTGGGAGTTAAGGTTTTGAAAACCATGGCGCAATCAGCAGTTGGTGTCATCGGTGCTAGTACATTAATTACACAGGTCGATTGGAGAGTGGTTGTTTCAACCGCTCTTTTATCTGGTCTCGTTTGTGTGCTGACTAATTTGTCTGATTTGAAGGAGGAAGATGTTAATGAAGATTAAACGATTATTATTAGGCGCATTATTAGGCGCTAGTATTCTTTTACAATCAACGGCTTACGCCGCAGTTGGTGACCAAGGTGTGGACTGGTCACGATACCAAGGTGCAAACGGTATCTTCGGATATGGTCATGACAAGTTTGCAATTTGTCAAATTGGCGGTGTTAACGGCGGCGGTATATACGGTCAATCAACGTATGAGACACAAGTTGCATCAGCAATTGCACAAGGCAAGCGTGCTCATACTTATATTTGGTACCAGGTTGGCGGGAATGCTAGTTTAGGTGAGCAAGTATTAAATACATTCTTGCCACAAGTTCAAACGCCTAAAGGCTCAATTGTAGCCTTGGACTATGAAAGTGGCGCTAGCGCTGATAAACAAGCGAATACTAATGCTATTTTGCACGGCATGCGTATGATTAAAGCTGCAGGCTATACACCTATGTATTATTCATACAAACCATACACATTAGCCAACGTGTATGTTGACCAAATCATCCGTGAGTTCCCTAATTCGCTTTGGATGGCTGCTTATCCAGACTATAATGTAACACCAACACCGAATTACAATGTCTTTCCAAGTATGGACGGAGTTGCAATCTATCAATTTACCTCAACATATATTGCTGGCGGACTTGACGGGAACGTCGATTTAACTGGTATTACTGATAATGGCTATACTAAGAACAATAATCCAGAAAACCAAACACCAGCTATTAGTCAAGGTCAACAAGCAGATAATACACCTAAATCTGACATTGCTGTAGGAAATCAAGTTAAAGTCAAATTTGGTGCTGGAAGCTGGGCGACTGGTGAAGCTATTCCAAGTTGGGTTAAAGGTCGCACTTACAACGTAGCTCAAGTGTCTGGCAATCGTGTGTTGTTAGCAGGCATTAATTCATGGATTAATAAAGCAGACGTGGAAATCATCTCAGTTTCATCTGCGCCAATTCAAGCGCCAGCTACTAACACATACACGGTACAATCTGGTGACACGCTTTCCAGCATTGCTGCTAAGTTTGGTACTAACTATCAAGCGCTAGCAAGCTTGAATGGGATTTCAAATCCAAATCTCATCTATGTTGGTCAAGTATTGCGTGTCAACGGATCAGCAAACGCTGGCTCTGTTTATTACACAGTGCGAGCAGGTGATAACTTGTCAGCAATCGCTTCACGCTATGGCACAAGCTACCAATCAATCGCTAGTCTTAACGGTCTTGCTAACCCTAACTTGATTTACGCTGGTCAAACGCTTAAAATTAAATAAACACTTTAACACCCCTAGCCTTTTGCGGTTAGGGGCTTTTTTTATGCGCAAGAAAAATAAAAAATTCAAAAAAATTGTAGAAAGTGTTGACAATATATAGTATATATACTATAATATACTTGTAAGATAAAGAAAGACGAAAAGAGGTAAGCAAAATGAAAGAAATCATGACACGAGCTTGGGAAATTGCAAAACAAGGTCAAGCCAAATTCGGTGGTAAAGTTAGCGAATATATTTCAGAAGCTTTAAAAGAAGCATGGTTTGAATATCGCTCAGAAAAAGAAGAAGATACTTCTGCTAAAATGGAAGTAGTCCTTGCTAAATTAAGAAGAAACCAAAAATTTACAATCGCAACATTGATTGAACAATCACACGAACTTGAATTTAACGAAGTAATGCACAAAGCTGGCGCTTACTATGGTATTGAAGTAATTGCTGATGGCGATAAAGCTACAACAGTATATGTTAGCGAACGTACTTGGGAAGCAGCTTAATCTTTATTAAGGAGGATAAATGGCAAAAGAACTAACAGCTCGTCAAAGAGCTGACAAAAAATGGAATGAAAAAAATAGAGAGCATAGAAATTACATGACCAAAAGGTCTACGGCTCGTGGTTTTATTCGTAACCATGCCACAAAAGAAGATTTGCTTGAACTACAAGAACTAATTGAAGAAAATTTAAAAAAATTTTAAAAAAGTTCTTGACAATATATAGTATATATACTATAATATATATG
>SKEO01000876.1_pt1 | contig 26479 bp, 20 predicted proteins | sample 4826801 | NCBI WGS metagenome assembly SKEO01 (sample SAMN11008807, study PRJNA524170) | human gut metagenome | biome: Human fecal sample; material: Feces; isolation source: fecal sample from pouch patient p3 | host: Homo sapiens | place: Israel: Tel-Aviv | collected 2016-02-25 | reverse complement strand
AGAGATCGCGTGGAAGCCCTGCCTGGGGTTGAAGCGTTAAAACTTAATCAGGCTAGTTTGTTAGTGGCGTGTCCGTCCGCAGCTGGCAAGCGAATGTAAAGACTGACTAAGCATGTAGTACCGAGGACGTAGGAATTTCGGACGCGGGTTCAACTCCCGCCAGCTCCACCAATCATGATTGGACGGTGTAAGGACAACACCAACAAAAACAGGAAGTTAGCAGCCTCAGCAGGACACCGACCAGACGGTGAGGAGACAAAACAGGATACGCAAAAGAGCCGCGGCTCCTGGTAACATGAAAGCCCACAGATGTGGGCTTTTTCGTTGATGGTCAGAACGACCAGTTCACACCAGCCACCGCGTTCCACGGTGATTCCACACCGGCACCATGGCTATACCCCACCCCGAGATGCCCGCTTAACGTACTACTGAATGAGGCTTTAATACCTGCCTGGTATATTCCACGTCTGCCCGACAAATCATTGACGAAATTACCGTCATTATTCACCTTCACCCGGTTATCATCGACAAATTCTTTGCGCACAGCCGCCTTCAGCCACGGCTCAACTTCCATACCGTTCCCCAGACGCATGTTGTAACTCAGCGTTGCACCCAGTTCACGATATATACTGCGGGTATCGACTGATTTCGATTCCATGCCATTGGATAAATGATATTCGGGGTTATCAGCGGTGAACCCCGTTAACGATGCATACGGCGTCAGGTTCCAGTTACCATCGGTAAATCGCATCCCGGTTTCAATGTGACCGCCCAGCCCGTTGCTGCGATAACTGCCGTTGGCGGCTCCACCGCTGCTCATTTTACCGGCTACGTTACTTTCAAAACGGTTCAGCTTCACGACACCGTCCAGATAAAAACCACTTTCATGTTCCCAACTGGCATAGCCGCCCAGAGAATAACTGCCCACACTGCCATGTCCTCCGCGATCAAAACCGATATGTGAATGGGAATAGCCCATAAAAGCGCCCAGCGTGGCAATCCCTTCAGGAATATCATTACGACTGTCGATCCCCACTGTCATTCCGGTCAGCGTCTGCTCAAACCCGGCCCCCGCATCGGTGGTGACATTATTACGGGTGTTATACGTCGCCCCCCAGACATTATTGTTGTGTGGACTCGCTTTCATTATGTTCAACCGCTCGCGAATACTGTTTAGCTCAGCATCAAATACCAACGGTAATGTTGCTGCCATATTGAGTACGGCTGCGGTAGAAGGCGTGATGCGTTTCTCCGGAACGGGTGTCGGCGTTGGCTCGGGAGTCGGGTCTGGTTTTGGATTTGGGTCTGGCGTTGGATCGGGTTTTGGGTCTGGCTTCGGATTTGGGTTGGGGTCCGGGTTGGGTTTGACATCATTGGTCAGGTTCCAGTTGCTGTTGCCGTCGCTTTTCAGGACATACTCATAGGTCCCAAGATCAACCAAACCGCCGGTATTGCCCAGCGTAAACGAAGCATCCCCTCCCCCTGTTTTCACCAGCGTCATCGCATCGTCAGACTGAGGGCTGACGCCGGTATCCTGAACAAAGATTTTAAAATTACCAGTGGCGTTATTGTTGACGACCAGTTGATCGCCCCGGGAGCCAGCAACGTTGGTATGCAGGTAGAAATTACCGCTACCGGAAAGTTCATTGGTTGTCAGCGTATTGTAGATACCGTTAGTTGTGGCAGGCGCTGCTGTTTGTGCTGATAAATAAACATCACCGTCGTTGAGTAGCAAACTGTTTACTCTATATTCGCAGTTGCTGGTACCTGCACAGGAATTATTGCTGTTAAGCCAGACACTGCCCCGGCTGGCAGCCGTCAGGTCGGCAAGCGTGGTATCGACGCCATTTCCCAGAGTTAATGTCGCGCTATCGGTAATCCGGACCGCCCCTTCAAGTTTTACTGGCGTAACATTATCCCGTGGCGTGATTAACGACAGGCTTCCTGTCGCGCCACTGACCGATGCATCCGCCAGCGTACCTGCGTAGACGATTGCCGTCCCGCCAGAGACCTGTAGATCTTCTGCCCGGGCCAGAGCCTGAAACTCATCTTTTGACTGCCCAAGGGTATATTGCCCACCAGAGTTAACCTTTGTGGCGAAGTCCTGCCCCAGGTTTTGCATTGCCCCACCGTTGCCAACCGTGGAATCGCGAGCTTCGGTACCTGCTAATACCAATAAATTACCGCCATTTTCCAGCAACATATTGGTCGCTAAATTGCCGGAAATGGAAAAAGTGCCGTACTGGTGAGTACCGCTGATTTCAATACCGTTAGCCGTGCTCGTCTGGAGAGCGGCACCGCTGCTTTGTACGATATCTGTCGCTTTGCCATTATCGTTGACTGTCAGCGTACCGCCTTCATTGATCGTTGTTTTTATTGCCTCTCCGTTAGCTGAAACTGTTTGTATTCCGCCGTCGTTAATTGTTGTCTCATTCGCCACCCCCTCGACGATTTGTTCGCCGCCGGTGAGCGTCGTGCCTGTCGCAGTGGCTTTTGTTTTGACGATCTCCCGTCCGCCCGCATTGACCTGTGTTTTGGCGGAAGTGGTGTCTGACTCCACGGTTAACACGCCGCCATTTGCCAGCAGGATATTGTTCGCCGCATCCTGCTCGATGCTGAACGCGACGCCATCCGCGCGTGTTCCTGTGACCCGCGTCGCCCTGGTGGTTGCAACCAAAGCGCCCTGGCTACTCTGCTGTATCCCCGTTGCGCTGCCTTTCTCCCGCACATCGAGTGTGCCGCCGTCATTAAGCACCGAGTTTTCAGCCAGACCGCCCTCATTAACTACCTGTGAACCGCCATTAATAATGGAACCTTCCGCTGTCCCGTTTGCCATAATTTGTTGTAGGCCAGAGACGATATCGGTATTGATTGCCTTACCATAATTCTGAATGGTTTGCGTGCCACCATTGATGTGTGTTTTGTCTGTTGACCCACCATCAACAATTTGTTCACCACTTTCGATATTTGCTTCAGTGGCTAAACCATATACCGTTTGCTTGCCACCTTTGATATTTGCTTTATCAGAAGTGGCACTGGCATATATTGTTTGGGTGCCAGCACTATTGAGTACAGTGCCAACATCTTTTCCATAAACATCCATTTTGCCGTTGGCATTAATAATCGTGTCAACTGCCCGGGAACCAGTGACGACTGTTAATGAGCCAGCGTTTTCCAGCACTACATTTTTAGCTTCTGAATTCCTGATGTAGAAAGCATTACCATAACTGTTGATTCCTTCGATAAGTGTTCCGGAAGTCGTGGAAGCAATTAATGCGCCGCCGGATTGTTGCTCAACATGCTTAGCCTCACCACCGTCCTGAACCTCCAGAACGCCACCATTATTAAGTCTGGAGCTATCTGTTTTAGCCTCCTTCTGGACAATCAGCTTACCGCCAGCATCAATGGTAGTATTTTTCGCCGAGGTTTTAGCCACTACCGTCAGTTCGCCGGTATTTTCCAGCACAACATAATTAGCTTCACCTCCGGTAATAGTGAAGTGAGAGAGCTTGTTGTATCCTTCGATATCAGTCCCTGCGCCCGTGTTGGCAACTAAAGCACTGCCCGTCTCCTGGTTAACCCCATGTGCAATACCACCGGTATAGACAATCAGCGAGCCTCCGGCGCTAATATTGCTGCCAATTGCCGTACCATCTTTCTCAACAACCTGCCGGCTCCCGGAGGATATAATTGTCGTGTCAGCTTTCCCGCCGCTCTTGATATTTTGCGTTCCGCTGTTGATATTGGTTCCCGTGGCTATGCCATAATTATTAATATTCTGTGTGCCACCATTAATTATGGTATTGGTCGCGTTTCCGGCAACATCCATTACCCCGCCGTTATCTATTCGGGTCGCATCAGCTTTAGCATTGGTTAAAACTGACATTGTTCCTTTATCTTTGATAATAGTCTTGTTTGCCGAACCATATGCGTTTATGTCTAAATGACCACCGTTTTCCAGCAACACATTGTCTGCCACGTGATTGTGGATGGAGAATGCACCTTCACTATTCGTACCGTTCACCGTCGTACCGTTAGTGTTTGTTTTTAAAATTGCACCATCGTGCTGGGTAACATTTGTTGCCGTACCACCACTAACATCAAGCACGCCACCGGAATAAACTTCAATAACATCCGAGGTGCTGGTGTTATCAACAATTTGCGTACCACCAGAATAGATCTGAGTATTTTTTGCCGTTGACTTATTATTCAGAGACTGAGTTCCACCTTCAATCGTCGTGTCCAGCGCATGGCTTTCATATACTCTTTGCTCACCGCCATTTTTAATGGTGGTTGTTCCTACTGTGCTCTGTTCAACATACTGTCGTCCACCATTTATGATTGTGTTCGTCGCCAGACTTCCTTGCGTGATGTCCTGAGAGCCAGACTTATTTATCGTTGTACTGTCAACATGCCCCTGCGTTGTTACTCGTTGGCTGCCACCATCAATGATTGTTCCATTCGCAGTCCCCCCACTTATGTGTGAATTACCACCCTTAATTGTCGTTCCATTGCTGATACCACCTGTATAAACGTCCTGATTGCCACTGTCGATTATCGTACCGGTGGAAATGCCCCCGTCATGAATTGTCTGTCTTCCTCCGTTAATGGTTGTATTATTAGACTGCCCCATATAATTGTTATTCCTTCCAACATCTTGATATCCACCCGATTCAATAATACTTCCATTAGATACTCCGCCATAAACACTCTGCTGGCCATGGTTGATAATATGAGTGTTATTTGTTGTACCTCGTTCATCTACTCGTTGGTTGCCATCTACAGTCTCATCATTTACCACACCAATAACATTAGTAGTAAAGGCCGCCATCCCGGGCGGAGCATATATCAGGGCAGATATCAATAAGGAAAGTACTGAGCGGCGAAAATAATAGGGACTGGTCCTGTTCATAAATTTCATCCTCTGAAAAGTGAATACTGAGTAGCGTTTAAGCGACCTTAGCTTTGCTGCAACATCAGCCCACAGGCACCAGACCAGGGGATTCATCCTGAAGAGACAGCGCAAGTGTATTGTGTTCACCGCTCATCAAAGACATCATGATGAAATGATGATATTCCGCATAAGAATGAGGCATTTTTTAAACGCAGTGCGCTGAAGTGTGGTTGGATAAAAAAGTCAATCTATTCAGGAAACCCGGGCGTATTCTTTTCTTTCGACAATCAGGCAGTCGGCAAAATAAAATGATTTACATAATCGTTTCTGATGAATATCTTCTGCTCACATAAAAATCACACAATAACTCTGAGATCGCAGATTGTTTTACTTTTACAGCTTCCGTCCCCCCATTGTTGGGCAAATATAGATTGGGCCAGAGCACGAAAGTTAATACCACGTTCGCACAGCTCCTCCAACAGCACGACAAGATGCCACATACTGCGCCCCAGTCGGTTCAGTTTACAGACTACCAGTGCGTACCCTGCCGATAATGTCCTGAGCAGTTTTTTCAGTCCGGACCTCCTGCCACGGTTTTACGTTGAAGTGGTAACCCTGAGCACGCAGTTCTTCAGTCAGTCGTGGTGCACCGTAACGCTGTTATTGCTGGGTGAGATCAAAAAACTTTCAGGCAGCTAAGGAAAGTTAAACCAGACATTAGATGAAATATTTCAACCAATTACAGCACCAATTCAGTCACTGCCAGCCCACCAAATAAATCAAGGGGTTACATGAAAACGTAGCCCCTTTTTCTTTGGTAGTGACACTAAAATGGATGTAGTGTGAATAATAATCCCGTTTACTCAATCAATAATACATATTGTTTCAATCTACGTTATTATCTCTTCGTAAAAATAGCCATTTATTTATCATTGAAAACTGCTTTTAGAACTTTATACAAGGGGACTAGTCACAACAGGACTATTCTCAACGGGATCATCCTCAGAGGAACTATCATCAAAGTCGTCATCCATAAATAAAATATCATCGAATGGTGCCACGCCCGTGATGAGTTTTATTTTTTTATTACGATCAGACAAGACTCCACTTAAACCGTTTTCGCTGACGCGTTCTAATGATTTTTCATTACTCTTGTTGTAAGCAGGCGCATTAAAAATACATGGAGTATCAAGATCAAACAATGACGTTCCCCAGTTCACATATTGAATATCATAGTTACTGAAGTTCTGTCCAGAAAAGAAGCATCCCTTAAAATCTAATCCACGTAAATTATATAAACCACCCTCTTCTTTTTGGAGAGTAATGTTAATTTTGGCTATCTCCCTGACATCATCGCCATTTTTGTATTTGAATACCGTTTCAAGATGTTCTCCAGACAGCTTGACTTCTGGAAATAATTTGAAATCAAAGCCTATATTATTATGTGTCAACGTAGATGAACAAAAGATGGAAAAAGCTTGCAGTGCTGAATTATAGCTATCGATTTTATCCTGAGGCTGCGCTCTTGGTAAAAACTCATAGCAACATTCATAAAAATTAAGTAGAAACTCTGAAGACCTTCCATTTTTATCAAATAATATCCCCTTGAACTCATTCACAAACGCATCTGTTTTTTCTTGAATATCTATGGAGTGTTCCTTTGACTCTGACAAAGATGAAATCTCATCTATTTTGGTTTCATAGGAATTACGTGGTTCCATACAGACATTTCGTGGCGTTTCTGAAATAACACTACGCGTACTACCTGGCTGAAGTGAAGCAACATGAAAATCACTTTTTATTATATTATCGAAAAGGGCCTGTTCATTTCTTTTAGCGGATTGAACATACTGATCAACATTATTTTCTCTCGATAATTTGTTATTTTCAGAAAACACATTTTCTTTAATCTCCGGTTTTAATTTAATGAGAAGATTTTCCCACTCCTGCTTGCTTAAACATACTACGTCAGGCTCACCATCAGTAACTAACTCTTCATTATTATTAAAGTGTACGTTGAATACTTTTAAGTTATTTTCATCAACATCATATTTAATACGTTTTAATTGTTCTCCAGATCCCATAATGACAAAGGCGTTGCCTTCTTGATATTTACATTCAGACATCATTTTTTGTAAAATTTCAATAGCACCGTTGTACGTCCCTGAGGCAGCTTCCTTACAAATTAAATTTAAAATACTATAAGCTAGTAGCCCCATGGGGTTGGAAGAATTGTTTTCATTATAATTCCTGCTAGCCAAAACTGCGCTAGTGTTAAATTCGTTGCTTTTACTAACTAACATTGTCTATTCCTCAGTTAATGTCTTCATGGCTATTTTTAACGTTATTACTGTTTGTCACTATAAAAAATCGTTCATTTGAGACATTTGCTGACATTAACTGTTTCACATGCTACGCATGGAATTTTTAATTAAATAAGCACAAGAATGTTAAATTTAATAAACAAAAGGTTATTTCGCTGTATGATAAAAATCACCCGTTATGACTTATTAGTGAAATTCGTTTTTCGAGTGTTAGGAATTTATATCTATTAGAGTTGGTTAATGAGCATAGCCATGCTTCTGTAATACTCACAAGACTCATCTGCCTGCGGCGGGTGTTCTGGTCAGTAGTAGATGTTTAATGCGTGGCAGAGACATTTCATCCTTACTCTACGGCATTGGTCCACATACAAATCGTGGTTGTGACACTTCACTTATCATCAGTAAGCGAACAGAGAATAGTTCAGTGATTTGAGTAATTAACCTGATTAAATGAAGAGGCATGATAAATGATAATACTCTGGCTTTATCGTTAATTACTTAATTCCACATGTAAGCAATTTGCCCGCTTGGCATAGCGGGCATTTTTTCCAGGTACTTTTGAATGAGTACTGATGGATAAATACATTGCAGTGGCATGCCACGTACCAAAACACCAGCCCTCATTCGAAACCACCCACCGCACTTCTTCCTTGAAATGGCGTTAATCGTGAAATATAGACCGCCATCGAGTACCCCTTGTACCCTTAACTCTTCCTGATACATGAATGATGATTTGGTGGCCCCTGCTGGACTTGAACCAGCGACCAAGCGATTATGAGTCATAAAATCGGCATGCTTCTAATCGTTCGCTATTGACGCTTATTGTATTTTTAATTGTCTATAATCAATCAGTTATGATGTTGTTTTTGTTTCTGATTGGTTGTCTCGTCTCCTCATTGTACTATCGTTACCTGACCCATTACCTGACCCAAAATGGGCATCGGGTCAGGTAACGCTTATCCTTAGAAAGGTAACCTCATGGCCGCTAATCTTACTGAGACTGCTATACGCGGATTGAAGACAAAAAGCACGTCGTACTACGTGTGGAGCAACAGTGCTCAGCGTGGTACCGGCAGGCTTGGCGTTAAGGTTCAGCCTTCAGGCAGCAAAGTTTTTTATTTCCGTTACTACGTTGAGAAAGGAAAGAAAGAGAGATTCATTCAGTTAGGTATCTGGCCTGAGATGAAATTGGTGACCGCCAATGAGCTGGCGAAAAAGTACGGGGCCTGGCTTGTTGAAGGAAAAGAACCTCAGCAAGAGCTTGAGCAACAACGCCTGGCTGAGCAGCACATCATGCAGCTTCACCGTTCTCAGGGATCGTTTAAAGAGCTGGTACATGGTTACGTTAACAAGATGAAGCTCGACAATAAGCGGACTTGGGCCGATGTACTGAAGCGACTTGAAAAAGAGTGCTATTCAGTCATTCCTCGAGAGACCAAAGCGAAGGATGTCACGCCCTTACAGATCAAAACGATCTTGTCTGGCATTATCCAGCGAGATGCGGTGGTCCATGCAAACCGAATTCGTTCCTACCTGATGGCGGCATTTAACTACGGTCTTAAAGCCGACAACGATCCGATGAATAGCAGCGTGGGGATTACGTTTGGGCTTGAGGTTAACCCGGTATCGGCCATACCAAAGCAATCCTCGGCGGAGAAAGTTGGTGACACATGGTTAACGCTGGAAGAGCTACGTATTGTCATGGAGCAGTTCGACCAGGCAACTAACGTTGGGCCGTTGATGCAGCACCTTATCCGCTTCTGCGTTTATGCTGGCGGGCAGCGACCGTTTGAAATGATTGCCAGCCAATGGAGCGCGATTGACTGGCAGCAAAAGACGTTACTGGTCATAGCCGATGTATCGAAAAACAAACGGGAGCACCTGATCCCATTGACTGAATCGGCATTAAGTGAATTAGCCTCAGTGAAAGAACTGACTAAGGAAAGTAACAGCCCCTATATCTTCCCGCTCTCGACCAACGGCGAACGACCGGTACGTACCGATAGCCTGGCCCGTTCCATCATGTATTTCCGGGCTTTTAATCCTAAGTTTAAAGTTTTCACAGCGCGAGATTTACGTCGCACATGTAAAACGCTGATGGGGGAGGCGGGGATCAGCAAAGAGATCCGCGACCGTATCCAGAATCACGCTTTGAATGACGTCAGCTCGAAACACTATGATCGTTATGATTACTTGCCTGAAAAGCGCAGGGCGCTTGAGATCTGGGAAGATAGGGTCAACAACTATCAGCGACAGCAGGAAAACAACGTGGTAAGTCTCTTCAAAAGAACATAGTAAGTTATACTCCCGAGTAGTGAAATATAAGATGGATCACTTTTTAGGGGCGATTGCTGTGTCAGGCGACACTTAATTTGTTATTATCGACAAATGATAAGTGTCTGCCTGATGGGAGAGAGGGATGAATTCTAATTTTTTTTCGTTGTCAAAAATAACTGATCAGCATATCGTTCAGAAAATACTGGATGCATGGTTTTCTAAACGTATACAACTTTTTTTGTATTTTGGCGGAAATGGCAAAAAATGTAGATTGTCACGCTGTATTTCGCCTTCGCTACATATAGGCGGAGAGCAGCTTATTAGTAATGGGGATGAATTTTACCTGTCAGAAGACAGTAAGGCACATTCAATTTTAAAATTCATCCCTGACCTGCCGCTAAAATCGCACTTGAAGATAACTAAAGATTTTAAAATATCAAGATCAATTCAAGGTGAGTATTTCAACTATGAATACGCAGGGACTGCATTGGGATATTGGGTTGTTGTCCCGACTAAACTAGCAGCCTTTAATAATGGTAATTATATTCTCACTGATAAAGAGTCATTTAGTCTTAAGGCTGATTCATCTGGTGCGGTATATGTCTATAGTGTTTACGATGAGGACTATTTGATTTTTGACGGTGATAACGGCATCAATAATGATGATCTCTATATCGATGTTAATGTGCTAAAGTCCGTCTTTCCTTCATTCAACCCTGATGATAAATTTAATGGCGTAACAGTTGAGAAAAAATCAAAAGAGGCTGTTTTTGAAACTAAAAAAGAGAATTTTGCTGTTTGTTTGCTTATGCATGAAACTGTCGTGAGGAACAATGGCGTTCCTGTTGTCAGTAAATTTAAAGTTGATTATGATGAAATGTGGAAAGCAAATATATCAGAAAGTACACTTCTTGAATGGTTTGAAAAACCAGCTGCATTTACAGATAGAAGGCAAAGAATTAAGGGCGAAAAAATAAAAGGTCTATATTTGTTTATGACTATGTTCAGTCAAAAATATGGAAGTGGCTCCAAAAGTAAAACCGCTATAATTGCAGATGAACTCAACAAATTGGCGGCCTCGGACGATTTTCAGTTCCCGGTCGCATTCACTACAAGTGATGTCAGAAAGTGGCTTAAGAAACCCAAAAACTAAGCGCTTACTAAGCGCATCTCCAAAAGTGCATCACTTTCCAAATCTCCCGTCCTGAAACATGATTGTCTCCATCGAAACCACAGGAGGCAATCATGCACAATTCTTTTACTCAACCTACCCCCGAGCAGCGTTTACAGGCTTTACAGAACTATGGCGAGAGGTCAGATCGTCTGGTTCGTGAACGTGAACGCCAGCGTATCACATCAGTATCACGATCTACAGCATGGAAACTTGAACGAGCAGGCCGCTTCCCTTTACGTAAGTCGATTGGGCCAAAATCTTGTGCCTGGCTGCTGAGTGATCTTCTTTGCTGGATCAGCATTCGTTAATCAAAAAGTCGTGTTTTCGGTTCGTTTTATCTTTAATGAACACGGTTTCATCTTGCTATTTCCGCTACTAATAGCGGAATAGCCGCTAAGGTGAAATAAATTTATCCTTAATCTATACAGAGGTTTTCATGCTTATTAGTCGTCCGTTCCCTGTACAAGTACTGCCATTGATTATCAGAAATGCGGTTTATGAGGTAACTCAAAATACACAGGCACCATTAGCGCTAGTTGCCGCATCTGCCCTTGGTGCTATTTCCCTTGCCAGTCAAAACGGGATTGATGTTTGCCGGTTTAATCATTTGCGTAGTCCCGTATCTTTATTTTTGCTGACACTGGCTGATTCTGGAGAAAGGAAAAGCAGTGTGGATAAAGCATTAATGAAGCCGCTGTACGATTTGGAGGAACAAAAGTTTATACAATACATGAGGGATTATGAAACCTGGGAAAATAACATGCAAGTGTTTAATACCCAACAAAAGGCGTTAACATCAAAGCTGAAATCGGAGATCAGGCGAAATAAAGATTCTTCCGCGACTGAAGCACAATTAAAAGCTCTTATGGAAAACCGCCCGGAAGAGCCAGTAAGGTACAAGTTGATGTTTAATGATGCCACTCCGGCGGCGATTAAACAGTTTCTCTGTGGTCAATGGCGGGCTATTGGCATAACTTCCGATGAAGCAGGCACCATATTTAAAGGTCATACACTAAATGATCTGCCTTTCATCAACAAAATGTGGGATGGCTCAACATTTTCAGTGGAAAGGAAATGTAGCCCGGAACAATTTATTAAGGATGCCAGAGTTACTCTGTCTGCAATGCTACAACCTGTTATTTTTAGAGCATATCAGGAGTCTAATGGAGAGATGGCTAAAGGGATAGGTTTTTTTGCCCGCGCCTTGCTCTGTCAGCCAGACTCAACCCAGGGTTACAGGAAAATTACCAGCCCAGTGACTTCAACCGAACATTTGCCAGTATTCCACCAACGATTGATGGAGATCATCACTGAAAATATGATACGACATGATGAAAATAAACGGGAATGCCTCTTTTTTTGTCCTGAGGCGGAACAACGAATGATTGAGTTTTATAATAAAGTTGAATCTGAGATGGGGATGCTTGGTTTTCTTTCTGACTTCAAAGACTATGCTTCTAAGGTCACAGAGAATATGGCGAGAGTAGCTGCTTTACTGCACTACTTCGAGGGGAGTGGCGGAGATATTTCACTCATTGCTGTTGAAGCAGCCATACAGATAATTTCATGGTACGTGGACGAGTATGTAAGGCTTTTCTCAAAACAGCAAGAATCGACACTTGTAGGCTCAGAGGCTCACGATCTTTACTGTTGGATAAAAGAATATTGCGTGAGAAATACGATCCCTTATCTCAGAAAAAACACGATATTGCAGTATGGCCCCAATCGGTTCAGAAACAAAGCGACAGTGAGCGAATTACTAAGCACTCTTTACTCACAGCGTAAGATAATGGCTGCGAAGCGAGGTAAAACTATATTTATCCAGCCTGTGGAGACCACTGATTTGGTTTGATTCCATCAGAAATATTATTTTTTCTCGAAGCTAATTGCAGAGTGACTTTTAAACAGCCATCACAGGCTGGGGCTACCTTCGTCTCAGATTTAGATGTTGGATAGGTATTATAATGGCGTTGTATACCCTTACTACCTGTATTAGCCAGTATTAATCAGTAAGAGTAGTAATCAGATCAGTATGTCCGTACTAAAATCTGATACCAGTATATACCGACAACAGTGACCATGAATAGCCCTACCTGTATGGCATCCCTATACGGTCTGCTATAGACCGTAGGACCAACTACAGGTATATATTATGAAAACATATCAAGGTACTCATGGAGTACATATCCTCGAATATCAGAGTAAGATTAATAAATTATTATGTTATTTGACTAACCGGTATCCTAGGTTAATTGCTGTACGTGTCGATCTCCACTATCCGAAGATAGTTGATGACGGTGACAATATTTGTTGCTTCCCTAACCTGGAACCTGGGGTGATATCCCGGATGCGTGAATCCCTCAGAGCTAAGCTGGAGGCTGACCGTACCCGTAAGGTGCGTGAGGATAAACGCATCTACCGTTGCCCTTTATTTATTATATGGGCGAAAGAGTATTCTGAATCAGGTAAATGCCACTATCACATTTGCCTGTTGTTCAACAAAGACGCTTACTACCACCTCGGGGATTACGATCAGGACGATAACCTTAGAGGGATGATCACAGGAGCCTGGTACAGCGCCCTGAGACTGGAGAGAGACGATCACCCTGGTCTGGTCCATTTTCCTGAAAACTGTAAGTATGTGCTAGACACCAATAGTACTGACTTCCAGCAGAACTACCAGGCGCTGTTAACCCGACTGGACTACCTGACCAAAGTTGAAAGCAAAGTGTTTGGTGAAGGAGACCGTAACTTCGGCTGTAGCCAAATCGAACTGTAAGTCGGTAATGGCCTTCTCAGTGAGAAGGCCTTATTTGTATTGTTTCAAAAAATTACTAAAATGCAGTTTCGTTACGCAATTTTCTATAGATTACTGATAGTCATCAGCAAGTCCGCTACTAAATAACGTTTCTGCATTTTCAGCGGTAGCAACAGCATCCTGCACATCCTGCCGTTTCAAATCTAACACTCGTAATTTACCCTTTACTTCGGCGACAGATTCGATTCGCCTGTAAGCATCAGAATGATGTTCGGCATATAGCGCAAGTCCTTTCAGTTTGGGCAAAGCATCAGCCAGATGTAGGCTATGTGGATCTACCAGGTCCACAACCATTTTGCCATCCTGTTCGGCAAAGAACAGGAAATCGGGACGAACAATCTTGTACTGTTCAGCTTCAACATAAGCGATTCCCAGTGACGACTGCCCTGTGTACTGTGGATTACGATACCAGAAAGCAAATCCTTCACGTTTGGTTTCGATCTCAAAAACCTTGGTTTCCCAATGGTTCAACAGAGCCGGATAGATCCCGTTTTCGTCACACAACAAATGGTGTTTCCAGACTGGAAGGTCAGCTTCCTTTTCACCTTCACGCACCCTGGTCATTTCAAACTTGTTCGCCGGCCTGACCAGATCCACATCCTGCGGTTCGGTACTCATTTCGACGATTTGACGATAGGCCTCTTTACGCTCATCTTTCAACGACTTGATTTGCGGTGTGTACTCGGCCAGCCACGCCTTCGCCAGTCTATCGGCCTCGCCATCGAAGTAATCCTGCACCTCCATCACCAGCCCCATGCCAGCAACGGTAACACGAGCCTCCATGATTGCTTCCAGATATTCCTCTGCATCCTCTTCTCGATCCGCAACCTTATCGGCCAGATATTCGACATAGGTACGTGAAACATCCGGGCTGAAAATTCGGGCTGCACGCCGGTAGGCGTCATCAATCACCGTTACGTCCGCCTCCTCCCAGAATTCGTTGAAGGTCATTGCTTTGTTCTTGAGGCTGGCAACCACAGCCTTACCATCTACGACGAGCACTGCATTGCGTTTGTTTTTGATTTTCTCGGCATTTTCTATCTGGAACTTGTCCAGAACAGCGTGCAAAGCAGCATGGGATTTCCTGACTGCCCCATCAAGAATGCCGTCATCAACCAGTTCCTGTGCCAGCGCGGTCAGACGTCTGGCGGGTCTGGCTCCTTTCTGTGGTCGGGTTTGAGAAGGTAGCGCTTCAAATGCTTCCCATACTTCAGCTGAAGCAGCCGGGTTAGGTTTCATCTCCACAGGGTTAACCAGGATGCGTCCGCTTGGAGGAGAGGTATCATCGCCCTTAAACAAGGTATTGACGACATCTCTCACGGTATTGGTATTAAACTTGGGCAACAGGCATTCTACAGAGTTTAAACGCTCATTACCCGGAATACGTCTCGCCAATGGAGTACGCACCATACGCCCCAACAATTGCGTAATATGCGTCCTGTGGCTGGCTGCGCGGAAGGAAACCATCACTTCGGCACGTGGGCAATCCCAGCCAGTGCTGATGGCATCTTTAGCAATCAGTACTCGCATCCAGGTTGATTCCTGCACCCGCTGCGGTTCAATATAAGGCACCTGATGTTGGCCGAAACGTTGTGTGGTGTGTTCACCGAAGACATGAGCAACACTGTCAATGGACAATTCAGGATAACGGGAGAATAACGTATCCAGCCAACGCCCCACCTCATTCGGGTCAGGCGTATTAGGTACCTGGAATACCATTAGCGGCACTACTTCGCGCACGGTTTCCTGCTGTCTTGCGTACTCTGCCCAGGCATCGGTCGCTTCCCTGAGTTTGTCGGCAGCACGGCGTACCCACACGGTATCGAAGTCACCAGCTTCATCAGGCACACCCAGAATGATATCGTCCTTGATAAGTCCAGATTCCTGCACTTTAGCGGGGTCAACCACCACATTCGGCAGTTTGACATGATGACCAGCATTGGCAATGGCTTTGTCGAAACGTTCAACTGTGGCGGAAATACCCCACACTACTGGAATACCCTTCACTCCAGCCGAACCATTGATAAGCCGTTGTACAATAGTACTCTTAGCAGCTTCACTGGAAGCCGTTGACGAGCCCATCCCTCTGTGCGCTTCATCCAGCACTAAGTAAAGGGTCAGATCCGGGTCTTCGATGGTGTTCTGGATGGTATCCCACAGCGTATAAGCCTGTGCATCAGGGGCTGCTTCGAAAAGGCCGCCTTTATCATCGAACCCGCGCACCAGGAGGCTTTTTTTGCCAAACTTCTGCGTGTTAAGGAAATAGATTTTTCCAGCCTGAAACTTACGCCGACTGAAGGGATGTTCAACTACCACCATATCGTTGTAGTTGATACGGTCACTCGCCTCCATCAGGCGAAAACGGGTTTGCTCATTCAGTGCTGGATCATCACTGAACCAGATCACCACCGCGCCGGGATCTGCATCGAAATTAAATTCGTCGTCACCATGAAACAATGCTTCAAATGCAGCAGCAGCCATGACGGTCTTACCCGCACCGGTTACAGCCGTTAAAGAGAAGGCGCTTTTGTCGCTCTCGTTGTGCCAGTAACGTCGAGCCTTCCTGAGATTCGCCAGAGCATCATGTACCGCATCGCGCTGATAGTCCTTGAGAGTAAATTTCATTCTGTCCATTCCCCACTGGTGAAGCTGAAATTGGTCAGGTACGACTCGTATAACCGCACTGGTTCAACATCTTTTGGCAAACGTTTTGTTACAGACTGGAAGTGACGGTCATCATCAGTAACGATGAAAGCCACGCACACGCCACTGGAGGTATCAATGGCTTCAATGAATGGGGTTGCTTGGTCTACATCTAGCAGTAGACCGTACGCATCGGTCACTTCCCATCCTTTAGTAGGTATTTTGGGTAAGCGGATTAAATGGTTGATCTTACCTTTGCATGAGAGTGAGACAGACCGGCATCTCATCGGATTATCTGGTTGATGCTTCACCTACTGCTGGTGCATGTTTCCTTCGCTAATTCCAGCAAGAACCCCACACGCCTCAACTTCCCGGTCATCGTTGCAACTCGCTCTCAGTGAAACGAGTTGTTTCTCAAGCGCTTGCAGAGCGGTTATCTGCGACCGCACATGAGAGATGTGATCATCGAGCAAGGCGTTGACGGCGGTACAAGGCTGATGAGGGTCGTCCTGATAGCTCTGTAGTTCGTGAATCTCAGCCAGTGACAGGCCCAGGATTCTGCAGCGACGGATGAAGGCCAGCCCCTCACCATGCTTCTCGGTATAGACACGGTAACCGTTGTCCTGCCGATCAGGCGGCGGCAACAAGCCCTGCTGTTCATAGAAGCGGATCGTCTGTGTTTCGACCCCTACCAACTGCGCCAACTGACCAATGCGCATCAGCCTCCTCCCCAACGGATTCTTTACTCTATTGACCTTATAGTAGCTTTATAGTTTTAAATGGTACCACAACATTGTTCAAGTGGAGTCGTATCATGAGCAAATCCTGTGGTGGCGCCTGTGGCGGTGATGCAACGTCCGCAGCGGATACCGATATACAGGCCTCCTCCGAGGCGCCAGGGAGATGGGTCAGTGTTTATGCCGTGCCGAAGATGGACTGTCCATCAGAAGAACGAATGATTCGCCTAGCCCTGAACGGCTTTGAGGAGATTCGGGCGCTGTCCTTCGACTTGTCGAACCGCCGGCTGAAGGTCGTGCATGACGGCGAGGTCGAGCCCGTCACCTCGAAACTGAAGACCTTGGGGCTAGGCGCCTCGCTTCAGGAAACCGTCGCTGCAAATCCGGAGACCATCAAGGCCGCCGAGTTTTCGGCAGCTTCTGCTAAGCAAGAATCCGGGACCCTGCGCTGGTTGCTCGGCATCAATGCACTTCTGTTCGTGGTGGAAATGACTGCCGGTCTGATCGCCCGGTCCACCGGCCTGATTGGAGAATCCCTGGACAATTTTGCCGATGCGGCGGTGTACGGGCTTGCCCTTTATGCGGTTGGACATAGCGTGAAAATGCAGGTACGTGCCGCGCATCTTGCTGGTGTACTGCAACTGATCTTGGCTGTGGGCGTGCTCGTAGAGGTGGTGAGACGCTTTGTATTCGGTAGTGAGCCTGAATCGCTGGTGATGATGGCTATCGCATTCGTCGCATTGATTGCCAATACCAGTTGTCTGCTGCTCATATCCAAACATCGGGAAGGCGGGGCGCACATGAAGGCAAGCTGGATATTCTCGGCCAACGACGTGGTGATCAACCTGGGGGTCATCACCGCCGGCGCCCTGGTCGCGTGGACCGGTTCCAATTATCCGGATCTGATTATCGGCACCATCGCGGGGGGCATTGTACTTAACGGTGCCAGACGCATTTTGGCGTTGAAGGGTTAAATAATGCTCATTATTGGCAAAAAGCTCTCGCCGTATGCCCTATTGTCCATATCGGGCCTGCTGGCAGCGTCTGATCAGGCTGTAAAGTGGCTGGTGCAGCAATCAATGGCCTATGGCGAGTATGTTTCGGTGACCCCGTTCTTTAACTGGGTGCACCTATGGAACACCGGTGCCGCATTCAGTCTTTTTGCGAATGGTGGAGGCTGGCAGCGCTACTTTTTTATCGGAATCGCGGTAGTGGTCTCGATTTTTCTGATCAAGCTGATCCTTGAAAATCGTCATAAAGGAGAAGCCATCGCTTACAGTCTTATCCTCGGTGGCGCCATGGGCAACCTGATTGACCGGGTCTTTCGCGGCTATGTTGTGGATTCCTTTGATTTCTATTGGCGAGACTGGCATTGGCCGGCCTTCAACCTGGCTGATATTGCAATTGTCCTCGGTGCCTTACTTTTCGTTTCCAGCAGCTTGTTGGGTAAAAAAGCAAACACCAATGCCGAGTCGGATGGATCTGACTGACACCTACGCCTATACAACACCATGACCGAACTTCCCGACAACATCCTTCACCTGCCGCAATACCAAGTACTGGGCTGCAAATCAACCGACGACGAAATGCACTTCCAGGTGGACGTGCCCGATCCCATCGCCTGCGAGGAATGCGGCGTGCAGGGTGAGTTCGTACGGTTCGGCAAGCGTGACGTTCCCTATCGTGATCTGCCCATCCACGGCAAGCGGGTCACTCTCTGGGTGGTCCGCCGCCGATACACCTGCCGGGCCTGCAAGACAACATTCAGGCCCCAGCTACCGGAGATGGTGGACGGATTCCGTATGACACTGCGGCTGCATGAGTACGTGGAGAAGGAATCCTTCAACCACCCCTACACCTTTGTGGCGGCACAGACCGGCCTGGACGAGAAGACGGTGCTCGACATCTTCAACGCCCGCGCCGAGTTCCTGGGGCGCTGGCACCGCTTCGAGACGCCCCGCATCCTGGGCATTGACGAGCTATACCTGAACAAGCGCTACCGCTGCATTCTGACCAACATTGAGGAGCGAACCCTGCTCGACCTGCTGGCCACCCGCCGCCAGGACGTGGTGACCAACTACCTGATGAAGCTGAAAGACCGGCAGAAGGTCGAGATCGTCAGCATGGACATGTGGAACCCCTACCGGGCAGCGGTCAAGGCTGTGCTGCCCCAGGCCCGTATCGTGGTCGATAAGTCCCATGTGGTGCGCATGGCCAACGATGCCCTAGAGAGAGTGCGCAAGGGCCTCAGAAAGGAGCTGAAACCGTCCCAGAGCCGGACTCTCAAGGGAGACCGGAAAATCCTGCTGAAACGCGCTCACGAAGTCTCAGACCGGGAGCGCCTCATCATGGAGACCTGGACAGGCGCGTTCCCGCAACTGCTGGCCGCCTACGAGCACAAGGAGCGCTTCTACGGCATCTGGGACGCCACCACACGGCTCCAGGCAGAAGCCGCCCTGGACGAGTGGATAGCCACCATCCCGAAGGGCCAAAAGGAAGTCTGGAGCGATCTGGTCAGGGCAGTGGGAAACTGGCGCGAAGAGACCATGACCTACTTCGAGACGGACATGCCCGTCACCAACGCTTACACGGAGTCCATCAACCGACTGGCCAAGGACAAGAACCGTGAAGGGCGCGGTTACTCCTTCGAGGTGATGCGGGCACGAATGCTCTACACCACGAAGCACAAGAAGAAGGCACCGACTGCGAAGGTCTCTCCTTTCTACAAGAAAACCATCGGTTACGGACTGCCGGACTTCGCAGAGGAACTCAACTACGGAGTCGATCTATCAACCATCTGAGGGTGGTATCAGATTGATGGGGTGAAGGTGCCCCATCAACCATTAAATCCGTATACCCGGTATTTTTTCAATACGTTCGCCGCGCGCACCCGCGCGTAGCCATAGCAACGGCGCAATGCGAACAAAGGCCAAGTTGTGGCTAACCGACTTCTCAGCTTCGTAGGTCAGAGTGAAAAACTCGGCATTTTCCTCAAAACCGTCAGACATTGGGAACTCGTCTGTAAACCTATAATTGCCCTTAATCGGTTGTTCATTCGGCGTTTTGCCTGTGATAGCAGCTTGTACACGTGGTTTGGTGATATAATCACAGATCCCCCACTTTTCCCAATCAGGATCTCCAGGCCTTAAGCCCTGTTCGCGCAATTTTTTCTGTTCGTCGGCAGCGACTTCGTTGTTAGTGACGGAGATGCACTGGCGACGACCACCACCTCCGCCGCGACCGTGGCGGCGTCCGCACCCTGTTCGTGGTGATGTTTCTGGTGACAGCCTGCGTGGCGATGCTCTTCACTTTTGCAGCAGCCTGCATGGTGCTCACTGTGGCGGCTTTCGTGGTGATGTCCTTCACCCTTGCAGCAGCCTTCGTGTTGGTGCTCTGTATGTTTACAGCAACCTTCATGATGGTTTTGCATCATCGTCTCCTGATGTTATTTAGATATATCTAATTTATATCTAAAGTTTATCGACTTGCAAGTCTATAAAATAATTTTTGTTTAATTTGATGATTATTAATGGTTTTTATGGGTTGCTGATAGCTGTTTAATCTCAAGCTGACTATATCAAAAAAGTGCTTGCAATCTTTTTGATTAGCAATCATTATCATTTAAAAATAAATTTAGATATATCGTATTATCTTCACGAAGGCGAAAAAATGACAAAAAACACCTCACGCTACCCACAGCGCGTGCGTAACGAACTACGTTTTCGCGAATTAACCGTGCTGCGCGTTGAGCGTATCGGCCAGGCGTTCCAGCGGATCGTGCTGGGGGGCGAGGCGCTGGATGGCTTTGTTTCACAAGGTTTTGACGACCACACCAAACTGTTTTTCCCGCAGGCGGGCAGCGTATTTACGCCGCCGGAAGTGACCGACGAAGGCATTAACTGGGGCGAGGGCGTGCGCCCGGCTCGCTGGTGGTGCCGGAAGATTACGCCTGGCAGCTTTATGTCTGTGACGAGTCGGGCATGCCGGCGCTGCGCCGTCGCCTGCTGGGATTACGTCAGCTGCCGGTGACGCCGCAGGTGACGGCCATCGTCACCGTCGCGGATGCTTCGTATAAAGATTATCTGGCGGATCTCGACGGCTTTAATATCGAATGGGTGGTAGGCCACAACCCGGCGTTCGTCGCCGAGCGGCTGGCTCAGGTCAAGGTGCCGTCAGAAGATTATTTTATCTGGCTGACCGGAGAAGGCGGCGTGGTGAAATCGCTGCTGGCGCGCTTTGAGGAGCCGAGTATCGATCAGCAACTGGTGCGTTCGCAGGCGTACTGGCATAGCAAATAATCGGCAGTGTGGTAAACCCGGATGGCGGCGCGTTGCGCCTTCTCCGGGCTACCTTTCAATGGTGTTATGTCGCCCCGGTAAGCGCAGCGCCACCGGGTGAGGCTTAGCGTTCCGCCAGCGCCTTAAACACCATCGCCACCGCGTGGGCGCCGGGGTCCATATTGCCGAGCAGGCTCTCGCTATTGAGATAGGAGGCGCGTCCGGCGCCGGCTTTGCTCGACTGGCAGGTGCGATCCGCGCCGGCCTGCGCCGCGGCGAAAGCGGCCTGCAGATTATCCGGTTCGGCCAGCAGCGCCGCCAGCGCCGGCTGTAGAGCGTCAATCATCGTCCGGTCGCCCTCATCGGCGCCGCCGTAAAATTTCATCTGCCCCAGACCGGCGTTCAGCGCTTCCGCCATGCTGGCGCCTTGCTCCAGCTTCTGCCCGGCGGCGGTGAAGAAAATCGACATCAATACGCCGCTGGAGCCGCCCATCACCACCGTCAGGCGTTCGCCAATTAGCGCGAACAGCGTGGGTAAATCATTGAGCGGCAGTTGCTGGCGTTGCAATAGAGCGGCAATCGCACGCGCGCCAGCGGCGAAAGTGGAGCCGGTATCGCCGTCGCCCACTTTGGCGTCAAGCGCGTTGAGATGGGTTTCGAGGCCGGAGAGGGTGCTGGTCACCTGCGCCACGTAATCGCCCACCTGCGGGTTGGCCGATGGCGTAAAGGCGACGCGTGCGCTGGCGAGCGCGGACGGCATGATATTAACAGCCCGCGGCTGCACCGGCTTCTGCCAACTGGCGGTTTCGACATCCGACAGCAGCGCCTTTTCAATGCTCTCTTCCAGCACGATAGTGGTCAGCGAGAAGCCTTTCATATCCAGCGCCGTTACCAGCGAAGCCGGGCCAATCAACCAGTCAACGCGCGCATGGAGTGGGGTGTTGGCCAGCTCGCGGGTCAGAATCGCCATCTCGGCCACCGACACGCCGCCGAGATTATTGAGCATCACCGCCAGGCGGCCGGTTTCAGGTAGGGCGGCGGTCAGCTTCTCTACCATAATCTGCATGATTTCCGCGCTGTTATGGGTCGCGATCGTCGAGGCTCCCGGTTCGCCGTGGATGCCCATCCCCAGCTCGGCGTGGCCGGGCTGATGGCGCGGCGCGCTTTCCGCTTCCTGCGGCAGATGACAGCTGGAAAGCGCAACACCCAAGCTGAAGGTGTTGTTGGCTGCGTACTGCGCTTCACGCAGGACGGTGGCGAGGTTGAAGCCGCGCTCGGCGAAATAGCCCGCCACCTTATGCACAAGAATAGTCCCGGCGATACCGCGCGGCTGTTTGTTATCCGGCAGCGAAATATCGTCGCCGACGATCAGCATCTCTACGTTATAGCCAAGACGGCGTGCTTTCTCCGCCGCGAGGCCGAAGTTAAGCCGATCGCCGGTGTAGTTTTTAACGATCAGCAGACAGCCCGCCTCGCCGGTCACCGCCTGAATCGCGGTGAGTACCGCATCGACGCTCGGCGAGGCGAACAGATCGCCGCAGACCGCGGCGGTCAGCATGCCTTTACCAATAAAGCCGACGTGCGCCGGTTCATGGCCGGAGCCGCCGCCGGAAATCACCGCCACGTTGTTTTTATTCAGATCGCGGCGTACCACTACACGGATCGCCGGGTCGCTCTCCAGGCGGGCGAGGTTGTTCCACGGGCTGGCAATAATGGTTCCCTCGATCACGTCGTTAACGAGGCTGGCGCGCTGGTTAAAAAAGAATTGAGACATAGTGGTTCCTGATCAGTAAGCGAAAACTCACCCTCCGGAGGCGGGCCCCCGGAGTGGTAACGGTCAAAGTGGATTTAGCGACGAATAAGACGTTGCAGACGCATATCGAGCGTGATGGCTTCGCCAGGCTGAATATCATTCAGCGCTTCGCCCTGCTGGCATAGCCAGGCGATCCCCGCCGCGCGGGCGATAATCGCGCCGTGGGACTGTTCGCTGCCGTCGCGCAGGCACAGGCCGGTGACCTTGCTGGCATCCAGTTGGAGTACAGTCGAGGGATAAATATTGTCGGCGATAATAATCGTCGGCTCACTGGCGAATGGCAGCGTCTCCTTAATACCCTGCAGATGGCGCAGCGTGCGCTGCAGAATATCGTCGACATCGATATAACGGGCCTGCAGATAGGCGTCATCCAGCTGACGATACTGCTGGCTGAGCTCCATCAGCACTTGATGCCACGCCCATTCCGCCGAGCACTGTTCGGTGAGCAGGCGATCGTTGGCGGCATCAAACAGATCTTCATCGTCGAGCAAGGTGTGATGACCGGCGAAGATCGCCGCGATATCGGCGTTAAATTTGTGTTCCGCCAGCTCGGTGAGCGCATTGAGATCGGCCAGCGTCTGGTCGATCGCCTGGCGCAGGCGCTGCTGCTCGCGGGCGATGTCGGCGGCGGCGGGGAGCGCCGGTTGGATCGGCGCCAGCGGATAAAGCATCGCGGCGCCTTCAACACGCGCAGGTATGGCGGGTTCCGCTGTCGGCTGCGCCTCCGGTGACTCGCCGAAGTTATCGGCGGCCAGCGCCTGAAACGCCGCCAGCGCCGCATCGGCGTCCGGACCGCGGGCCAGCAGGCGCAGCTTATCGTGGCGGCGCACCTGTAGCAGAGCGATTTGATTCAGACTGTCCGGGGTGACGCATTTGCCGTTTTTCTCCAGCACCAGGTCGGCGTTAAAACCCGCCAGCGCGGCGACCAGCTTTGATGCCGGACGCACGTGCAGGCCGTTGTGATTGTTAATAATGACTGAAACCGATTTAGCATCGCCGTCGTCAGCAAGCGTTGGGGCGGCGGCGTCAGGCGTGTGCGAAGGTAAACCCAGCTGAACCCGCTTGGCTTCCAGGGCGTTCATGGCATCGGCGATAACTTTGTCGATCCCGGCGCCGGAGGCGGCGCTGACGGTGGCCGCCAGCGTCCCTTCGACCAGCGGCGCGGCGCACAGCCGCACCTTTGCCGCCATCGCCGGATCGAGCAGATCGAGGGCGGTTTCGGCGCTGAGCAGGGCGCTGCCGATATCCATCATCACCAGAACATGGTCGGTATCGGCGACGGATTCGATCGCCTCCATGACTTTAATCGGATCGGTGCCGATCGGGCTGTCGGGATCGTCGATCCCGGCGGCGATCGCCAGCTTACAGCCATCGTTCATTAACATCTGCCGGGCCAGTTCTCCGACACCTTCGCCCAGCCGGGCGCTATGAGAAACAATAACCAGGTTTACCATCGCGATTTCCTTACTCTTTGGCGGCGGCAGCCAGCATCTGAACCATAAACAGCACCGAGGTCGCGCCGGGATCCTGATGCCCGATGCTGCGCTCGCCGAGATAGCTGGCGCGGCCTTTACGCGCCTGCATGGTGATGGTGGCGTGGGCGGCGCGCTCGGCCACTTCGCAGGCGGCATCCAGCGCGGCAGGGATAGACAGATGTTGCTCGCTGGAATGACGCAGGGATTCCACCACCGGCAGCCAGACGTCGCACATCGTCTTATCGCCCGGCTCCGCTTTACCACGGTTGACGACGCCGTCCGCGCCTTCGCGGATCATCTGATAAAGCTCGTCGAGGGTCAGGCTCTGATGCGCCTGGGTGACCTGGGCGGCGCGGATAAAGAAGGTGCCGAACAGCGGGCCGCTGGCGCCGCCGACGTTGGAAAGCAGCGTCATCCCGGTATTCTTGAGAATAAAACCGATGTCTTTATCGGCGATCGACGGCAGCTTTTCGACCACTTTGCTGAAGCCGCGATGCATATTGAGGCCGTGGTCGGCGTCGCCGATCTCTTTATCAAGGCCGGTGAGAAAATCGCTCTGTTTGGTGAAAATGTCGCCACAGCGGTACAGCCAGTCGACGATTTGCGTTCTGTTCAGTGACATGTCGTGCTCCTTATTTTCCCCAGTTCAGCGCTGGGGTATGGACCGGGGCGTCCCATAACGCCAGCGTGTCATCATCCGCTTTCAGCAGGGTGATGGAGAAACCCGCCATATCCAGCGAGGTGCAGTAGCTGCCGATGAGGTTGCGTTCAATCACAATGCCGGACGCTTCGCAGCGCTGGGCAAGGCGGTTGTAAACGCCGTACAGTTCGGAAAGCGGGGTGGCGCCGAGGTTATTGACCAGCGCGATAACCCGATCGCCGTTTTGCAGCGCGGTTTTGCTCTGTTTCACTTCCTGCCACGCTCCCTTGACGTTATCCCACTGGCGCAGCGTGCGGCTGTATGCGCCGTTTTCCAGCAGGGTATCGAACATCTCATCGACGGTTTGGTCGAGCGAGCTGAAGCGGCGGCGGTCGATACCCGGCTCGCCATGGATGCCGACGCCGAACTCCATCTCATCATCTTTCAGGGTAAAGGAGGGCTGTCCGGCGGCCGGTACGGTGCAGGCGCCCAGCGCGATGCCAATCGAGTGACCAAGGTTATTTAAACGGCGGCCCAGTTCAGCGCAGGCTTCCAGCGAGTCGCCGCGTTCGGCGGCGGCGCCGACCAGTTTTTCAATCAGCACGGTATTGGCGACGCCGCGGCGTCCGGCGGTATAGAGGCTGTCTTTTACCGCCACGTCGTCATCCACCACGACGGTGGTAACCTTAACGCCACTTTCGTGCAGCAGCTCGGTGGCGGTCTCAAAATTCAGGATGTCGCCGGTATAGTTTTTGATAATCAGCAGGACGCCTTCGCCGCCGTCAATCTGCATCGCGCATTCGAACATTTTGTCCGGCGTCGGCGAGGTGAAAATTTCCCCCGGACAGGCGCCGGAGAGCATGCCCTGGCCGATGTAGCCGCAGTGCATCGGTTCGTGTCCGCTGCCGCCGCCGGAGAGCAGCGCCACTTTGCCGGCGACCGGTGCATCAGCGCGGGTGACATAGACCGGGTCCTGGTGCAGCGTCAGTTCAGGATGCGCCTTCGCCAGGCCGATAAGCTGTTCACTCAGTACATCTTCCACACGGTTAATCAGTTTTTTCATTGTTTATGCTCCGTAGGGTAGGGGGAGGTCGCCTGTCTATAAGGGTAGCCCGGCGATGTAGTGATTCTGGCTGAGCGGGCGCAAAATAAAATGCCGTCAAAATTGATTCCATAACGGAACGTAGAAAAGAATTTTTGTTCCTTTATGGAACATTAATTGCCGATAAACAGGAGAAATGCGAGCCAGCGCTAATAATTTGTCCGTTTTTTTCTGCTATGGAAGGTGCGAATAAGCAGGTCATTTCTTCCCAAGCTGACTCGCTGATTAAAATTTCGCGGATCTGGGCCGATTTTTTTCCCGCAAACACATCGAATCAGCCTATTTAGGCTATTTTTTCCACCATT
>SKEO01000873.1_pt1 | contig 26529 bp, 22 predicted proteins | sample 4826801 | NCBI WGS metagenome assembly SKEO01 (sample SAMN11008807, study PRJNA524170) | human gut metagenome | biome: Human fecal sample; material: Feces; isolation source: fecal sample from pouch patient p3 | host: Homo sapiens | place: Israel: Tel-Aviv | collected 2016-02-25 | reverse complement strand
ATAAATACGATTAGAAATAGTTATAGCCATTTGCAATATATTCGGGGTTTTGCTATTGTTTCCGCCCATAAATGCATGATACACTAAAAAATAGATGAAAAATACAGGCTATGGCATTGGGATAAAGAAAGGAGACCTACAGATATGGGAGGATTTTTTGGCGTTGCATCAAAAGAAGCATGTAATCTGGATCTTTTTTATGGAACAGATTATCATTCGCATCTTGGAACCCGCCGCGGAGGTATGGCTACTTACGGAAGTGATGGCTGGAAGAGAGCGATTCATAATATTGAAAATTCGCCGTTCCGTACAAAATTTGAAAAAGATGTTGATACAATGAAGGGAAATATTGGAATTGGATGTATTTCAGATTATGATCCACAGCCAATTCTGATCCAGTCGCATCTGGGGTGCTTTGGAATTACGACAGTAGGTAAGATCAATAATGCGGATCAGCTGATTCGGAATCTTTATGAAAATGGACATACACATTTTCAGTCTATGACCAATGGACAGATCAATTCTACAGAGCTGGTTGCGGCATTGATCTGTAAAAAGGATTCGTTTGTTGAGGGAATCCGTTATGTGCAGTCAGTAGTTGAAGGCTCGATGACACTTCTGCTTCTGACAGAGAATGGAATTTATGCAGCCAGAGACCTTCTCGGACGTACACCGGTTGTGATCGGAAAGAAAGAGAATGCATACTGCGTTTCCTTTGAAAGCTTTGCATATATCAACCTTGGATACACAGATTACAAAGAGCTGGGACCTGGAGAAATCGTCTACGTGACACCGGAATCTGTGGAGACTGTAAGTCCTGCATGTGAAAAGATGAGAATCTGTTCGTTCCTGTGGGTATACTATGGATATCCTACTTCTTCTTATGAAGGGGTTGGTGTAGAAGAAATGCGTTACAACTGTGGAAAGCTTTTAGCACAGAGAGATGACCATTCGATCGACGTGGATATTGTTGCAGGAGTTCCGGATTCGGGTATTGCTCATGCGATAGGTTATGCAAATGAATCAGGTATTCCGTATGCAAGACCATTTATCAAATATACTCCGACCTGGCCAAGATCCTTCATGCCGACAACACAGAGTCAGCGTAATCTGATCGCCAGAATGAAACTGATCCCGGTACATAGTCTGATCGAAGACAGGAGCCTGCTGCTGATCGATGATTCTATCGTGCGTGGCACACAGCTCCGTGAGACGACAGAGTTCCTGTATCAGAGTGGCGCAAAAGAAGTGCATGTCCGCCCGGCATGTCCACCGCTTTTGTACGGATGCAAATATTTGAACTTCTCCCGTTCCAAATCAGACCTGGATTTGATCACAAGAAGGATCATCCGTGAGTGGGAAGGCGACAATGATGTCAATGTACTGGGTGAATATGCGGATCCGAACAGTGAACGGTATGCAGCAATGCTGGAGGAAATCCGCAAGAGACAGAATTTCACTTCACTTCGTTATCACAGACTGGATGATCTGATCAAATCAATCGGGATTGATGCATGCCAGGTATGTACCTACTGCTTTAACGGTGTGGAATAACAGGTAAATGAAAATATAAAACAGGTGTCCACGTAAGTATATCTTAGTGATATATCCCCGTGGGCACCTGTTTTTGTATATACGATTTTGGTGTATAAGGTGATGTGGAATGGTGTACAAAGTATGCGGAGCGGCAGTTCCTTCTGCAAAGCTGCACTATAGCAGCAGATCATCTATCTTCACATAGTCTCCCATCCGGTATGCTTCAATTGCATTTCCATTGATCACATAGAACTTTTCGTTTGCATACACACCGCGGGTTCCAAGATAAGAATTACCGTTGACTTCCTCCTGCATCTGTACCTGGAAACCCTGATCTTTATCGTAAGAAAGGATCACATACTGGTTGGCAGATCCGGAAAGCGGAAAGCCGATCAGATTCTTTTCCGGATCAACCAGTGCTGCACGGTAGTCAGAAAAAACATCCGAGTAATAGTACTGATCCAGTGTGTACTTGCTGACTTCCTTCACATCCGAAGGATCACTGATATCAAACATGGAGATCTTTACCCCGTTTGTAATGCCATTTTCATCGGTATCCATACCGATGCCAAGAAGCAGGTTATCACTGTAAAAATGCAGGTATTCCGAAAAGCCGGGAATTTTCAGCTTGCCAAGTATCTTCGGATTCTCCGGATCGGAAAAGTCTACGGAGAATAAAGGATCTGTTTGTTCATAAGTTACAAAGTAACCGGTATCGCCCAAAAATCTTGCGGAATAGACCTGTTCATTTTTGGCAAGATCCTCGATCTTACCGATTGTTTTCAAATCTGCATCCAGCACATAGACTGAATTGGACTGTGAAGAGCTTCCGACATTATGCGTAACCGTTGTCACCAGCCGCAACGTATTGTCATACTCATCAATGCTGAAGGAATCGTTCAGATATCCTTTTACTTTGCCCTGGGCAGAGCCGGAAAGTTTTCCTTTATTGTAAGACAGCTTGCGGAGGATCGTCTGATTCTTTGCTGCAAGATTATCTGCGAGGATACTGCTGTTCGCATACTCGTAAATATAAATGTTGTTCTCACTCACATAGACTTCGCCATTCTCAGACATGACTGCTTTCTGGTCTGCTGCCTTATCCGGACTGGAAGCGGAAACGGAGCTGACAACAAGGTACTGGTCTGCTGCATGGTTCGTCGGGAGATAGATATCCGACTGCTTCAGAAGATTGTCACCAACAAGCGGAACATAGGAAGGATAATCTTTTTTGGTGATCGTATCGTAAATATAATAGTCGCTGAATACATACAGATATCCGTCTTTAAAACGTGAAGTGCGGTAGTAACCACTCTGATCCACGGTTCCGATGGATTTCGGATTGTTGATATCTGCCAGATCATAAGTCTGGATACGGGTACAGCTGCCGCGGTACAAGGTTTTACTGTCAGAATCAACCTGCGTGTTCTGCATGTTGCCAAGGACAAAAAGCTTCTGGTCACTCAGGTAAAATTCGGATGCCTGAAAATTCTCATTCAGCGAAATACCGGAAACAACCTTCATCTGATCAGACCGGATATCTACAATGGAAATTTCCTGTGAGTTTGCTTTCAGTGTATAAAGATAACTTCCATCCGTTTTTACAATGTCTGCTTCACCGACGCCCTCTGTGCGGACGTTGGTATCGGAAAATGAAGTATCCACAGCACGTGCAGAGGCTGTTGAAGAATCCGAAGAGGAGCTGGAACTATCGGTACGTGCACCACTGTCGGCTGTTTCAGTTGAATACATAACAATTCCGTTGTCGGTTGAACCGGTAACAGATGAAGAATCCAACTCATCCTGATAAGATTGCAGGTATGTGTAGACTTCATCATAATCGGTTGCCGTCTCTAAAGTATCGGAAGAGGCAAGCTTACCGGAGGATGTATCGATTGAAGAACTGCCTTTTGTGGAAGAAGTGGCTGAGTCTGAAGAAAGATTCTGCTGGCGGATGTGGGCGCCAATGCCGACAACCAGTACCAGTGCGGCAGCGATAAGTCCTCCGCGCATCCGGTGGCCGCGGAAAAATCCATGCTTTTTCAGGATATGTCCGGAAGCCTGAGTGCTGTTATGCTCTTCCAGCATTTTCATAATCTGATCCGGTGCAAGGCTTTCCGGAACAGGAGTTTTTTCCGTAGATTGTTTTATTTTATCCAGTATTTCTTTTTCGTGATCTGTCATATGAAACACCTCCTATTACTCTTTTATCCTACTCTTTCAGAAGCCAGCTCATCTTTTCGAGGGCACGCTTTCTGCGGGAGCGGACTGTATTCGGGTTCATCCTTAGCATTTTTCCGATCTCTTTACTGTTGTAACCGCCATAGACGGATAAGCCGATGATCAGCTGATCGTCTTCATCGAGAATAAGAAAAGCACGTTCGACATCTGTGCGGAGTCCGTCACAGTATGTGGCAGAAGCATGATCTTCTTTCAGCTCGGTCTCGGTCCGTTCACGGCTCTTTAACTTCCGGCGGCACACATTTGCCAGAATCTGAAAGATCCAGGAACGGAATGCTTCTTCTTTGCGTAATTTATGTATGTTCTCATAGGCGGAAAGAACGACTTCACTGACGGCGTCTTCTGCATCCTGCGGATGATGCATCATGCAGAGTGCAAAACGATACAGATCCTGATAAACCGTCTTATATAATTCTTTAAATGCAATTGCATCGATCATAAAGTCCCTCCTCTCATAACAGGTTCTTTGTATATAAGAGTATAAAAAAGTCGGAAGTGTTGCAAAAAGGGACAGAAAAATTTCCGTCCCTTTTAAATCATATCATTGTCTGAGAAAAATTAACCTCTGTAATAATTGATCAGACATCCTTTGAGGATGATCTCACGTTCTGCATCCGTCAGATCACCGAGCTTCAGATCAATCTCTTTCAGATCATCGCCTACGACATAAGCCTTGATCGTGGAAGCTTTGTCTTCTACTGCTTTGCGGATATCCGGCACGAAGAGATAGTCACCGTTCCTGAAAGAAAGCTTTGTGTGTTCCTCTTCGGTAATAAACGGAAGCATGCCCCAGTTGATCAGGTTCGAGCGGTAACGTTTGGTTGCGTACTCATTCGCGATATTCGCCCAGCCGCCGAGGACCTTCTGGCAGGAAGCAGCCTGCTCACGGGCAGAACCATCACCAGGTTTGACCGCGAAAATGGTACTTCCGACACCGATATTTCCTTTGCCGACTTCCGGATAAGACTTTTGGATTGCGGCCATCACCGGTTTTAATTCATCCAGTACATCCAGTGGACAAGTACCTGCTTCAATCGCTTTCTGGGCTTTCTGGACCTCTTTCGCGCGTCCTACATAGGCAGGATCCTTTCTGGAAAGTGCAAATTCAGCAAGTCCAAGTGGGTTGGAACGATAAGAAGAAGTCTCGCCGGACGGGATCAGCTCGTCTGTCGTTGTAACCGGATCGTGGATCTCAGATACAACCTTCAGGATCAGATTCTCAGGAAGAGCGCTCATTGCCGGCCAGTCTTTGATGTTCGGTCCGAATTTGATCTCAACCGAAGGATCAGCAACGCCGTGGCTGTCAAATACACGGTTGGCGTAAATTCTGGAATCAAAGTGGTAGGCCGGGTTCTTGTATTCAATATCAAAATCTGTTGCCGGAGTAAGGAAACCTTTGTTCGCAGCAGTTGCGGCAATGGAACGTGCATCCATAAGGGCAACAGATGCGATCTGTCCACTCTGCAGCTTGCTTCCTTCACGGTTCGGGAAGTTACGGGTAGAGTGACGGATGGAAAATGCATTGTTTGCCGGAGTATCCCCAGCACCGAAGCATGGTCCGCAGAAGGCAGTCTTCACGATCGTACCGGCTTCCATCAGGTCAGCAACCGCACCATTTTTCACAAGCTCCATGTAGATCGGTGTACTTGCCGGGTAAACACTGAAGGTAAATTCATCTGATCCGATGTATTTGCCACGGATGATGTCTGCGGCAGCACAGATATTTTCAAAACCGCCACCGGCACAGCCTGCGATGATACCCTGATCGACATAAAGCTTACCATTTACGATCTTGTCCTGAAGAGAGTAATCCACAGCACCGTCCAGGCTTACCAGCGCGCGCTGCTCTACATCGTGGAGAACATCTGCAAGGTTGGCATTGACATCCTCGATGGTGTAGACATTGGACGGATGGAACGGCATGGCGATCATAGGCTTGATCTCGCTCAAATTGACGTATACAAGACCGTCATAGTAAGCGACTGCGCCAGGCTCCAGTTCCCTGAAGTCATCACTTCTTCCGTGGATATCGTAGAACTCTTTGATCTTGTCATCGGTTCTCCAGATAGAAGAAAGGCAGGTTGTCTCTGTCGTCATAACATCGATTCCGATACGGAAGTCTGCACTTAATTTGCCAACGCCAGGTCCGACAAATTCCATGACCTTGTTATTGACATAGCCATTGCCGAAGGTTGCGCCGATGATCGCAAGGGCAACGTCCTGCGGTCCGACACCTTTCACCGGTTCGCCGTCCAGATAGATTCCGACAACGCCCGGCATCTTGATATCATAAGTCTTGTTCAGAAGCTGTTTTACAAGTTCCGGTCCGCCCTCTCCCATTGCCATGGTACCGAGTGCACCATAACGGGTGTGGCTGTCAGAACCAAGGATCATCTTGCCGCCGCCTGCGAGCATTTCACGGGCAAACTGGTGGATAACGGCCTGATGAGGCGGAACATAGACACCGCCGTACTTCTTCGCACAGGTCAGTCCAAACATGTGGTCATCTTCATTGATCGTACCGCCGACTGCACACAGAGAGTTATGGCAGTTGGTCAGAACATAAGGGATCGGGAATTTCTCCAGTCCGGATGCTCTTGCAGTCTGGATGATTCCGACAAAGGTAATGTCGTGCGAAGTCAGCTTGTCAAATTTGATCTGAAGCTGTTGCATATTACCGGAAGTATTATGCGCACTTAAGATCCCATAAGCCATTGTCTCTTTTGCAGCAGCTTCTTTTGTTGTCTCAATACCTGTCTTGCTTTTTACGGCAGCAAGTGCATCGGGTGCATCTGCAATTACCTCAGTACCGTGTAAAAGATAGGCACCGCCTTTGTATAATTTCACCATATCATGTCCTCCTATTTTCTGTTTTCTATGAATTTCATGTGGTCTGCGACCATTAAAGCAATCTTAAATGTCAGGGCGTCCTCAAAGACTCTGACATCCAGCCCGGTCTGCTTCTGGATCTTCTCCAGCCGGTAGACGAGCGTATTCCGGTGGACGAAAAGCTGTCTTGCTGTCTCCGAAATATTCAGGCTGTTTTCAAAAAATTTATCAACTGTGGATAAGGTTTCTTCGTCAAATTGATCAACGGTATTTCCGGCAAATACTTCTTCCAGGAACATCTCGCATAAGGAAACGGGAAGCTGGTGGATCAGCCGTCCGATACCGAGTTCGCGGTAGGATAAAATATTGCGTTCCGGATAGAAGATACGTCCCACATCCAGAGCCATGCCAGCTTCTTTGTAAGACTGTGAGACCTCTTTGAGTTCGGGAATGATGGTTCCGAAGGAAAGCCGGACATTGACCATAGCTTCGGTGTTGATTGCATTCACCAGCATATCGGCAGTCGAACGGATCGTATCATAATCATCCGTACTGTCAAGGGACTTGATCAGAATAATATGTCCCTCATCTACGGCAGTAACAAAATCACCGGTTCCCGAGGAATAAATCCCACGGATCATATCCAGGACGATCGTGTCATCCGGATTCTTCGGTTCGATCAGATAGACGACTCTGCGCTGCTCAACTGTAATACCAAGCTTTTTCGCCTGATTGTAGATATCTACGAGAAGCAGGTTATCCAGGAGCAGGTTCTGGATAAAACGGTTACGGTCAAGACGTTCGCTTCCGGATCTTAAAAGGCTCTCCAGCTGGCAGACACTTAAGCGTCCGCTGGTATGCACATCAATCTCATTATTGTGCTCGATTACGAAAATATAAGTCAGTTCATCATCATCATAAACCGGAAACAGACCATAGCATTCATCCAGGTGCTCCTCCGATACGCCGGTAACCTCCAGCTCTTTTAAAAATGAGCAGACAGCTTTTTTTACTGCAGGCTTCTCCTTACCTACAGCTGCAAGCATCACTCCGTCTGTGTTCCAGATGGAACAGTTACACTCGATGATATCCCCTATTTCATTGATTGTTCTCTGTAAAATCTGGTTGGATAACAATCCATTCACCTCTCCATTCTTTTCAATATATGACAAATGGGAGAATTGTGAAATTCCCCCATCTTCTTCTGACAATACAATCTGATATTATTTTAGCAAATGTTTCACACTTTAGCAAGCTAAAATGAAAAACGTTTTCTCTTATTTGTCTCCGTCATCGCGTCTGTCAAGCATGGCAGCAACGATTTCAAGAATCACAGCAAGACCGATCATAGATGCAGCGGCAATCTTTCCGGCAGTGCCGGTTGCAGCCTGTGCGATACCGCCGACAACCGGAACAGAAAGCTTTACTTTTCCGATGTAGTTGTTGTAAGGGATCGGATTCATATCTTTTTCCTCATTGGCATCCCCTTTGGTGATAAACTGTCCCATCGCCGGGCTGTTGGATACTACACGGTGGGTGATGATCGAGCCGTCTGCATTGTTGCTGTAAAAAGCAATGACATCATCTTTGACGATCGTGTCTGGTTCTTCATACCGGACATAGACCAGGCTTCCCGTCGGGATCGCCGGTTCCATGCTCCCACTGATCACGGTGTACATCTGAAAACCAAAAGCTTTCGGAAGCGTCAGCGGAATACAGGCAAGAATCAGTACTGTCAGTAAAACAGTGCCCAGTGCACTGCAAAATGCAGCCACCGGGCTTTTCTTTTTCTTCGTTCTCTTCAAAAAAGACTTCTCCTTTAGTGCCGCGCTTTTTTATTTTGCACGTTTTTTCAAGAATACGATCAGTCCTACGAGAGCTGCTACCGCAACAACGATAATGCCGATTCCTGCTGCAATCGGAGTCTTGCTCGTTTTGTCTTTCGCATCGATATTTCCTTTTGGAGTGTCTTCATCATCCAGATCTACCAGAGACTTTGGTGTCTGTTCATCCTCAGATGTTGCAGTATCTTTATCTTTAGCTGTCGTATCCTGAGAATCGTTATCTGTCGTTGTACCATCGGTTGTACCGGTTGTGGTTCCGTCTGTTGTGCCACCGGTAGTTCCGGTTGTAGTTCCACCGGTAGTTCCGGCAGTTCCACCGGTTGTGCCGCCTGTCGTGCCACCTGCTGTACCGACATTACCGGTACCTGTGCCAGGAGTTGCTGTACCAGGAACAGTCGTTGTGATGGTTGTTGTTGTTGTAACAACACGGTCTGTAGCACCCGGTTTGTAGGTAAACGTAAATACATTCTCAGATACATTATTACTCAAAGTCTTGGTAAGTGCAAGAGCATCTGGAATATAATTCTCGATATACTGATAAGCGACGATTGGTTTGTCACCGACATTTCCGTAGAAGGTCTGGCTTTCTACAAGCGCCTTACCGGAAGCATCCTGATAGTTTACGGTGTAGGCAACCATGTCCTTTTTGATTCCATAGGCTACTACATAGTCGGCATCGCCAGTTACATTGTCTAATACAGGAGAAGCAAGAGCTTCTTCATTGTCACGTCCGCTGAGACGGATTCCTTTGACATAGTATTTGTCATCGGTTACCTGAACGTCCTTCAGATTAAAAGTAACAGTAGAACCGGCGACAAGAGAATCCCGCTCCTCCTTAGCCTGGCCGTTTATCGTTCCTTTATTACCTGCAGATAAAGTTACCTTATAGGTATACCCGTCAGCAGCCATAACGCTCATCGTGGATGCACCGATCGTCATTGATACAGTCAGAAGAGAAACCAGTAATTTTTTCCATCTTTTCATCTGCTTACTCTCCTTTCCGTCTACGTTTCTTTGTGTTCTTGTTATATGTGTAGATTCCGTATGCCAGAAGGATCAGTCCACTGATGAGTGCAAGCACACAGAAGAGAAGAACTCTTGCGGTATCACCGGTCTTAACGGTGTTGGTAGTCTTGACGATTTTCGTCTTGGTAATGGTATTGCTTACTTTTACCTTTTCCACTGCAAAGTTCATACGAAGCTTTGCGAGCGTGTTCTGATAACCATTGCCCTGTGTCTCACCTTCGATACCGATGGTAAGGTGTACGGTTCCGGTACCATTGGAAGCAAGACGACCGAGGTAGAAATATTTCTCGGTAGAGTTTCCAAGCTCCTTCAGACCTTCACCGGTCTTAGAAGAACCTTCACCTCCGACGGTATCACTGTTATAGAGTACCTTTTCGGTATTGCCACTTCCAACATAAGTCAGCTTGTATTCGTAAGCACCGCCTTCAGCGGATTCCTGTGCTTCCTCCAGTGTCTGGATGATCTCATTGGTCATGTACCAATCGGTCTCGCCTTTATCGGAGTTTTTCAGCTGAACCTTCAATTCGATGCTGTCACCCGGCTGGATCGTTGCCAGCTCATCGGAAACAGTCTTGTTTTCAAAATTGCTTTCCATCTTGTCGCCGGTGAAATGAACCTGCCATCCGTCGGCTCCCTGATAATCCTTTGCAAATGCAGTTGTGTGTACCCCTGCTGCCATTATCACTGTCATGGCGAGGCACAAAATTTTCTTTTTCATACTCTGTACCTCCCTACTGTAAGCTCATTGTTGTTTCGTCGTCTGATACATTCACGTCCACGCCCCAGGCACTCTTGATTGCGTCCTTTGCGTTGTGTGTCTGAACTGCATCCACCTCTGCGTCAATGTGGAAGGTGTAACCATTGTACTTGTAAGTATAAGTGATGGTTTTGTCCTTTACTGTTTTCTCTACCTCTGTTGCAATCTTCGGATCAATGCGGAGTGTGTCAGATAATGCCGGTGTGGTATCTCCGGCTTTTACTGCCTTTGTGTAATAAAGAACGGTTCTTTCGTCTGTGGTCTGCTGATCTGCAACTACCCAGCCGTTAGCGGTAAGGAAATTCAGTTCGATCAGATCTGGTGAAAGAGTGGTGTTCTTATTGCCCTCTTTGTCCTGCCAGCTCTTGGTAAGGATCACACGCACGAAGGTGTCGATGTTACCGCTGTTCTGAACACTGAGCTCTTCTTTGTATTTCTTTCCGGGTGCGAATTTCTCCTTTTCTCCGAGAAGGCCTGTCAGGAGTTCCCCGTTTGTTACTTCTTGCTGGTTCTTAGATGTAAAATCCTGGTTGCTGACGACATCGCCATTCTCTAAAAGAGATACGCCGATATTCTGCATCTCGATCTGTGCGGAATAATTCTCACTGTAGTAGGTGAGTGCGGCACGTGTACTGCCGACAGTACTGCCAATCAACAGGAGCGCTGATGCTGTCAGAAGCAGGGCCGATTTTTTTGGAAATGATTTCTTTTTCTTTTTCATCTTCGTTCCCTCCTATTCTGTGGTTTTACTGTCTTCTGTTGTCTCAGTTGTGATTACATGATTCCAGTCTGCATATGGGTTTCCATTTTCATCGTAAAGAACCGGTGTGCATTCCTGGATAACCACGATATTGAATTCTTCCGGTCTATCCTCCCCTTCCGGGAATTTGTAAGAGATATTGAGTTCCGGTGTGGTTAACTCGCCTGCCGGAAGAACGCCTTCATAGTGCCAATAACCATCATCTTCGGCTTTCCATCCGCCATTCGGAGCAGTATAGGTAAGTTCCATTGGGGCAAATGCTGTTACTCTTACGAAGCAATCATAATCACCGGTATTTGTAATGGTGACGTGCTTGCCATCTTTATCGACTGTTTCGTTAGGGATGGTTTCGGTAAATCCCATATTCATCGTCACACCGCCACCGGCTGTTGTATAAGTTGTGAAGTATGCCATTGCACTTCCAACTGCCAGGGTTCCGGTAAGAGCAAGTGCTGCCGTTGCCATGATAAGTGGTTTTTTATGTAACTTTCTCATTCCGACTCCCCCTTCCTAGTTCTTTTCTGCCGGTTCGGTGTACTGATACTGACCATTTTCGTCCAGTTTGAAATTATTTTTTACACCGTAGCCGCCATTCATATTGTTATCGATATCATTTGTAAATGAAACGGATGCAGGAGTGGTGTTAGTTGCACCTCTATCAGTTGCTACAATCGTTGCCTTTTGATCATTTGCTGAGGTAAGCTTGTAGCTTGCACCACTGTACACTTCTGTAACGTTTACCTTAGCTCCTGCAGGAATCTTTGTAATTGTTACGGAAGAGTCACCTGCGGCCTCAAAGTTAAGTGATTCGATGCGGGTTTCTGTTTTACCCTTAAGAGGTGTAATTTCAATCTGGAATACGAAGGTTGCTTTCTTACCGGTTGTTGCATTATGATTTGCAAGTGTTTTATTGATCTTCAGATCACCATATCTTGCATGTTCTTCCGGTTTCAGACCAACTGCACTGTTGTATTCTTTGGTCAGATCGTAGATCCAGTCATCGTTACCATTGCTGTAATAATTGTTGGTCGGAAGTGATACCAGGTAAGGTGTAAATGTATAGGTATAATTCGTGGTAACTACTTCCGGTGTATCTACAAGGTAAAGTCCTGTAGCAAGATCAGCCAGACTTCCGGTCCCAGCTGCTAAAGTAACTGTAGCGGTTGGTTTTACGGAATCTTTCAGCAGCTTCTGTGCCTCTTTGGCACGTGCAGCCCATTCGCTTGCTGCATCGTTATTATCAGCCCTTACCGAAGATACATCAAGTCCGGTGAAATCTTTAGTTGCGGTATAGTTACCGGATACGTCTACATCTGCCACCTTATAAAGATTCACTGTAATGTCAGTGCCGGTATCTGTCAGTTCGTTGTCCTCTCCGCTTACACTGAATGCAACCGAACACTTCTGGTCCGTCTCAATCGCATTCGCAGCTCTGGCACCAGGCAGAGTGAGAAGCGGGAATGCAAGAGCGAGAGCTAATAAAAACGTGGTTCCTTGTTTTAATCGTTTATTCATCATCGCCTCATGTCCTCCTTAAGAAATCTTGGTTATTCTTTGTGAGCGTTTCTCTTGGAAAGAAATCTTAAGAGAATGATCACAAGAATCGTGATTGAAAGTCCTAAAATTAAATAAAGCATATAATAATTCTGAATGGCTTTTACCATAGAATTTGTAACTGATTCGGTAGCATCCTCTTCGCCGTTATATGGAACTCTGGTTCCTCTTACGAGAAGACGATGGGAGTTGACTCCATATGGTGTACAGGTAAATAAAGTTACCTGGTCTTTTCCTTCTTCAATCTGGAGTGCTTTCTCCAGTGTTTCATGATCGTCTTTGTCTACCATCGGAAGAATCTGATCTACCTTGTAGGCAAGAACTTCATCCAGTACATGGATGTAAAATTTATCGCCAACTTCTAACTGATCGATATCGGTAAAAAGCTTTGCGCTTGGAAGTCCACGGTGAGCTGCGAGAACACTGTGGGTACTCTCCCCTCCGATCGGAAGCTTTGTGCCGTTCAGATGTCCGACACCGGTCTGCAGTTCATCATCACCGGTGCCATGGTAAATGGCAAGCTTGATGTTGATCTTCGGAATGGAAAGGTATCCCATTACTCCGTCATCTGCAACGTTCAGGATCTTCCAGTATTCGGTATCTTTGATGTCATTTTCATCTTCACCAAATACATCTCCGTAGAGGTTGTTCTGCTGAATGGTATCATCGAAAGCTTTTGCCTTTTCCCACTCAGAGGTGAAGTCCTCCGGTTCCATGTCCTGTATTGTATTGTCATAGCTGCTGATCAGCTGATTCTGTCTGTAGGTGTTCCACTGGTTGGATACCGTCGGGTAGATCAGAATCCCAAATCCTATCAAGAATAACAGACCGAAAAGGAAGGTTGAGATTTTTCTTTTCATAGGCATATTCCCTTTCTCGTTCTTATTCTCTTTTTAAGAGGTCTCATTTTTCTTCTTTTGAAGCTTCTTCTCCTTTAAGTATAACACAAGGATGAAGATTGTGGTAATTACAAGACCAATAATTACCCATAAAAGATAATTTGTATGAAGACTAATTCCGCTGAGCGGTGTCTTCTCATCGGCAACTTCCTGTTCCACATAAGGTACTCTGTGACCACGGACCAAAAGCCGCTCGGTATTGACTCCGTATGGAGTACAGGTAAGAAGTGTTACAAGATCTTTTCCTTCTTCTACTGCAAGAGAGGAAGTTTCTTCCGGTTTTACTACGGAAATCTTGTCGACTTCATAACATAATGTTTCGTTTAATACATGGATCAGAAAATGATCGCCTTCTTCCAGCTGATCCAGATCGGTAAAAAGAGACGCACTCGGAAGTCCACGGTGTGCGGAGATAACGGCGTGTGTACTTTTACCGCCGATTGGAAGAGAGCTTCCTTCCAGATGTCCGGCTGCCTGTTTGAGAACATCTTCATCGGTAGTGTGGTAGATCGGAAGCTTGATGTCAATCTTCGGGATCTCCACGATTCCCATCATCTCGTCACCGGCAATATTCAGAGCATCCATGTAGGACTGGTCTTCTTTGTCACTGGCTGCGGCTACTGCAAATGAGTCAGGAAGGATACTTGGAAGTAATGCTTCGTTGTAAGCTTCTGCTTTCTGCAGTTCTGCGTCATAATCAATCTCATGTGCTGCATCCTTTTCGGATACAGTCTGTTTATAACTGCTGATCAATTGCTTCTGCCTGTAGTTATTCCACTGGTTTGCAACGAATGGATACAGCAGTAAGGACAACCCGGCTAAAAATATGATGCCAATAATAAGTTTGTTTGCTTTGCGTTTCATCCGAACTCTCCTTGCTGTTGTATTATTTTTTAGGAATCCGGGGCGACCTGCCCCGGATTCAATATCTGATTATAAATAATTATTGCAATTATTTGTTGTCTGATTTCTTGCGGCTTGCGAAGAACAGACCAGCTGCTGCGATCATGATAACGCATCCAGCGATTGTGAAGATTGTTGTACCGATGCCACCGGTTGATGGAAGGGAAGAAAGTTTGGTATCATTCATGGATGTTGAACCTGAAACTGTTACAACACCATCTTTTTTTTCTTTAGTAAGTGTTACAGTAGAAGAGGTTGAATTAAGAGAATATCCATCAGGTGCTACAGTTTCTTTGAAGTAGTAAGTTTCATTGATATCAAGACCTTTAACGGTAGCTATTCCGTTCGTACCAGTTACGACTTTACCAGCACCTTCTGGAACTTTTGTAGCTGTTCCTTCAAGCCATTCGCCAGTTACATATCCATTAGCAATTTTTGCATATAAATATTTGCCGTTTTCAATTTTGTATACTGCAAATTCTGCACCTTCAAGTGTTGGTCTTTCACCATCTTTTTCTTCACCATATTTGGTAATGGTAGCTGTTCCGGTATATACAGTAACAGTAACTTTTCCATCCGGAATGTGATTAGATTCTACTTTGTTTGTAGCTGTATCTACAGAGTTAATTCTTGCACTATAAGTAATGACAACTTCCTGACCAGCATAAGTATTTTCATCTGTTGCATACTTTGAAAAATCTAATGTAATTTTATTGTTTGGTTTATCGAGGTCAAAGGCTACGTCAGTAATTGGTGTTCCAGCGATTGTAATAGTTGCGTTGTCAAGGATAAAATCAGCACCTGTAAGAGTATCAGTTACTACAAAAGTTGTAATTTCACCTATTTTTACATAAGGAACGGTTGTTTTTACAGTGTAAGTTACTGTATCGCCAACTTCTGCAACGTCATCATCGACAGTTTTAGTAATATTATATGATTCTGCTTTTGCTACAGCAGATGCATCAATAGGTTTAATTAAATTATTGTTTTTGTCATAACCATATGTTGTAACAACCATTGGGCTATATTTAGTTTCACTTTCTGTGTCTCTTACAAGAACGAGATAAGCACCAGCTTGTAATTCTTTTCCTGTATTTGGAAAAGCAACAGAATTAGCAAATACTCCATTGGCGTCTGCTGTTGTTGTTATTGTATCAAAAGCATCGATGCTATCCTGAGCAATTTTTTCCTTTAATGCGTTCAATTTGTCGGCCTTTTTTAAATCATCTTCTGTAGTAATAATACCGTCTGCAAATGAATTTAAAGACCAAGCATTATCAGTATCATTTAAACGATAAATTTCATAAATTTTTACTTCTTGTGGGTGGTTGGTTGCAAGACCACTAATTGTAATTGTTGCACCAGCTTTTGCAGCAAACGATGTCATACTCATTCCGAGTACCATAGCCAGTGTTAATAACACTGCAAAGAGTTTTCTCATCTTCTTCATATTTTTGTCTCCTTTTCTTTTAAGGGCTTTGCCCATTTTTTATTGTCCCCTCATATGGGATAATAACGTTTTTGTGTGGCAAGAAGCCACTGAAAAATTAATTCTTACAATTATTTTTCCAGCACCTCCTTGCATTTGCTTTTATATAAGATCCATACGGCTGCAAACATAAGTAACATGCCGCCAATCATATACAAGTAAATTCCGGTGCCTCCGGTGTGAGGCAGTTCATAAAGCAAATCATTTGCCACTGTAATGACGTAGGTATTATTTGTTGTTTTAACCTTTACATTTGTATTTCCTGAAACGGTAATACCTTTATCATTTACTGTTACAGTGATAGGATTTGCCAGCTTGGTATAACCTGATGGTGCTTTCACCTCAGTCAGTGAATAAGTACCATAAGCAATATCGCCTTCCAAGACTAGACCATTTGCATCTGAAATGTAAGTTCCATTTGTATTTGTGCCAATCTTTACTACTTTTCCATTACTGTCTACCAGAGTAAATTCTGCATCTTTCAGATAAATATCCGGTGTACCTTCTGCATGTCTTGTTTTCAGAATTTTAATTTTCTGAGCACTCTTGGTATTTGTAATGGTGTAACGATTACCAGATGTACTATAAGTTACTGTGTATGTCGTTCCTCTGATAGTTGTTGTTCCATCTGCGTTGATTATACTGTACTTATGACCCTTATAAATAATTGTCCCGTTTGTGTCATCCAACTTCAGCTCACGAACACCGCCGTAATTATCTGCTTCTTCTACAGTGAAAGAACCACTGTAATTTTTCCCAGGTAACAATTCAAGAATGCGTCCTGAAACCGGATTTCCAGTTTTATCAATTAATTGTACTAAAACGGTATCCTTTGGATCAGTGATTCCTACCCAAGTTTTTTTAACTCGAATCTGTTCAACTTGAACAACTGGTTTTCTATAATTTTCTGTAACATTGCTGTCTTTCCACTTATAAGAAATCGTTGCTGCGCTGTTTGAATAGAAACCTGCCTTTTCTGATGATGTTCCAGTTTCAACTGCAGAATAACCATCTGAAGATGCATCTGTGTATTTATCACCTTTGTTAGGATAAGCTGTCTTTTGATATTCATCAAATGCAGTCTGGTTAGGCACAACATTTGTAATGGACAGATAATAATAGTAATTTTCTTTGAACGTGTAACTATCTTCAAATTTTAGTGCTGCGGTTTTCGTATCTTTATTGTAACTTACCGTAGCAATTTTAGTAGTACCTTCGTAAACATCACTGGCAGCTAAAGAACCATCTGTTAATGTAAATTCACGTCCCTTGCCTGACACATTTGTGTAACCATTTGCGGTTTTCTGTGCAATATTTACTTTAATTTTTGTATTAGCTGTTGTATCTACATACTTGCTTAATGTATCAGTAATTGTAACCTTTGAGCATGCCAACGTTAAGATGTCACCAGCAATACTTGTAAATTCTCCTGTAAGATCGGAAGGATTTGAATAATTAATCGCTCTTTTGGTACTTGCTGTAACTGCTCCAGATAGTCTCTCTAAAATACTTAATCCACTGATTTGTTCAGAAATATCGTATCCATTAGAATAAGTTCCACCATCTGGACAAGTTCCTTGATTCCATCCACCCCATGTATAATAACCATGTTCCCATTTTTCTTCGTCATCATGTGTATAAATATTAATAGAGTTTGGAAGTCCAATTCCAACTGCATAAAACCTTTCGCAGCTAATCTTACCAGCAGATGTTACTGCTGCCTCAAGCGTTTTTTTGCTTGTCTCATTTCCATATCCATATGGTTTTGTTCCATAGTAAGTCGGTTTTCCATCTGTCAGGAAAATGACAATTTTCTTTGCATTTTCTCTATTACTGTTATTTATTGCGGTGGCAGCTTGTGATAATCCCTGGTCATAATTTGTTCCGCCATCTGCGGACAAATTTTTTACTGCTTTCTTCAGGTTAGTTCCATTAACCCAATCATTTGTTTTTGTTTTAGCTGATGAACTAAAGGTGACTAATTTGTATTTTGTATCTACTGTTTCCTTTTTTGCATCAAAAACATCTACTAAGGCGTTAATTGCCTTCTTTGTATTTGTTAAATTACTTCCATCCATACTACCAGAAGTATCAACCACCAGCACAATATCAACAAAAGCTTTCTTTACATCGGAGCCAATTGTTCCGGAAGCATTCAGTGTAATATCATATGTACCATCGTCATTACGTTTGATGTACTTTTCATGAAACATCTTGCTTTCAACAGTTTCACCGGAACCGCCATTCTGAGAATAGTTATTTTTAAATTCTACGCTCCTGGAATTTCCAACTGCAATGTTCATATTTGTAGAAGTAATTCCGCTTCCGGCTACCGTACTGTCTACGAATATAGATGTATTTCTAGTATATCCTGATACATCTAATGTACCTGTTTCTTCGATATTGATGTCACCACATTTATCCTGTGGAATATTTACAATCGTACTTCCTCTGTAAACGCCATTTTCATATGTCCAGGTCATATCATTATATGATAAGGTTCTTACATCACTTACTTTAAACGAAAGTTTGTTAGCCAATGTCTCTGCATCTGCAGCGCTCAAACCGGTAATGGTTTTGGTTACAGTAACATTTGCTGTACCTGCTACTGGTGTCAATCTGTCTCGTGTAAATCTTACATTATCAATAAAGTTTCCGACTGTATCAATATTGGATGCTGTACTACCTGCAACGAAGAAGAAACGTGTAGAATACTGATTACTTGCTACAGTATAAGTTCCCTGATGAGTTGTCCAAGAACGATCTCCGTCTGTATAGGTAGCAACCATTGCTCCCGGATACTTTTCCTTATTATTGACAACGTCTAACACCTGAGCCTGAGTCGTAATATTTTTAGCCAGGTCACTGGACATTGCAACAACATACATTGTATCATATTCTACCGCAGAGCTATCATTTCCGTTCGATCCTCGTGCTCTATGTGCCACCTGATAATTTAAAACTTCTCCGGGTGTCGTAAGAACATCCTGATATAATGCTCCGGCAGCTGCACAGTTAAGTTCTGCAAACTGATTTCCATCTGCTGCTATCTCATCTCCATGCCAATTATATCTCTGATCTCTGTCATCATAACGTTTTAATGATGTTCCTGATGTCGTAGTAACAATTTCGATATCCGCACCTTCCTCATCAGACCATCTGGTATCTGCCTCATGTGTACCTGTTGTCTGCCAAACACCGTCTAATCTTTTATAATTTTCATTTGAGAACTGCCAGTTATTTGTATTCTGATGATAATCCGTAACAATTGGTGTCTCAAAACTTCCATTCTGTACTTCATAGTATCCGGTCACATTATATACAGAACTTGTTGCAAGTGCTGTTACTCCGTCCCTTGGCAAGCCGTACTCATTTAAATCATTTTTAGCATACGCTTTTACTTTATAGGTTACTGAGTTATTCCCATTATATTTGAGCGCTCCACCATTCAATGCAATGTAGAGATCTTTTCCATCAGTGCTAATATCTTTTCCGAGGTTTGTACCTGTCGTACTGGAATACTGTGTTGGAATCTGCTGTTCCTCATCTGCACCATTTATGCTTCGATACCAAACATATCCAACATCTGCCGTTGTATCACTGTAATTAGCTGTCAGCTTTCCATAGTTTTCTGTAATACTTACTGTTCTTTGTGTATCAGCAACCTGAATATTATTGTTTTCCTGTGGGGTAGATTCATTTTTTTCTGCTTTTGGATTTTCTGGTTCAGTAACATCTTCTGTAGTTTTGGTAGTTGCCTTTTCAATTACATCAAAACATCCAACTACGATTGACTCTGTTTTCATCTCTACATCTTCTTCAAACTGAAGTGTATTTTCATTCAGTTCATATAATGTAGTTGTATTATTAGAAGAATCATATACAAATCCCATTGCATGGGTTGTATCTAATGCTGTGTTTTCAAAACGGAAATGAATCGGTTTTTCAGGAATCTGTGCATTTGCTTCAGGACTGACAGAAAATGATACATCTCCCATTATCGTCTGATGAATCGTATATTCAGTGATTCCACGAGCTTCCAGTTCATTCTGAATATTTTCGATTACGGTCGACTCTTCTGTTTCCGATTGTAGATTCATTTGTAGAGTTGCATTTTCTTCCGTTGACTGGAATGCTTCTCCCGGTATGGTAGCAAATAAAGTACCCTGTGAGACACCATCTTTCATGATTTCACTGGATAACTCCACTGTATCTGTTGGAACACGATGAACGGTTCCTTCATCAGCAAATGCTGATATCGCACTGCTAAGCACAAGTACCATGCAAAGCATGAATGCTATTAATCGTTTCTTTGTATTACTTTTCATGGCGTCCTCCTTCTATTCCTCAATTCTGACTTCATAATTGTTATCAAGTGCTCCGTCTATCAGCTTCAATAATTCAAGGGCACTGCGGAAATGCTGCTCTCGCTGCTCTTCCACCCAAGTAACGCTGCCCTGCCAGGTACCGTTCTGCTGATCCATGATTTTTATTAAAAAAGTTCTTGTATTTTTTTGCTTTTTATTCATGTCAGTTTTCATCTGCCCTTCCTAATTATTTAGACTTTTTTATCTTATATAGGTATTGTATCTGACAAAGCATTACGTGAATCATTACCAATAACGAAAAATATTAACTTTTTTAAGTTATAACAAGAAATAGTAATGTTTTTGTAATAATATAATGATTTGATACCAGGGTCAAAAGGTCAGAAAGCCGATGCAAACTTGCTTGCAAGAGGATTTTTGACCTCTTGACCCGCCAAAACCATGAGTAAGTAGCCATTTTTCAAAGAAAAATGAGCGGATTACGAATGCTTTTGAGGATTGCGAGAGTGCAAAGCACGTAGCAATCTGGTATCAAAGGGGCAAAATACCTTTGAACCCCAACATCATGATTTGTAGGAGTGCGTAATATTTGCGTCTGACTCTACTATATGTATTGGGATATTAAAATAGAAGTAAAAGTTGGGAATAATGTGATGGAGGTGCAAAAAGTATAGATTGCGGGGAGCGCATAGAAAAGGAGCAATCTGGTTATAGCGGTGAAGGAGAGGAGTTTTCCGGACAAAAAGATCCCGTGACTGATATTGGGGAGATGCACTGCATCTTAGACGGTGATCAGTCACGGGATGGGGTAAGGGTTATTTAGTTTTTATTCAATGCCTAATTCTTTTAATAGTTTCTTTTGGTATTCGATGTCTTTTGCGGCATGTTCCAGATCGTTGTAGCGTTTGGCATTTAGAAGACATATGGTTAACTGGTTTAATTCTGCTCTGATTTCAGCGCGTCCTTCCATAAGCCCTTCCGCTCTACCTTCTTCTCTGGCATCTTCCTTCAAGGTTTTCTCATATAAGTCTTTATCATATGTCGTCAGGATCATATTTGTTACCTCCATTTGGCATAACGTAGATAATTTACTTAGTTCCATTCAATTCAATGCCAAATTCTTTTAATAGTTTCTTTTGATATTCGATATCTTCGGTAGCGCGTTCGAGATCGCTGTAGCGTTTGGCTTTTAGAAGACATTTGTTTAGCTGATTTAGATATTCCATACCTTCTTCTCTGCCTTCTTCTCTGGCATCTTCCTTCAAGGTTTTCTCATATAAGTCTTTGTCATATGTCGTCAGAATCATATTCGTCACCTCCGCTCGATGTTTCTTGAGAAAATCTGCCAACACGTCCTGATTAATACAGGTATCAATTGCCTTTTCTAATGCATCTTCTACAGAAGGTTCCGACTGTATATATTCCCTGACACATTGGACAAATATGGAATATTCTTCAAGCCTTCTGCAGTGCTTCATCAGCTCCTGATTGTGACCATAGTTGATGTTCAACATGGTTGCGGTGCATTCCAGGCAAGGTGCGTCGTTATTTGTATTTTCAAAGCAGTCTGAAAGCTTTAACTCCATGGAATCTGGCTGTTTTTTTGTACCATTGTAAAAGACAATATATTTCGGCTTTGGAAGCCGGACTCTTTTTTCATGGTAGATCATCAGATTATTATCTGCAACATACCCTTCATATACCCGGGAGAAATAAAAGACTCCGCGAAGCGGCATGTTTGGGTTAAAAGTGCTTTGATGTTCATACAGATTCATGGTTCCGCCAATCAGAAAGGATACATCATTTTTCATGGACAGATAAAGGACATCTTCCAATGTATTTACTTCCAGGTCATCGGGATTCTGATAGTCCGTGTGGTTGATCGCATTATAAAGCTGCAGCAGATCTTCTTTGTTATTAAAGATCATTCTCCATAACCGGTCCTTATACTGCCGGTTGTGGGTTTGTTTGCTATGGCGAGATTTCTTCTTTTGTTTTCTCATTGCTTACCTCCATTATAATAGAAAACAGTTCATAAGTAAATTCGCCATATCTCATGTTTCATGTAGATATATAATTTTTTCTACAATCAAAGAATTCATATATCATATATGATTCGATTTTCTACATACGCCTATTCAAATGGTACTGGAGTTTTTTATGAAAAGCAATTAAGAAAGAATAAAATTATAAGATAATTAAAAGGCACCGTTCGATCATATTCCGTGATCAGACAATGCCTGTATAATTCTTATTCATTCATGTAATGATATCTCTCACAATGCCATTCCTTTAAACTAATGCATTGCTGAGAATTTTAAGCAGTTCAAGTACGCTTACAAACTGTTGTGTAGAGTTACCTTCAATCCAGCGGACGATGCCCTGCCAGGATGAATTCTGGCGGTATCTGACATTGAGAAAGAAAGTCCCTTTTTGTCCACGATTCTCGATGAAATCTTCCGGTGACTGTACTTTATCAAGCCGGTCAACACCTGAAAACTGGGTTGAAGTGAAAGAACGTGCGCTGGTGGATGCCTGTGGAAATTCGAGTCTGTCGAAGAAATCATCAGCTAATTCGATCAGCTGAAGGATATTGGTGAATTTCCAGGGTTCTTTGCTGTAGCAGTGATAAATCCGACCGGACAGCTCTCCATCATTAATATTATCAATACACATGTTAATAAAGTTTGGTGCATACCAACTGATTTGATAGCTTTGTTCCATAAATTATCTCCATTTCTGCCCTGCTGCGAAGATAACATGATTGCAGCTTACCAGGTTTTATTCTCAGTATTGAACTGAATCGGTGAATCTTGCCGGTCTACTTCGGCTACAGAGGACACGAAGTAGTCCAGGTACTGCTTCCAGCTTTTATGCTCTCTGGAGAAGTATCTCTGGATTCTGTCGAAAATCATGCTGCAGTTTTCTTTATTCGTACCAACGAGAAGTATCAGAAACTGTGATGGGCTGTATTTGGTAAAGGAGTCTCCTTTACGCAGACACTGCTGGATCGTATTCTGAAGCTCACCTGAAAGAACTTCAAGCTTGTCCGGCTTGTCCATCGGCATTCCTTTTCCGTTGGTGATGCTACATAACATTAAGTATACGGACTGTCCGTTCCTCTCAATGATTCGGGAAACGAGACGGTAACTGTCACGGAAACTTGGCAGGCTGCAGTAAAAAGCACCGCCGCGTATGTCGTCCTCTTTCAGACGTTCCTTGATGTCGCCGAGTTCCTGTGGTTTGTAGTTAAGGCGGCTGCTCATCTGCTCGAACTGCTGCATCATATGTTCAGAAGGGCGGATTCCAAGCTCTTCGAAAAATAATTTGGCAGTGTTCTCATATTCTTGCACAGCATCCTTATAGCGGTTCAATGCCATATAGCAGTCGATGCGGACGGATTGCCATTCATCGAACGGATATAACTGGCATGCCGGCTCACAGAAACGAAGCGTCTCTTCATAATCTCCGCGTTCGATCAGAAGCTTACAGAGCTCCTGAAGGGATTCAGAATAAATATTCTTATATTGGACGCTTTCAACAAGGACCCATTCATCTCCTGAAAGTTCTGGAAGAAATTCCCCACGGTACATCAGACAGATCTTCTTAAGAAGTGCCAGCTTTTTTACCTTATCGGTACACGCCTGCACGTCTTTTGACAGAACCTTAAACTGATGTGCATCAACTTCGGTCGGCATGGGAGCATCCCATCGGTAAATACCTTTTTTGATGTTGATATAATCATGGCTCGGAAGTCCGGCATCTACGATGATCTTTTTAAGACGGTGTGCGGTTACCCGAAGGTTGTTGGCAGCATCGGCAAGTTCTTCTCTTCCGTACAGTTCATCAAGAAGCTTATCTCTGGAGATACCGGTATCGCCATGGTAGAGTAATATCTGCAACAATTTCATTGCTTTTGTCGTTGTGTTGCGTCCGAATGATACGGGAATCTCTCCGTAGCTTGCTGAGAATCCTCCGAATAAACGAACCTTTAAGACAGGTAAATGATCACTCATAAATTAACCCCCAATTTTACTATTGTGATGGTTTATAACTGATTTCTATTGTAATGGTCTTTGATTTCTTTGTCAAATAAATTAAAGCAGTTTAGACCAAATAACTTCTTTTAATGTTTTGATTATGCTATAATTTTTCTAGTTGAGTTTTTGGGACTGTTTCACTGTGGAAAAGAAAGGAGGAATTCTGTGCGGCAGAACGATTTATATGAACAAAAAAGACGCTGGCAGAGGATTTTTCTTTTCTTTTTTCTGCTATTTCTGACAGGTGTACTGATACCTGGCGGATGTGCATCGGAGGGGGAAAAAAGCCAGTCCGGGAAAAAGGGGAATCCGAGAGATCCGTCGGCGCAGGTGCTTCAGACGGAGGCTTCCGGTGAAGTGACATATGGAAATGACCTGGTTGTACTGGATGCATCCCATACGGCAGATGGCTATGTGATGATCTGTTATAATGGAAGTAATGAAAAAGTCAAGCTCCAGGTGACATCCCCGGATGGCACAGAGTATACCTATCCGGTTACGGTTGTTGGTGATTATGCGGTTTATCCGCTTCCGGGCGGGAATGGTTCTTATAAGGTAACACTTCTGGAGAGTGTGTCTGTAGAGGACAATCTGTATGCGGTAAGCTTTACCCAGGATCTGGACGTACAGATCACAGATGAATTTGCCCCGTTTCTGCATCCGAATTATTATGTGAATTTCACGGCAGATTCCAAGTGTGTAAAAAAGGGTGAGAGTCTTGCAGGAAAGGACTGCTATTCTGATCTGGATGTGGTAACGCAGATTTATAATTTTGTAATTAAAAATATTTCCTATGATAAAAAGAAAGCGGAGAATGTTCCGTATGGGTACACACCGGATCCGGATGAGACACTGGATACAGGGAAAGGAATCTGTTTTGATTATGCGGCGTTGATGTCGGCAATGCTCCGGTCGCAGCGGATTCCGACGAAGCTGGAGGTTGGCTATTCCGGTGATGTGTATCATGCATGGATCAGCTGTTATGTTGATGAGATCGGCTGGGTGGATAACATCATTGAATTTGACGGAAAGAACTGGTCGATCATGGATCCGACACTTGCTGCAAACAACAGTGCTTCGGATGTGAAGAAGTATGTGGGAAATGGAAAGAATTATGTCACAAAGTATACCTATTAGATAAAAGGAAGCCGGATAAGAAGAATGTGGCAGGAATGTGAAAAGGAGGATGGCATATATGGAAAAGCGGACACAGCAGGGAAAGCTTACGAATCTGGAAATTGCTTCGTTCTGCAGTGAAATGGCAATGATCCTGAAGTCTGGGATTTCTTCCCTGGAGGGAGTTGATCTTCTCCGGGAGGATGCGCAGACGAAGGCAGAAAAAGAGCTGCTGGATGAGATTTATCAGTCAGTGATGGATACGGGCAGGCTGGATCAGGCGCTGGAAGAGACGAAAGTATTTCCGGAGTATCTGATCCGTATGACGCAGATCGGAGAAGAGACAGGAACTTTAGATGAAGTAATGGAATCTCTGGCGGAGCATTATGACCGAGAGGAAGCGATCAGGAGAAGTGTCCGGAGTGCCATCTCCTACCCTCTTCTGATGATCGGGATGATGCTGGTGATCATTATCATTTTGATGACAAAGGTTATGCCGGTATTTGATCAGGTGTTCCGCCAGTTTGGTCAGGAAATGACCGGATTTTCAAGAGGGATCCTGCTTGCAGGCAATGCTCTTTCCAGATATTCGGCGGTGTTTGCGGTACTTTTGGCGGTGATCGTCTGTGCGGGTATTTATTTTACAAAGACAGAGAGCGGCAGAAAGAAAATGTATCACATCGGATCCGGGTTTGCATTTTCAAGGGAGCTGAAGGATAAGCTGTCGGCATGCCGGTTTGCCGGAGGAATGTCACTGGCACTGAAAAGCGGACTGACGCCGGAACAGGGAATGGAATTTTCAGAGAACCTGATCGAGGATGATGATTTCCGGAAGAAAGTAGCAGAATGCAAAGCGGATATGGAAAATGGAACGGATATCGCAGAGGCACTGGTGAAAGCCGGAATTTTCACAGGTGTTTATGCGCGGATGACATCCATTGCCGGGAAAGCCGGAATGATGGATGAGATGATGGGAAGGATTGCCGATGAGTGTGAGGAGGAAGTGGATGAAAAGCTTTCTTCTATGATCGCAGTTCTGGAACCGACGCTGGTGATCATCCTGTCGGTGATCGTCGGAACGATCCTTCTGTCGGTTATGCTTCCGCTTCTTGGAATTATGTCAGGACTTTAGGAGGTCATTAACAGTTAAATATAAATTATAAAATCATATAAGTAGATATTGAGTTTTATAAGATATTAGACTAGA